>OLXG01000113.1_pt1 | contig 34048 bp, 23 predicted proteins | sample 1673861 | NCBI WGS metagenome assembly OLXG01 (sample SAMEA103958130, study PRJEB25191) | human gut metagenome | biome: human-associated habitat [ENVO:00009003]; feature: intestine environment [ENVO:2100002]; material: feces | place: Germany | collected 2013/2015
TATATAAAAACATTATAAAGCCTTTAGATAGAGCTCGTTATCCCGAACTGAGGTATAAATAGAAAAGATTTGGTTACCCAAACTGTTGTTAAACCAAAGAAAAGCATTATTTTTGCAGCCATACACCAACATATATCAATATGACAGAATACAAGAGACAAGACATCACAACAGAACTTCGTGGAGCACTTCAAGAAGTGAAAGACCATATCGAGGGTAAGAAGCGACTTCAATCCTTAGATAGTTTTCTTGAAGAATTATAAGAGAGATGGGGTTCTCTCTATAAAATGAATCCCAATATTATTTGCAAAGTACATAACTATTGTACCCAAGCAAAAAGGATGATTGTTGACTCATTGTTGACTAATTTCATTCTATCAGTGTTCATTAACAGGTTGACAAATAGCATAAAAAGACTTGTAGCTCAGTTGGTTACACCTTGCTAAGTCCGCAGGAGTTAGTAAGGCTCGGCACAGACTCATAATCTGGAGGTCCTAGGTTCAAGCCCTAGCTGGTCCACTTTGAAAATCAAGCAGTTAAGCAGAAAGTGCTTAACTGCTTTTTTCGTTTTCAGGAAACAATGATTGAAACCGCGCATTCAAGCATGCAGAAAGAATGTACATCCTAAAAGCAACACCGTAATTCCTCTTTTAAAATTTGGTGGTTTCAATTATTTGCCGTATCTTTGCGCCATACAAATAAAGGAGAAAGGATTATGGCAAACAATGAATACAGAAAGCTGCCTATAGGCATACAATCTTTCAACAAGATAAGAGAAGAAAACTATCTCTATGTTGATAAGACTGACATCATTTGGGATTTGGCGAACAAAGGTAGAAGGTATAATTACTTGAGCCGTCCTCGCCGATTCGGAAAGTCTGTGCTCATTGATACGCTACAATGTTACTTTGAAGGAAGAAAGGAACTCTTCGAAGGTCTCAAAATCATGGACTTGGAAAAGGACTGGAAGGCATATCCTGTGATTCGACTCGACATGAGCCGTGGAGGCGCCAATGCAGAAACCTTGCGTTCGTACCTGAATCTGCGATTCGGATACTACGAAGAGAAGTATGCCATCACTCCCGATCCTACCGCCCAGCTTGCCGACCGCTTTGATGCCATCATTACGACGGCATACAAACAGACGGGCTTGAAGGTTGCCATCCTCATCGACGAATATGACTCTCCACTCCAGCACTCCTGGAAGACCCCGGAACACGAAGCATGCACCGAGGTATATCGTGAAGTCTTTGCCATTTTAAAGGCGGATGATGAATACGAGCGTCTGGTCTTTATCACGGGCATCACCAAGTTTACGCAAATTTCCCTTTTCTCCGTGCTCAACAATTTAACCAACATCAGTTTCCTCCCTGAATATGCAGCCATCTGCGGCATCACTGAGGAGGAGATAAAAGAAAACTTCAAGCCTGAACTTGAAAAAATGGCAGAGGTAAACGGATGGACTTTACAGGAAACCCACGACAAGCTGAAGGACTACTACGACGGTTACCATTTCAGTCGCAGAAACATGGTTGACGTCTACAATCCTTTCAGCCTCATCAATGCGCTTGACACCCAGGATCTCAACAGTTATTGGGCATCATCGGGAGCCACTTCCATGCTGCCGAAGTTCATCAAGGATGCAGAGTTGCGCCTACCTGATTTTGAGGATTGCATGATTCTCCGCAACACATTGGAGACTTCCGATGTTACTGGCGGAGGTCCAGAACTCTTCTTATATCAATCAGGTTATCTCACCATCAAATCGTGCGTAGGAAATGTCTATCACTTAGGTTTCCCAAATGAAGAGGTAAAACAGGCGCTCTACGAATGCGTACTGCCTGCATTGACCATGCGACAAGAGGCTGATACGCAGTCTCTGCAAGCGCAGTTGTACCAATATCTGGAATACAAAGAGTTAGATAAAGCGATGAAAGCGCTCAAAGCATTGGTTGCCGATGTGCCTTACAGCAACAAGAAGTTGGCATCCATGGATATGGAAGAGCGTTACCGACTGATCATCAGTACCATCTTGAATGCCATCGGCTTGAAGGTGGAAGTAGAGCACATGCTTTCTACTGGCAGAATCGACCTCATTGTCAAAACAACTCATCACATCTACATAATAGAGTTGAAGTTAAGAAACAATGGTGGCAAGGAAGCTGCCATCAAGCAAATTCATGACCGACAATACCTGGAGCCTTTCAAGGCCGACAAGCGAGAGGTAGTAGGCTTAGGCATAGAACTAGACGAAGAAGGCAAAGGCGTTTTGGATTGGGAAATGGTAAATGAAGAATAAAGCAATAGGGGCATGTCGTTACTTGATACGGCATGCCCTTCATTTTCGAGAATGTCATCTCGATGAGCTATCATCTTTACGTTTCTTCTTACTTTGCCCAAGAAGCCAGACGATTGAGTAAGAGTATCCGGCAAAAAAGAGGGCAACTGGAGCTTTTGCAACCAAGTTGCAGAAACCTTTTCGTAATTTTGCAACCGAAATAGAAAAAGGAACTGAATGTTCCTGGTTATATAGAACTAAAAGTATTGCAAAATTATGGAAGAAATGAAACATTCTCACGAACATCATCATGAATGCCATTGTGAAAATTCTCACGAACATCATCATGAACATCATCATGACTGCTCATGCTCCACAGAAGAACATGAGCACCAGGGATGCGGTTGCCACCATCATCACCATGAAGAAGGCGGTTTGAAATCCAAACTCATCCTTATCGGTGTAACTGTTATTCTCCTGATAACAGCTGTTTTCATCGAAAAGAATTACGACCTGGCTACCTGGCAGTTACTCCTCGTCTATCTCATTCCTTATTTATTAATAGGACACGAGACGCTGGGCGAAGCTGCAGAAGGCATTGCCAAGGGCGATATGTTTAACGAAAACTTCCTGATGGCTATCGCTACCATCGGAGCCCTTTGCATCGGATTCTTCCCAGGATCAGATACAGAATTCCCGGAGGCAGTCTTTGTGATGCTCTTCTTTCAGGTGGGCGAACTCTTCGAAGGATATGCGGAAGGAAAGAGCCGCGACAGTATTTCGCATCTGATGAATATCCGACCGGATGTAGCGAATGTTGAAAGAAACGGAAAAGTAGAGTCGGTTTCGCCGGAAGACGTCAAGATAGGAGAAACGATTGTAATCCGTCCGGGAGAAAAAGTTCCATTGGATGGTATTGTTGTTGAGGGAAGCTCAGCCTTGAATACCATTGCCCTGACAGGTGAGAGTATGCCACGGGATTTGAACGAAGGCGATACTATCATGTCTGGATGCATCAACCTGTCGGGAGTGGTTCGTGTACGCACCACCAAGAGTTTTGGCGAAAGTACCGTATCCAAGATTATTTCTCTGGTAGAGAGTGCAGACAAGAACAAGTCGAAGAGCGAGGCTTTCATCACCCGTTTCGCCCGAGTCTATACTCCTATCGTTGTTTTCGCAGCCATTGCCCTGGCGGTTATTCCTCCATTCCTGGCAGCTACAGGAATCGTAGGTGCAGGAACCTTTGGCGAGAACTTCCCATTATGGCTCAACCGCGCCTTGATATTCCTGGTAGTTTCCTGTCCTTGCGCCCTGGTCATCAGCGTGCCCCTCACCTTCTTTGGCGGCATCGGCGGAGCATCCCGGAACGGTATTCTCATCAAGGGCAGCAACTATATGGATGCTTTAGCCAAGGTGGGAACCGTTGTGTTCGACAAAACCGGAACTCTGACCCACGGAGAGTTTGCCGTGGCAGCTGTTCATGCTGATGATTTCTGCCTAGACCATTCATCCCACGATGCAGATAATGTGCATATTGGCGAATATTCTGACAAGGAGAAGATTCTGCTGCATTTGGCGGCTCATGCCGAGCATTTCACCACTCATCCTATCGGCGCAGCCCTGCGTACTGCCTTTCCGCAAGAAGCAACAGATGGCTGCGAGGTGACCGATGTAGAGGAGATTGCAGGACAGGGTATCCGTGCAAAAGTGAACGGCAAGGTGGTTTGCGTGGGCAACAAGAAGATGATGGAAAGCATCGGTGCCCAATGGCACGACTGCAACCAGGTGGGAACCATCATCCACGTCGCCATTGATGGCAAGTATGCGGGACATATTGTGATCAACGACACCCTTAAGGGAGGAAGCGCCCATGCCATCAGAGAGCTGAAAGAACTTGGAGTAGAGAAAACGGTAATGCTGACGGGTGACCGCAGAGAAGTAGGAGAAGATGTTGCCCACAAACTGGGACTGGACGAGTGTCGTACCGAACTGCTGCCAACCGACAAGGTTTTGCATGTAGAACAACTGCTGAAGACAAAACCGGCAGGCAAGACACTCGCTTATGTAGGCGATGGCATCAACGATGCCCCTGTATTGAAGCGTGCCGATGTGGGCATTGCCATGGGTGGACTGGGTAGCGATGCAGCCATCGAAGCTGCCGATGTAGTACTGATGGATGATGACCCTAGAAAGATTGCCCTTGCCGTGAAGATAGCCAGAAGAACCATTCATATCGCTCACGAGAACGTGGTATTTGCCATCGGAGTGAAGGTTGCCGTACTGATTCTCGCCACCATTGGTCTCGGCACCATGTGGATGGCTGTCTTTGCCGATGTAGGTGTTACGGTACTGGCTGTATTGAACGCCATGAGAAGTTTGGGTAAAAATCGTCTTTTTTATCGTTAAATACCAAAATAAGTTGTATCTTTGCAACCGAATTTTAATATACAATACTGAATGGTTATGTATAAAAAAGACATTTTGACTATGAATAAGATTATCAAACTCATCTTCGTGCTCTGCTGCTTCTGCGGCATTGCACAGGCTCAGCCTCAACGCCCTAAGCTCGTTGTAGGCATTGTTATCGACCAGATGCGATGGGATTATCTCTATCGCTACTACGCCCGCTACGGCGAAGGCGGATTCAAGAGAATGCTCGGAGAAGGATTCAGCGTAGAAAACTGCAAGATTCCTTACATCCCTTCGGTTACAGCCATCGGTCACTCTTCTATCTGGACCGGTTCCGTTCCTTCCATCCACGGAATTGCAGGAAATAACTTCGTGAAGGATGGAAAGGTAGTGAATTGTACTGCCGACGATACCGTCAACCCAGTAGGTTCTGACAGCAAGGCTGGCAAGATGTCGCCTCGCAATCTGTGGGTAACCACCATCGGCGATGAACTCCGTCTGGCTACCAACAACCGCTCTAAGGTGATTGGTGTAGCCTTGAAAGACAGAGCATCCATCCTCCCTGCAGGCCATCACGCCAATGGCGCTTTCTGGTTTGATGACAAGTCGGGCAAGTTCATCACCAGTACTTTCTATATGGATAAGTTGCCTGAGTGGGTGAACAGGTTCAACAAGCAGAAACTCCCAAACAAGTATCTTTCACAGAAATGGGAGACACTCTACCCTATCGATTCCTACAAGGAGAGCACCAACGATGACAACAACTACGAGAATGGAATTGTTGAAGGCGAAAAGGCTGTATTGCCACTCGATCTGCCTACCTTATATAAAAAGCATGGTTACAAGATTCTCCGCAGTACCCCATTCGGCTGCAACCTGACTTTCGATATTGCCAAGGCTGCCATTGAGGGAGAAAATCTGGGTAGAAACACAGATACTGATTTGCTGACCATCAGCTGCTCCAGCACCGACTACATCGGACATCAGGTGGGCGTGAACGCCATCGAAACAGAAGATTGCTATCTCAGATTAGATAAGGCATTGGCAGATTTCTTCGCTTATCTCGACCAGACCGTGGGCAAGGGAAATTATCTCACCTTCCTCACCGCCGACCATGGAGGCGTGAACAACGCTACCTTCCTGCAGGATCAGCGAATCCCTGCCGGCATCTGGAACAAGAAGGGACTGGTAGATGAATTGAACAAGAGTCTGAAGACAAAGTTCAACATCGACAAGGACCTAGTAAAGACCATTATGAACTATCAGGTATTCTTCAATACAGACATCATCGAGGAACTCGGTCTAGATTACGCAGCCATCAAGCAGGTGGTAGTAGACAGACTGAAGAAAGACAAAGACGTGCACTATGCCTTCGACATGGAGAAGACCTCTATCGAGAGCATCCCTGAAGAGCTGAAGTTCCGCGCCATTAACGGTTATAACCGCGAGCGCAGCGGAGGTGTTCAGATTGTACTGAAACCAGGTCACTACGATTATTACAGCAGCAAGGGAACTACCCACGGAGCATGGAATCCATACGATATCCATATTCCTTGCCTGTTTATGGGTTGGGGCATCCAGCACGGCGAGAGTGCCCAGCCTCACTATATGACAGATATTGCCGCTACCGTTTGTGCGATGCTGCATATTCAGGCACCTAACGGCTGCATCGGCACACCGATATTCTAATAAAAAGCAAAAAGCCAGATAATAACAAAGGCTAGGTTCACGATTCAGGAAACCTAGCCTTTATTTTTTATTCAAAAGAAGATGTTCTTCTATTCCGAGAAGAACATCTCTTATTCTTCGTTCATAATCTTCATATATTCCTCGTAAGAAATATATCTGCCACCCATCGATTTGAGATGAGGAGTCTCCAACTGACAATCTATCATCTTGCCACCGTGCTCCTGCAAGTATCTGGCAAGGAAGATGAGGGCAATCTTAGAAGCTGACGGAACCCTGGAGAACATGCTTTCTCCTATAAAAACCTTGCCGATGGTGACACCATAAAGTCCCCCTACCAGTTCATCAGTTTCATTATCCCATACCTCTACGCTCGCCGCAAAGCCCTGCTTATGGAGGGCAGTAAATGCCTGGATGATGTTCTCGCCCAGCCATGCGCCATCTTCCCAATACCGTCCGTTGGTCTTGCTGCATCCCCGTATCACGCTATCGAAATCTTCGTTGATTCCTACACTGTACCGGTTCTTCCTCATCAGGGTACGCATGGAATGACTGATGTGGATTTCATCTGGGAAGATGACGAAACGCTTCATCGGACAGAACCAGAGTATTTCAGGCTGGTCACGGAAACTATACCAGGGAAAAATGCCATTGCTATAAGCCAGCAACAGGCGGTCGATACTCAAATCGCCACCAATCGCAAAGCATCCATCCTCATCGCCATAATGCGGATCGGGAAAGTAAATCTCGTCCGCAGTATCATCTATCTGTAATATCATACGCTTATCTTTTATCAAGAATATTCTTGACTAGACTTTCATTCTAATAATTAATCACCAGTTCCTTTCCGTCAAAGTCGACATGCGCCTTGCCACCCTTCTTGAGTTTGCCGAAGAGCAGCGCCTTCATCAGGATCGGTTTCAGGCGGTTACCGATGACACGGTCCATCTCGCGGGCACCATATTCCTTGGTAAAGCCCCATTTCAGCAACTGTTCGCGCGCAGCATCGGTTAACGTTACGGTAACTCCCTTTGTTGCCAGTTTCGCATCGAGTTGACGAAGTTTCTTGGCAAGAATCAGTTCTGCCATGTGCTTATCCATATCGTTGAACACCACCATGTCGGAAAGTCGGTTGATAAACTCAGGCTTGAAAGTCTTCTTCACCTGTGCTAGCATCGCTTCGCCACGACTTACGTTTCCATTGAAACCTACGCTAGCCCGTGAAGCATATTGCGCTCCGGCATTTGAGGTCATGATGAGAATCACGTTACGGAAATCAGCCTTCTGGCCCTTGTTATCAGTCAGACGGGCATAGTCCATTACCTGGAGCAGGATGTTGTAGATATCGCTATGCGCCTTCTCTATCTCGTCGAGCAGGAGTACACAGTTTGGCGTCTTGCGGATGGCATCGGTCAGAAGTCCTCCATCCTCATAACCCACGTATCCGGCTGGCGAACCGATGAGTTTTGCCACGGTATGCTTCTCGGTATATTCACTCATATCGAAGCGTACCAGTTCGATGCCGAGTTCCTTGGCCAACTGCCGTGCCACCTCGGTTTTTCCTACTCCGGTAGGTCCCACGAAGAGGAGCGAAGCCAATGGTTTGTCATCATCTGTCAATCCCGCCTTTGCCATCATCACAGCCTCAACCACCTTGTCTACAGCCTTGTCCTGACCGTAAATCTTGTCGAGTATGCGCTGGCGGAGCGTAGCCAAAGCATCGTTATTCTCATCTTTCATCGCAGCCGCATCAATCTTGCAGACTTTAATCAGAATCTGCTGGATGATAGCCTTGGTAACATAAGAGCGCTGGCGAGATTCTACCGGATGCACTTCCAGATAAGCACCCGCCTCATCCATCAGGTCGATGGCCTTGTCTGGCAGACAGCGGTTGCTGATATATTTGGCGCTGGCACGGACGGCATATTCCAGGGCGTCCTTGCGATAGGTTACATTGTGGAACTTGTTGTATTTATACTGCAAGCCCTCCAATATCTTGATAGCCTCCTCCTCGGTAGGTTCCTTGATGTCAATCTGCTGGAACCGGCGCACGATGCCCTTGCTCTGAGCCATGTAACGGTTATATTCCTCGTAGGTGGTAGAACCGATGAAACGGATATCGCCTGCCTCCAGATATTGCTTCAGCATATTGGATGCATCAGGTCCGCCATCTGAGCCGCGACCTGCACCTATCATATTATGAATCTCATCGATGTAGATAATGGTATTGCCTTCCTTCACGGCTCCCTCCATCACCATCTTGATGCGTTTCTCGAAGTCGCCGCGATATTGGGCACCGGCAAGCATCTGTCCCATGTCCATGCCATAGATGCGAGCCCCCTTGAGGCGTTCAGGAACCTGGTTTTCGTTGATGAGTTTGGCGAGACCATAGACCAGAGCTGTCTTGCCGACTCCGGCTTCTCCGATGTGGAGCGGATTGTTCTTCTCGGCACGGCAGAGCACCTGGATGGTTCTGTCCAGTTCCTGTTCTCTTCCGATGAGCGGATTGTGCTCTTCTACCTTGTCAGAAATACAGGTAACCAGCTGATGCCAATCCTGTACAACCTGTCTTCTGCCTTCTTCCTCGTCGTCGTCATACTCGTTGGCATAATCGTCATCATCAAAGTCTGCTCCCATGCCCATGCCAGCCTCTCCAGTATCTTCTCCAATAGGATAATAACTGTCAACGCTCGCCAGGAACTCGCCCTGCCGGTCGCCCACATTCTTGCACAGCAGGAAGGCGGCTTCTGAATTCTGCAAGCCAAACATCGCCTGCACAAAATGGGGTACATTCACCAGCTGTCTGTCGGCAGCAGCAGCCAGGGCGCACGCCGTTCCAAACATAGTTTTGAAGAGCGATGACGGCTCTGGCAGATACTTGATGGTTTCAGGCACACGCTCCTGCTTGGCGAGCCATCCCACCAAGTCTTCGTGCATCTTGAGGCTGTCTACGCCTTCTTCCTGCAGCGCCTGACAGAATGCATACTGCCTGAGCAACGCCAGCAGCATGTGCTCGGGCATCACGAACTCGTGGTCGAAGAACCGGGCTTGCTTCATGGCATCGTCCATCAGAACACTCATATATCGGGTCAATCCCATACTGTCCATTCTATTTTTTCCTTTCTTTTTCTTAGCATATATTGGGGATATTTCCCCGAAATCAACGCCTATTCCGGCATATAAGTGAGTTTAAGCGGAAACTTCTGCGTACGGGCTTTCTCCATCGCTTTCTCCACTTTACTCTTGGCGATGTCATAGCTGTAGGTGCCCACCACGGCTTTTTCTTCGTGATGAACCTTGAGCATGATTGCTTCAGCCTCAGCCTGCGACTTGAAGAAGATGGATTCCAGAATTTCTACCACGAAGTCCATCGGTGTGAAGTCGTCGTTGAACATCATTACCACGTAACGCCCCGGCTCCTTGAGCCTGGTTTTCTGGCGTTCACGAATTGCTGTTTGTTCTTGAGCCATATTTTAATTCTTACTTTTTATAAGCATTGGTAATCTCCACAACATAAACATCGTGGAATCCACCCTTGGCACCATACCACTGGAGCAGGTCCTTGTCGAGGAACTTCTCGGCGGTCATACTGTCCTTATAAAGTTTGCGGCATTCCAGGGTGAGTCGTGACTGCTCGAAGGCGATGCTGCCGTTATCAGTTTCTACAGGAATCAGTCCTGTTTCCTTCGCCTTATCCAAATCGCGTCCGCTCTTAGAGCCGCAGAAGTTATAAATCTTCCGAGCCTCCTCGCTGTTGCCGAGGAAAGAGAGAGTCATGAATTCATTCTCTTCGATGATGCCGTGGGTGAAACGCTCCGGACGGATAAAGACCACAGCCACCGGCTTGTTCCAAAGCCATCCCAAACAGCCCCAAGAGGCGGTCATCATATTGAAATGATCCTTGTTGCCGGCACATACCAGCATCCACTCCTTACCAATAGTCTCGAAGACGTTGTCATTCAGTTCTTTTACGTTGATCTTTTCCATCTTATCTGTTCCTTTCTTTTTAATTTCTAATTACCATAAAATTGCGACAGCAGTATTCTGATTGCTGAATGCTGCCCATATCAACTGCAAAGATACAAGAATAATCTGAAAAAGCGAATGTTTCTTTAAGAAAATCGCATCACCCTATTGAGGATTATGCCTAATTAATACTTTTTTATGCCACAAGAAGGCTGAATTGAATACGATTTGTGAGGTAGGAAAACTACCTTGATTTACATTAACTTTGCATCAGCTGTTGAAAAAATAATTCACATTTTATTTTGTCAGTTGCCTAAAAGGCAGTACCTTTGCACCCCGAATGCCGAAAGCCGGGAAGGCGGAAGGCTTCGATTTATTATTCATTTATAAACATTTAATTTAATGTACAAAACAATTTTCAACAAGCGCAACAGCTTGAAGTTCAACCGATTCTCTAACAAGAGCTACTCACTCTTCGCAGTTTTGGGAAGAGAGGTACTTGTTGGTGCACTCAGCGTTGCTACCCTGAGCCATGCTAAGGCAGCAGGCGTAAGCACAGAGGGATCCAAGGTTGATTCTACCCTCTACAAGGGCGGAAAGGCTTACGAGCTGGATGCGGTGAGCGTTACCGGATCTCGTGCGCCGATGACTGTAGAGCAGTCACCTAAGATTGTGTCTGTCATTACCCGCGACGATATTCATCGTGCGGCTGCGCAGACTATCAACGATGTATTGAAATTAGCTACCGGCGTGGATGTCCGTCAGCGTGGTGGCTTTGGTGTTCAGACGGATATCTCCATCAATGGTGGAACCTTCGACCAGATTACCATTCTCCTGAATGGTGTCAACATTTCCAATCCTCAGACTGGTCACAATGCTTCTGATTTTCCTGTAGCTCTTGCTGACATCGACCACATCGAAGTGCTCGAGGGGGCAGCATCGCGCTTATTCGGAACTTCAGCCTTCAATGGTGCCATCAACATCGTAACCAAGAAGGCTAAGAGTGAGTGGGTATCTGCAAGTGTAGAAGGCGGAAGCTTTGGAAGCTTCGGAGCACAGGGACGCATTCAAACAGCTTTTGAAACGGGCAAGTGGACCCAGGCTTATTCTGTAAGCGGAGGCTACAAGCGCTCAGATGGCGGCACGGAGAACAGCGACTTCGAGAAGGGACAGGGCTACGGCAATCTCTCTTTCTCTTACGACCAGCGTTTCGACATCATCGCCCAGTTGGGTATTGCTAGCCAGAGCTATGGTGCCAATACTTTCTACAGCGCCAAATATAACAATCAATATGAGAAGACAGACCACGGTCTGGCTTCGCTCAATCTGAGTCTGCACAACCAGGAGAAGACCTGGGAGATTGCGCCTCAATTCTATTATAACAAATTCAAGGATCACTATCAGATGATTCGTGGAAAGGCTGGAGCTGCAGCAGGCGAGAACTATCACGACCTAGATGTTTATGGTGGTGGACTGAATGCCAACGTGGCTTGGGCTTTGGGTAAGACCGCAGTGGGTTTCGACATCAGCAAGGAGTGCATCTACTCTACTGCATTGGGCGAGGAACTCGCAGAGAAAGACTATAAGGATATCTCGGGTTCTGACCGTCAATATACCCGAAAGGGCGAGCGCACTAATACCAACATCATGCTGGAGCACAACTTCATCTTCGGCGGCTTCACCTTGTCGGCTGGTGTCTTGGCTAACAAGAATACAGGTCTTGACAACGACTTCCGTTTCTATCCTGGTGTAGATATGAGTTATCGTCCTAACGACAACTGGAAGTTCTACGCTTCCTGGAACAAGGCATTGAGAATGCCTACCTACACCGATTTATACATGAGTAATGCGGTGCAGCAGGGCGACATCAACCTAAACCCGGAGAAGAACTCAACCCTCAAGGTGGGAACTCAATATCGTCAGACTGGTTTTGCCGCAACCGTAAGCGGATTCTACGCACACGGCACCAACATGATTGACTGGGTTCAGACATCCGTGACCGAGCAGAATGACAGCAAGTATCACGTGATGAACATCGGAAAGCTCAACAACATGGGCTACAACGTAGACGCTACTATCTACATGAGAGAATTGGTACCAAACAGTTTCATCACCCGCATCAAGTTGGGTTATGCTTACATCTATCAGGATCATAAGACCGAAACAAACATTCTGAAATCACTCTATGCATTGGAGTATCTGAAGCACAAGGCTGTATTCGGTCTGGATCATCAGATTTGGAACAAGCTTTCAGCTTCGTGGAGCGTAAGATGGCAGCAGAGAATGAATGGCTATCATCCATACACCAAGGTGGATTGCAAACTGATGTGGGACGAGAAGAAATACAATATCTTCGTGAAAGCCGACAACATCACTTGTCACCGCTACTACGACCTCACAGCTGTTAAGCAGCCAGGTTTGTGGATTATGGCAGGAGCCAGCATAAATCTCGGCCGATAATATAATCTGATAATAATCATCCCAAAAGATGATAAATATCCGAAACACGATTCGGATATCAAATAAAAGAACGAGCCTTGATGGAGGTTTCTTCCTTCCGTCAAGGCTCGTTTCCTTTTATTCCGGCTATTTCCTTTTATTTCAGTTATTCCGGTTTCTGATATTTTCCGTTCACTTTTATCGGTTCGAGATGGATTCCCACATGGGTATCTGCACCGAAGTGCTGCTTCAGTTTTATTTCTATATGAGTAGCATGCTCATGCGCCTCATAAAGCGAAAGAGAACCCGGCATACGGACGTGCATTTCTATCGCAATCTTGTTTCCGATGCGACGGGTACGCAGGTTATGAATCTCTCCCACTCCCTCTTCTTCATTTGCAATCTTCAGGATTTCATCTTCCTCAGTTTCTGGAAGACTGGCATCCGTCAGTTCTTTTACAGACTGCATCACCAGTCCCCAGGCGGCCTTGATGATAAAGGCACTCACGATGATGGCTGCAAGCGGATCGAGCACCGCCCATTTTTCTCCCAGGATGATGGCGCCACCAATACCGAACATCGTTCCGATACTCGATAAAGCATCGCTGCGATGATGCCAGGCATTCGCCACTACAGCCTCGGAATGATATTTCTTTCCGGCTTTAACCGTAAACTGATAAGCCCACTCCTTCATCACGATACTTACGATGGCAGCAATCAAGGCTACAACGCCCGGCTGCTGCAATGTCTCGCCGCAGATGGCACGATAAGTCTTGGTTACGCCAGAATAACAGATCATCACACCCACCACGAAGAGCGAAATACCGATGATGGCTGTAGCAAGCGTCTCGTATTTGCCATGCCCATAATCATGGTCCTTATCCTTCGGCTTATTGCCCAGTTTTACGAACACCAGTACCACCACATCGGTAGCGAAATCGGTAAGCGAATGGATGGCATCCGCTATCATAGCTGCCGAATGTCCGAGAATACCTGCAGCAAACTTCAGCACGAGCAGCACCACATTGATGATGCTTCCCGCTATCGTCACCTTATATACTTCCTTTACTCTATCCGCATCAGCGGAATGATTCTTTTTCGTTTCAGTGGGCATCTCTTGCTCGTTATTTATTCTCTCATTCTTGTCCATACTATAAAATATAACAGAAGTCCTTTGCTTCCTTAATAATGTTTTTGTATAACCAAATTCCTGTCTTTCATGAATTGAGCGGCAAAAGTACATCTTTTTTCTGAAATCGGATAAAAAGAGAGATTAAAAAAGTATAACGAATAGGGAATAATGTGATAGCGAAGAGAGAAAACTATGGAATTTTGTGATAAAACGCCTTAAAACAATAGGAATTTTGTGATTTTCAGTCCGATAGAGACAAATATCTACCTTTGCTACGTATAGACGATAGTTTTATGATTCTGTATTTACCATTATAAGTTAACGAACTTAAAATATCAAGCCGTAACCGTTAATTCTGCGAAAGAAAACTGCGGAAATCCGCAAAAATCTTTCCTGTTATGATTGTAAATATAGAGACTAATATCTACCTTTGCTACGTATAGACGATAGTTTTATGAAGTATGTGATAACAGGCGACCTCATCAAGAAATACCAAAACGATGACGGCATCGTATTTATGGACGTATTTGATTTCTTATTGGATAAAGATTCTATATGAATATAAAGCAGTAAGGCTAATGGAACTTTTACATTTCCATTAGCCTTTGGTGTTATTATTCTTTCTTCAATAAGGACGAAAATATGAAGACTAGTTTACCATCACTTCGTTTGAAATTGGTCAGTTGCTCCATTGCCTTCACATACCCCACAGAATTTTCACGAATGTTCTCAATGATTTCTGTGTCGAAAGTGCCATCATTCTTTTCCGTAGTATGTATAATCATGTCTTGCGTGATGTTAGAACCATTCAGAAAACGGGAAGCCTGCGCCATTGCCTTCACGGAAGCCACACGATTGATAACACTTTCATTGTTTTTGTACTTAGCTGGTTCAAGTGCCAAGACAGAAATCAAATAAGCATTATCATAATCATTCACTGCACGTACACCGTCGAATGGGGCATTGTTGTACATGCGTACAAGGAAGTTGGTAAACGCCACCTTGTCGCAGGAATATCCCTGGGCATCAATGCCCAAGGATATAATGGTTAATGATACGACTAATAAAAGTTTCTTCATGATTATTTTCTTAATGATACATCAAATTTAGAATATTTGGCAATATCATCTTTTGGAATTACAAGTTTTATTTGCATTCGGAATCCTTCTTCAAAATTCACAATCTGTCCTTGAGAACATTTATAAACAAAGTCATTACCATATATTAGACTAGATGGATTCTTTATTTCTTTTATAAGTCCATAGGGGACAAGATTATCATAATAAGGGCCAGCCATTTTTGGTTCTAAGTAGGATTTTCCACCAAGATTATCCGTAATAACAAAACTATACTGAAATGCTGTTGTTACATTCTGTAATTGTGCCCAGAAACGTTCTTCAACCCAATAAGGGTTTCTTAGATAGAAACCATAAGGATTATAGCCTTTTGAGAAAAATTCAGCTTGTAGAGTACTGTGACCCCTAACATATTCCTGTGTTTCTTTGTTTAATTCTCCTTGCCAATAAAAATGCAACTCGGACCCTTGATCTCTTGAAGGTCTTGAAGGTTTCTCCGACGAAAGAGATTTCAATGTATTGAGGAATAAATCGCATAAAACCTTAGTGTTGGCATTAGGCTTAAAATCAACATATATAGCTAATTCATAGCAATTGGGATAATTGTAAGATTCTTTTGGCTCACCAATATCGCTAAGCCCCAAATCATAACAAGATGGCAACATAAACTTTACTTGAGTTAAAAGATTATCAAGAGCTTTTGTTTCATTTTGTTTATAAAGTTCCTTCATCTTTACATTTCTAGCAAAAGTAGCACCAGCAAATTCTGCAGAAGCCCCTTTAGACTGCGCATACGTTATAAGATTAGAAATAGACACAGTTGCCTCAAGCGTTACAGCCGTTTTGCCACCAACCTGCATACTTGACAATTCCTTATAACCTTTAATGTTAGCATTAGAAATCGTCACTATCTCGTCTCTTGTCAACTCATCATTCACAATGGTAGTATTTGCAGAAACGAAAGTACCATAAGCTTGTTCTATAGCACTACGCAATGCTATGTTAATAGCTTTGTCTTTTGTTTCCCCATCTCCAGATACAACAAGTGTTACCTCGTTTGTATTTGTTGCGCTATTACCATCAGTACGGGTTGTTGCTGCTTCCATAGTCTTTGTATTATTGTTCTTTTTCTCAACTGCTTTACGCAAAAGACCACCAACCAAGCCTCGCAATGCTGCCTGTCCATAAGAAAAAGTGCTAAAAGGTGGAGCTAAAGCCAACAACACAACCAAAAATAAAATTTTTGTTTTCATAAGCTCATTATTTTTTGAAATCATTAATCACCTTTATAATAGAATCTACATAATTTCCTCTTGGAATTGTTCGTTGGGCAGGATGGTATGTATCAAGACAAAGTCTGCCATCTTTACGATAAACAAACATATATTTATCATTGCCCAAAGGGACGGTTTCATGTTCTGTATGCTCGTCTATTCCCCAATCCTTCTTGAAAATCCACATCGTATTGGCAAAACAAATTACTTGTGGGTCGTACAAACGTATTTGCTCTTCGATAATATCCTTCCATTGCTCGTAGGCATGAGCCAATTCCTTGTCGGAAGTGGTTCTATAACCTGGCATCTTGTCAACATTGATATAAGCAATATCTTTCAACACCTCCAACATAGACTTGTCATCACGAATGTACGGCATGTCATTATATAATTTGTTTTTGCGTATACCAACAAGACTATATACTATGGGCTGCCAAGTCATATTAGTATGGGCATCGCTATTCTCGAATGCTCCATAAACTTCCCATCCGCCACCATGCGGTTTACCTTTCTTCATGTCATCATACGGTTGCTTCAATATCCACATGATACGAGGCGAAGACTGACAATAGCCTTCGATATTGAATACTCCATCAGGCAATGGGCAAAGGTCATCTGTCGAAATGCCCAGTTCTTTTGCCCTTGCATAAATCTCTTCCTTGATTTTCTCCTGTCCCTTGCGAACGTCTTCTGGAGATAACACACCTGTATTTACCATATATATTCACGTTTTATATTATTAAACCTTACCACCACCCACGGATGATGTTTTTTACTATACTTTGAGGTTGATTGTTTGCCCAAGCCATGCCTACATCGCGGCAAGCCTTAATCATGCTTCGTTTGTTTGCTTGGCTGTTCTCGTATTGTTTCATTTGGAAGTTCCATTCACGAAGTTCATCAGCTTTCAGCTTGGAAGCCACTTCTTTACGCAGATTCTCGACATCAGAGTAGCACGAACTGTATGGCGATATAGTATTGAGGAACTTTGCAACCTCGTTGGCTCCTTCAACATCTGGACATTTCATCCACACATTGCGTGCCTTGTTTAACTGCTGCAAGCCTTTTGCATCTATCTTCTGTTGGTATAAAGATGTGGCTGTTGACTGGCATTGAGCATAACAATCCCCACAAACATTAGGCACAGCCATCATTCGTGATATCGCCTCGTCATAATTACCGATGGACGCCATTGTGCGAGCCTTGCTTATCTCTTCTGCGCAATGATTAGTGTAAAAATCAATAATTTTGCATTTTGCCCTTTCCAGCATCTCGCCAAAGTCTTTATGATTAGGGTTTAGTTTGCTAAAAGCACTAATCATAGCCTTGTTTTCATTGGTACCAATTCCTTGGAGCGATAACGTGCACGACGCATATAGCTTGTTTTCTATCACATCGCCCACAAAGAATGTTACTTCCATTTTCTCAGAAACTCGTGCGGGGGTGGAGGGTACAATATCCTTGCTCGTAATATCAACCTTAGCAGTCAAGACGAAACGTTCTACATAGCCATTGTCGCCATAGCCATTACTAACAAGCATACGTTGCATACGTGTGGTTAGGTTCTTGCTTGCCTCCATTGGGATTACATCATCGGGCATCATAGCCTGAATTGAAATTCGCCCCTCGTCTGATGTCTGTGCAAAAGTTGTTATCGACATCATTAATGTTATTATAAAGAATAGCTGTCTCATTTTATTTCTCCCCTAATACAATAATAGCTTCACCCAAACCTCTCACCATTACCTTTGATGTAATATCGAAAGGCGGTTGTTGCAGAAACTTTCTCAACTTTGTGGCAAATGCTCTGGCATCCATAGCCTTGCCTTTATCATCAAACAAAGGAATACGCACTTGTTCAAACTGGGCAAACGATTCTGTTCCGTCACTCAGATTGAATGTGCCGTTCACACAATTTTTCTGTAGCCAGCTTTGTATGCAGTCTGTCAATTCCTCACCATTATATTCTTCTTCCAAATCCTTGTCCCAACTATCCCAGCATCTAACAGTAAGGCTTATTTCCCTTCCACGCTTAGTCTGATCGGCAAACCAATCATCCATTTGGTGGTCGAAAGGTTTAATGTTTTCTTTGACAGCCCTTGCTATCAATACGGGAATAATATCCGACGAAGGCTTGGTGGTACCAGTAGATGTTGCTATACGTTTATTGGTATAGGCATCAAAAGCTTCAAGAGTAAATGATGCAGAATTACCACTTCCGGCACGATTCACTTGCCACCAAAGTTGAATGATTACATCAGACTTCACTCTACGTTTCAGTTGGTCAAGTGGGGATTCCACAAGTGAGGCTCCACTCTTTTTGCTGGTCGTTACATTTTCTTCTGCGGTCTTCATGCTGATGCTTTTGATTTCTTGCCCAGCATCTTTCAGACTATATCCTTGCTCGGTAAGCACTTGTCCAACCTTACTGATAACCTGTCCCAGTTCTGTATCCTCCAGAAATGCCTGCTGATAGTTTGGAACCTTCACTGTATTCCCTTGATCTGAGAAGCTGGTCATAAAATACCGCTGATTACACCAATTGTCACTTGGCAAAATCATTATCGTTGGCTTCTTTGCTTGCTGTGCAAACAACAAGAAACCATACATACTAAGAGTTAATAAGATAAATATCTTTCTCATATACCTAAAGTTATTAAATGTCGGGGACAAAGATAGTGATTCTATTTGAAACTATCAAGTCCATAATGGTTCATAAGCGAAATTTCTTGATTTCGGCTTAACAAAAGTAGTAAAAATCGTTCTGTTTCATTGGTATATTATCATTTTGCCAGGTGTTCCCGAGACTTGGCGGGTTAAGATTTCGGTTTCGGCAAAATAAAAAAGCGTGGGAACTTACCTGTCACTCGTCCCACTCTCTGAGGCCTTCGCATTGCCCTGCACTGTTGAACGAGCAACGTCGAAGCCCACGCCGATATGTATACACTTTTCCCTATACGGATATAAGACCTACCGCCTTAACGCAATAAGCCATACCAGTAAAGGGATGTGAATTAACACATCCCGAGAGCACCTACCGTTGCTATGTTCATTGACAGTGCATGAAGTTTGCGAAGTTTCAGAAAGTCAAGAACAAAGCGCTAAGTATGCGCCTTTTCCATTATGTCGTGATTCTTACTCAGAATCATCGGCAAATATACGAATAATGTTTGAAAGAACAAAAGTTTTTAGCAAAAAATCCTCATTGAGGGATAAAATTCATCAAAATCCTCCCTCTCTGAGGGATTTTTCTGTATTTAACCACGCTATGCGAAATTTTTATTGTACTTTTGCACCCGTGCTTGGAAAAGCAACAAATAAAACAGAAGAGTAAACGATATGGCAGAAAAGAATAGCATACCCCAATTCGTGAATAGTGAATCTATTATGTCGGATAGCAACTATGTGAAGTGGCTCTCCGATTTGAAAAATCGTATTCGCATCGCCCAACTCAAAGCGGCTATCAAAGTCAATGAAGAGTTGCACAAGCTTTATTGGAGCTTGGGAGAAGACATTTGTAACAAGCAAAAGCTATATAAGTGGGGCACTAATTTTATAAAACAGCTTAGTTTGGACTTGCGTTCTGCATTTCCAAATGTAGAAGGTTTTTCTTGGTCAAATCTTTATAAAATACGCAAGTGGTATCTCTTCTATTCTTCGCAAAATGAATTTTTGTACCAAGCTGGTACAAAATTAGAAACCTTAGAAAGTACTAGCGTTCCTATGCCTGCGATTTTGCTTCGTGTACCCTGGAGGCATCAGACTGTCATTGTCTCAAAATGCAAGACCATATTGGAGGCAATGTTCTATCTCAACCAAGTGATTGAAGGCAATTTGAGTCGTAATGAGTTAGAACATATTATCGAAGCCCATCTTTATGAGCAAAAGGGAAAAGCCTTGAATAACTTTGAGTCCACACTCCCTGCGCCACAGAAAGCCTTGGCTAACGAGATGCTCAAAGACCCTTATAAATTAGATTTCTTATCCATGGCTGGCGACTTCTCGGAAAAGGACCTAGAGGATAAGCTGGCTCAAAACATTACTCGTTTTTTACTCGAACTGGGCAAAGGTTTTGCTTATGTTGGGCGACAAATGGAACTTACCACACCAAGTGGAAAATCATACTTCCCCGACATGGTATTCTATCATACCAAACTCAAATGTTATGTTGTGATTGAGCTAAAAGTGGTTGATTTCATGCCAGAGTTTGTTGGCAAACTTAACTTTTATGTTGCAGCAGCCGACGAACTTTTAAAAGACGAAGGAGATAACCCTAGCATTGGTATTCTGCTATGCAAAGACAAAGATTCATCTGTTGTTGAGTGGGCTTTAAGAGGCATTACCACTCCATTAGGTGTTGCAAGTTACCAGCTACAAGAGGTATATGAACGAACTTTACTCGAAATGAAAGAGCAATCCGCAAAGAATTCCACTAGCAATAACAACGATTAAGAAAGCATAAACAGAATATGGTTTTAAATTACATTTGGATAGCATTTTTCGTGATTGCATTCATCTTCGCACTCATCGGATTGGCAATGGGAGATACGACTATCTTCCAGAAGATTGTAGATTCCACCTTCGATTCTTCCAAGAATGCCTTCGAGATTTCTCTCGGACTGACGGGCGTGCTCGCCCTCTGGCTTGGCATCATGAAGATTGGAGAGAAGGCGGGAGTTGTGAATGTGTTGGCAAGAGCACTCAGCCCGGTCTTCACCCGTCTCTTCCCCGATATTCCGAAGAACCATCCGGTGATGGGAAGCATCTTCATGAATATCGCTTCGAATATGCTGGGACTCGATAATGCAGCAACACCAACAGGATTGAAGGCGATGCAGCAGATGCAGGAGCTCAACACGAAGAAGGATACGGCGACGAACCCGATGATTATGTTCCTGGTTCTGAACACCTCAGGACTCACCATCATCCCTACCACCATCCTCGCCTTCCGTGCCTCCTACGGAGCAGCCCAGCCTACGGATGTCTTCATCCCTATCCTGATGGCTACGCTCGTGGCTACACTTGCCGGAATCATCATCACTTCGCTCTGGCAGCGCATCAACATCCTGCAGCCGGTATTGCTCGCTACTCTGTTGGGAATGTGCGCCTTCGTAGGCATCATCATCTGGGGATTCGGACAGATGGACAAGGATACGATGAACACGGTTACCACCTTGGCTTCGAATATGATTCTTCTGGGCATCATCCTCTGCTTCATCCTGGCTGGTTTCTGGAAGAAAGTGAATGTTTATGATGCATTTATCGAGGGAGCGAAGGAAGGTTTTACTACTGCGGTGAAGATTATTCCTTATCTCGTAGCTATCCTTGTGGGCATCGGCGTGTTCCGTGCTTCGGGAGCGATGGATATGGTGATTCAGGGCATTTCGTGGTCGGTAGAACAATGCGGCTTGAACGCCGAGTTCGTAGGCGCCCTGCCTACCGCCATCATGAAACCGCTGTCGGGAAGTGGTGCACGAGGCATGATGCTGGAGGCGATGAAGAACTATGGTCCTGATTCGTTTGTAGGCAGATTGAGCTGCATCTTCCAGGGTTCCACCGATACCACCTTCTATATATTGGCAGTATATTTCGGAAGCGTAAGCATCAGGAATACCCGCCACGCCGTGGCTTGCGGCTTGCTCGCCGATTTGGCAGGAGTCATCGCAGCTATAACGGTTGCTTATTTATTCTTCGGATAAGAGTCTCCCACAGATTTCACAGATTTACACAGATAATCTTTGAATGACGGCGCAAGCCCAATTTAACATTTAACACTTAACATTCAACATTAAGATAATGGCAAGTTTAAAATCACTCGCAAAGGATACAGCCATCTATGGTTTGAGCAGTATCATCGGCAGATTCCTCAACTATCTGCTTGTACCACTCTATACGGCTAAGATCAGCGCCGCCAGTGGTGGTTATGGTGTCATCACCAACATGTACGCCTATACGGCATTACTCCTCGTTATCCTGACCTACGGAATGGAGACCACCTTCTTCCGTTTTGTCAACAAGGAGGGAGAAAACTCAGAAAAGGTTTATCACACGGTATTGAGCATGGTGGGCTTCACTTCCCTACTCTTTATCGCCCTGGTATTCCTCTTCATCACGCCTTTGAGCGATGCGATGGGCTACGCCGACCATCCGGCTTATGTATGGACCATGTTCGTAACCGTGGCTATTGATGCCTTCCAGTGCATCCCGTTCGCTTACCTCAGATACAAGAAGCGCCCATTGAAGTTTGCTGCCTTCAAGTTGCTCTTCATCGGTCTGAACATTGCGCTCAACCTGGTTTACTACGTCATCATGGATGGTCACGATGTGGGTTATGCTTTCTACATCAACCTGGTTTGTACCGCCTCCATCACCTTCTGTTTCTACAAGGAACTGAAGGAAGGATTCATGGGCGAGAAATGCTCCTGGAGCGAGTGCAAGGTGCTCGTCAGGAAGATGCTGGGCTACAGTTGGCCAATCCTCGTGCTCGGTATTGCCGGTATTCTGAACCAGACAGCCGACAAGATTCTCTTCCCTTACATCTATGAGAAGGGCGATGCTCATGCGCAGCTCGGAATCTACGGAGCAGCCAGCAAGATTGCGATGATCATGGCGATGATTACCCAGGCTTTCCGCTATGCTTACGAACCATTCGTATTCGGCAAGGCGAAGGATAAGGACAACCGACAGACTTACGCTTCGGCGATGAAATATTTCGTTATCTTCACCCTGCTCGCCTTTCTGGTAGTAGTAGGTTATCTGGATGTATTGCGCCACATCATCGGTCGCGACTACTGGGATGGTTTGAAGGTAGTGCCTATCGTAATGGCTGCCGAAATCATGATGGGAGTATATTTCAACCTCAGTTTCTGGTACAAGCTCATCGACAAGACCATCTGGGGTGCTTACTTTTCAGGCATCGGTTGTGCGGTATTGATTGCCATCAACGTTATCTTCGTACCAGTTTATGGTTACATCGCCTGTGCCTGGGCTGGTTTCGCTGGATATGGAACAGCCATGCTTCTCTCCTACTTTGTGGGTCAGAAGAAGTATCCTATCAACTATCCGGTGAAGGAGATTATGATTTATGTGGTTCTCGCCCTCATCCTCTTCGCAGGAATGACCGAGGCTAACAGATACTTCTCCAGTGGAATTGCCTGCCTCATCAACACGGTGCTCATCCTCATCTTCGCCGCTTATCTCGTGAAGAAGGATTTCCCATTGAAGAGTCTGCCTGTGGTGGGTAAGTACTTTAGAAAGTAAGAGATTCCAATCATTGAGATTATATTCCAAGAAGTCCGTGGACAATGTGTAAGTCCACGGACTTCTTTTGTTTATATTATACAGAACCTTCACATGCGGTTCAAGAATAGACAAAAGGACCCAATGTTCCTGGTCCCGAGCAATACTCAGGATATAATAGCTGCCAGCAAGGCGCCCTGTAAGAACTAAAGCAAACGGCTGAGTGAACGAAACGAGACGACTGAGTATTTTGAAGGATACAGCTATGCAAGCTGAAGGATACGGCTCCGTTAACCGAAGGATACGGCTCCGTAAGCTGAAGAATATGACTGCGCAAGTGAAAGAAGGCGTCTGATCAGGTTCAAAGAGATAGAATATGGAGTTCAAGGAGACTGCTTCTGGAAAGTTGCCACTAGGCTCAGCAGCTCTGCTGAGCCTAGTCAGCAGGTCTGCTCACTGCAGTCAGCAGGTCTGCCGAGCCTAGTGACAACACCTTTTAATCGTACAACAATACCCCCTATAGTTGTACGACTACACACCCTTCAGTTGTACAACTATAAACCTTTAGACGTACAACAATGAATCCATCGATTGTTCAACTTGACTTTTTCTCCCATTTTATACATCAAAAACAAGAAATAGTCCGAGAATTCTCAAAAAAGTAATCTTCCTTTTCGTTATTCCCTCATAAAAGTATATCTTTGCAACGATTATTCCCTCATAAAAAATAAAGAGCATGAGAAAGATACTACAGGACAAGATCAATATGAACGATATCAACAAGATATGCATCATGACACAAGGTAAGGAGAACGACCACCGGAAGGAAGAGCTTTACCAACTCACCTTCGATGAAAACGACCGCGTATCGTTCAATGCGCTTTGGGCTTTAACCCATTTCGATGAAGCCAACAACCCTTGGCTCTTTCAGAAGCATGACGAACTGATTGATAGGGTTCTCGTAGAGAAGAATGAGACCAGGCGCCGCCTGATGCTTCAACTCCTTCTCCGTCAGCCTTTCGAGGAAGAATCACTCCGTTCTGATTTCATCGATTTCTGCATCGCCAAGATTACCGCCTGTTCCCAGCCCTACGCCATCCGCTGCTACTGCATGAAGCTCGCCTACGAGCAGATGAAGTACTATCCCGAACTCCTCGAAGAGTTAAGAATGGCCCTGGATATACTGGAGCAGGAGGTTCTATCCCCAGGATTATTATCAGCAAAAAGGCAAATTATAAAGAAAATCAAGCGAAGCCTTGGAAAATTCGGGAAATAGTCGTAACTTTGCAAACGTAATATTCTAACAATATAATACATAAATGGATGGAGATACAACTGAACGATTATCACAAGAAAGTCAATGCCCAGATGCAAAAGAGCATGGCTTATTGGCGAGAGCATCCGCTTTCGCTGGAGGAGTGCTTAGCTCAATTCAAGCGCTTGCGGGAACAACGAAATGTTTGCCAAGCATTCCTGGTATTTCCGCAATGCCCTGGTTCGTGCTAACTATCGAAACATTCAGAAAGGCATAGATTATTCTCCCATCTACCTGGTTCGTTTCTTCAGAAACTTACTCTTAAAAGATGGTTGGGTTCTCAAAAACAGGTATTTGCATATCCGGCCGACTGATGAATGGAAAGAGCAGCCGAACTTAAATTCTCAAACAGGAAATGGACAGAAAAACAACTTCATAAATAAAGAAGGAGAAGAAAATGTCCCAAGTTCGTCCCAAGTAGAAGAACTCATAATACGTATAAATAAAGATTATCTATCCATCGGCGATATAATGAACCTGTTTGGATTAAAGAACAGAACCAGATTTAGAAAGGAATACATTACCCCAGCCCTAGCCGAAGGAGTCTTGGAGATGAAATATCCAAACACCCCAAGACATCCACGCCAGCAATATCGAATGACAGAACAGGCAAAGACTTGGAAAGAATGGTATGAGAAAAAGAATAAATAAAATCATAATAAAAATAGAAAACAAAAACAAGTAATGAAGAAAAAAGCAACGGTCCTTATCGCCTCTATCATGGCGTTCTGCGGAATCAACACCGCACACGCTGACGAGGGAATGTGGACGATTTACAACTTGCCTAACGCTGTGTATGAGATGATGCAGCGCGAAGGCTTCAGTATGACTTACGACCAGCTCTACAACGGCGAGAACGCCTTGAAGAATGCTGTGGTTAACTTCTCGGGCTATTGCTCAGGCGTAGTCGTTTCTCCAGACGGTCTGGTATTTACCAACCACCATTGCGGTTTCGAGGCTATCAGAAGCCACTCTACCGTGGAGCACGACTATATGCTCAACGGTTTCTTTGCTAAATCTTACGCAGAGGAATTGCCTAACGAGAATATGTTCGTCAGCTTTATGGTTGAACAGAAGGATGTAACCGATAAGGTGATGAGCCTCGGATACGAGAAACTCGACAACAAGAAACGCGATGAACTCATCGATTCTCTGGAGAACGAGATGACTAAAGAGGCGAAGAAGAACGATTCTACCCTCCATATCACCGTTCAGCCTTTCTACGAGGGCAACAAGTGGTACGCTACTACTTACCGCGACTTCACCGACCTGCGTCTGGTTTTCACCGTACCAAAGTCTATGGGTAAGTTTGGTGGCGATACAGACAACTGGATGTGGCCTCGCCAGACCTGCGACTTCTCTGTATTCCGCATCTATGCCGACCCTAAGACCAATGGTCCTGCTGCCTACAGCAAGGACAATGTGCCTTATCATCCTAAGCGTTGGGCTCAGGTTTCTCTCCAGGGTTATAAGGATGGTGACTATGCGATGACCATAGGTTACCCAGGCAGCACAGAGCGCTATCTTTCAAGCTACGGAATCCAGACCATGCGCGATGCAGAGAATGCGCCTCGTGCCCAGGTTCGTGGCGTAAAGCAGGAGGTGATGCTGAAGCACATGCGTGCCGACGAGGCTGTGCGCATCAAGTATGACAGCAAGTACGCCCAGAGCTCCAACTACTGGAAGAATGCCATCGGTATGAACAAGTGTATCGACTCTATCGGCATCGTGAATCTGAAGCGTGAGTACGAAACCCGTCTCCGTGCTTGGCAGGATACAGCCAAGGCTGCCAACGATCTCGCCCACAAGGTAGATTTCGATAAGCTCGCCAAGCTCTACAAGGAGAGCGCAGACGTGAAGTACGCCTGGACCAACTTCGCTGAATCTTTCACAAGAAGAAGCAATATCGAGTTCTCTACCCGTGCCATCAAGCTCCAGACCAACATGGAGGTGAAGGGTCCTGAGAAGAACAAGAAGAAGCAGTATCATGAGTTTGAAGATAACTCTGCAGAATGGGATATGGCGCTCGATAAGGAAGTGCTCGCTACCCTTCTGAAGAACTACAAGGAGCACGTAGATGCCAAGTGGTTGCCTAAGTTCTACAAGACCATCGACGCTGAGTTTGGCGGCAACTACGCCAAGTATGTGGATTATCTCTGGGAGAAGTCGCTCATCATGAAGAAGGGCGCCAAGCTCTATTTCAACAAGAAGGGATATGAGAAGGATCCAGGCGTAAGCTTCGGTATGGATCTGAACGATGTATTTGCAGATTTCGCTGCTCAGATGGGCAGCATCAACGACAGCATCGCTGAGCAGGAGAAGTATCTCTGTGCTGCCAAGCTCCGTATGGAGGAAGACATGCCTCACTACAGCGACGCCAACTTCACCATGCGATTGAGCTACGGTCAGGTAGGCGGTTTCGACCTCGGTGGAAAGCCATCAGGCTATTATACCACAGCCGAGAGCCTCGTTGAGAAGATGAAGCAGGGCGATAAGGTAATCGATTACTACGCTGAGCCTATCATGCACGAGCTTCTCTCTGAGAAGGATTTCGGCAAGTATCAGGATAAGACGACTGGCAAGATGCAGCTCTGCTTCCTTACCAACAACGATATTACCGGCGGTAACTCTGGTAGCCCTATGTTCAACGGCAAGGGTGAGTTGATTGGTCTTGCCTTCGATGGCAACTGGGACAGCCTCAGCTCTGACATCAACTTCGACAAGCGCCTGGCTCGCTGCATTGGTGTGGATATTCGCTATGTGCTCTACCTGATGGATAAGTGGGGACACGCAGACCGCCTCTTGAAGGAAATCAATGCGAAGTAAATCCTATCTCTGAATCAATAGAGATGATAGAATGATTTATCCTGGGATAAAGATTAGTCTCAGGATGATATAAAAAGAGCGGAAAATCAGCTGTTAACTGTTAACCTGTTAACTCCTGGCTTTCCGCTCTTGTTTTATTTAGTCTTTCTATTCTTGTTATCTTGCTGATTTTCAGTTTATTTTTATCTTACAGATTCGCAATCTACAGAATTCCAATTAATACTGCGAGATATTATTCAGCTCCTTCAATGAAACCTGACGAGGCTTCTCGGCAAGTTTCTTCTTCAATTCATCCACCGTTATTTCTGCAGATGGATTGAAATCGGCAGAGCGCATGTAATCAAGTACACTCTGATAGAAAGCCTTGCCTTCCGGGTATTTGGCAGCCTTCTCCAAATCGCTCATGCAGACGAGGAGCTTTCCGGCTCCCACCTTCCATTCCATCACCAAACCCAACTTATGATTCCGCTCGATATTATCTATCACCTGAACTACCGGGCGATAATCCTTGGCGAAGTTGTCAAGCACCAGCGGATGCGATTCCTTGATTATCGGGAACCATTGCCAGTTGGTGTGCATTTCCGTAGGGAATCCCTTGAATATCGGATGTTCCGGATTCGTAAGAATGCCCAGGGTTCCTGGAGAAACCTTCTTCTTGTTGTTCTCGCAGATGGTCTTGAACATGCGATAGTTCCAGTAATCGGTCTGGAAGAGTCCACCCACGGTATAAGGTGTGGCATTATCTGACTGAGAAAGCGTATCATCTGCAGCCACGAAATGGCTGGAAGTCGTAGGAAGCCAAAGCACCTTTGCTCCCTTTTCTAGTTTCTTGACGACATCGGAAGTCAAATCCTTGGCAATAACGACTTGCTTTTTCAGATAGTCGATATTCTTTGGGGTCGTATAAACCCAAAGGTCGTAAGTATTGGAAAATCTTGTCGCATCAAGTTCACCTTCATATATATACAAGGAGAGGGTCAGTTTGCGAGAACCCACATACACGTCCAAGCACTTACCATCCCCATCGTCAATTCCGTTGGCTTTCACTTTCATCTTATGAACGATCTCGCCAACATCTATCCATCCCTCCTCGTCGGTATGGATAGTTATCTCGCCTTGTGCCAAAGGAGAAGGCTGATTCAAATGAGTAAGAGTTTCGGCTACACAGGACTCGTTTGGATAACGTTCGTCTTTGGCATAATCCAACTTCCATTCCACTTTCTTGCCCTTCAAAGACTCTCCCCCATAATTGGCGATTTGAATCTTCGCCTTCATCGTGTCATTCTCCTCATAGCAGAATCTGTCTGTCACCAACAAAGGCACCACAGGCGAGCACCACTGGCGCCATTCCTCGGGCGTAGTGATTCCCTTACTCTCCATAAACGCATCGAGGATGCCTACGAAAGCACTTCCCTGACCGGGATAATCCTGAATATCGAGCAGCTGGAAGCCCGCCATATTCCGGGTTCTCAAATCCATCTCTATATCGGCTTTATAGAGTTTCACGCTCCATAAGCCCGAAGCCTTGTGGAAATCATCAGCCTGCGAGAGCATTCCAGCAGCAGCCAGACGACGGCGGAACACTTCAAAGTTATAAGGATGAAGCACTCCGGTGTATTTCTTCATTTCCCGATAGTCAGGATAGGTCTGAAACTGTCCTGTTTCGTGAGAGATGATAGGGATTCCTGCCTTATCGCAAGCCTCATCAAAATTCATCGTAGAATTAGGATGGAAATGATTGATCATTCCTCCATCGTAGGCATCGGCAAACGAGAAGGAACCACGGGTATGAGTATTGTATTTGCCCCATCCCTCGCCTCCGATGCGGCAAGTGGTGAAGTAATCCATTCCTTCTTTTATTCCCTGATAACCGAGATAGTAATTGCTTCCAAAAGTATAGTATTTATCGGGCGCAATCTTGCGGAAATCATCCACAAACTCCTTCATCTTGTCGATATCTCCCCAGAGTTCATTCCCCAGCGCCATCATTCTGAAAGATGGATGATGACCGTATTCTCTGAGGATGTTCTCGCCTTCCTGATGCAGGAACGCCATCAGCCTTTCATCCTTCTTATCAAAAGCCCCCCAGAAAGGAAGCTCCGGCTGGAGATAGATTCCCAGGCTGTCCGCTGCCACGAAAGCCGCCTCCGGTGGGCACCAGGAATGAAAGCGCACATGGTTGATTCCATACTTCTTGCAGGTTCCGAGATACTTCATCCAGCCTTCCACGCTCATTTCCACATGTCCCGTCAGCGGCCATACAGCCGCATCGTGCTTGCCACGGAGGAATATCCTATGGCCATTGGCGTAAAAGTGAGCGCCCTTGATATGAAAATCCTTGGCGAAATCAGGCATCTGAAGGGCGGAAGGAGAAGCTACAGAACGGCTAGGGATTGCTCCTGTTAGAGTTTCTGCAGATTTGCTCTCTACAGAGCTGGCTAGCTGGAGTTCTATCCTTCCGATAATTCCATTCCAGTTGGTCTGCGTATCTTCCGTATAAGCATGGCTGGAGCCGTAAACCTGCTCAGGCACACTTCTCCCATTATCCACCACGATTTCCAGGAGATGCTTGCCCGGCTTCACCTTCTTTGGCAGAAGATAGCGCTGAGGAGTAGAGATGAAGTTACAGGAATCCACCAGTTCTCCATCCACATACACCCATGTCGGTCGGGTACGCTCCAGGAAGAGTTCTACCGGCTTCTTCTTCCAGTCCTTCGGGATATTGATTGTTCTGGAATATCTTGCAGCTCCTTTATAGGCATAGAGCCTCGTAAGATGCGTTGTTTCCATCGTATCTTTCGGAGCGAATCCCAGATGGTTCGTATCGATGGTGCCGGGAAGGATGGCACGCTTCACCTCACCCTGCGAGACACGCTTACTCTTGGCAAAAGCACTACCGCTCTTTCCCAACTCCACATTCCATTCACCAGCGAGCGAAATGCTCTGTGCTTGCAAGCCCAGACTTACCAGTCCCAGACAAGCGATAAGAATAGATTTCTTCATTAACTTATTACAGAATATCTTTTAGGGTTAAAATTGCGTATAAAGATATAATAAATTTGATGTTTACGGCTGCAAATATACAAAAATTGCGGTAAAAACACCGCAATTTACCAAAGAAATTGTTGTATTTTTACCGCAAAATATGGATATTGCATCAAATCATCCCTTTGATGCAGGCTTTCATCTTATAATAAATTGCTGTCTAAACTACTTCTTCTTAGGTCTGCGACGAGCCCAGCCTTCTTCCTCGAAGTTTGGCTCCTCACCCTTGAACTTCACGTTGTCGTTGTTCTGGAAGAACTGGCGCCAATCGCCTGTATCCTCCTGAGGGCGAGACTTTCTGCCGCCACGGCTTCCACGTCCTCCCTTTCCACGAGCATCTCGAGAGTCTCTAGCATCATCAGAAGAACCTCTGCGGCTGCGTCCGCCTCTTTCTGAAGAACGACCGCCTCTGCCCTCAGAACTGCGGCCGCCACGGGCTGCTCTGCCATGACCTTCCTCATCAGCATCGTTACATCTCACGGTTCTGCCCTTGTACTCTGTACCGTTCAAAGCCTTCATCACGCGCTTCGCATCCTCCTCAGGCACCTCGATGTAGGCAAACTTACTCAGCAGGTCGATGTGACCCACCTCCTGGCGACCCTTCACGTGCTTGTTCAGATACTGCATGATTTCGCCCGGATAGAAACCATCTGCCTTACCCAGGTTGATGAACAGTCTCTTGAAACCAACCTCAGTCTCATGCTTTCTGCGACCATTGGAAACCTTGCCACGGCCTTCGCCACGACTTCCACGACCTTCGCCGCCACGGGAACCCTTGCCGGTCTCAGGCTTGATAATCTCAGGAGCATTCTTATAGTAATCGAGGAACTTACCGAAGGTGATGGTCACCATCTTCTTGATGATGTCCTCCTTGTCGATGTACTCAAACTGGCGGTTGATTTCAGCCATGTATGGTTCAATCTGATTCTCATCCACATCGGTCTTCATAATGTCGTCCATGGTCTTGAAGAGCTGCTTCTTGCAGATTTCCTCTGGGGTTGGCAATACGCCATCCACGAAGTCCTTGCCAATCTGCTTCTCTATCTGGCGAACCTTGAACTTCTCTCTGGTATGGATGATAGAGATGGATGTTCCCTTCTTTCCGGCACGACCGGTACGACCGCTTCGGTGGGTGTAACTTGCCACATCATCAGGCAAACCATAGTTGATAACGTGAGTCAGATCATCTACGTCCAGACCACGGGCAGCCACATCGGTAGCCACCAGGAACTGAACGGTATGGTTGCGGAACTTCTGCATGGTGAGGTCACGCTGCTGCTGACTCAAGTCGCCGTGCAGTGCCTCTGCATTATAGCCGTCCTTAATCAGCTTATCTGCAATATCCTGAGTCTCCAGCTTGGTGCGGCAGAAGATAATTGCAAAGATGCGTGGATAGAAATCCACCACGCGCTTCAGGGCGAGATACTTGTCCTTGGCATTTACCAGATAGTAGATGTGGTTTACATGCTCAGCACCCTCGTTGCGCGAACCCACTACGATTTCCTTGTGGTCGTGCAGGTAGTTGAGAGCAATCTTCTCGATGTCCTTGCTCATGGTAGCCGAGAAGAGCAGGGTGTTTCTATCCTCCGGAACGTTCTCAAAGATGGCATTGATGCTCTCAGAGAAGCCCATGTTCAGCATCTCGTCAGCCTCATCAAGCACCACGTTGTTCACGTTCTCCAACTGAGCCACGCCACGATTAATCAAATCGAGCAGACGGCCAGGGGTAGCCACGATAATCTGCACACCATGCTTCAGGGTGCGAATCTGGCTTCCGATGTCAGTACCGCCATAAACAGCGGCAATATGCAAACCGTCGATGTACTTGGCAAAACTGTTCAAATCGTCTGCTATCTGGAGGCAGAGTTCACGTGTAGGACTGAGGATGATAGCCTGTGTCTGCTTGCTGCTGGCATCAGTTTTCTGGATAACCGGAATACCGTAAGATGCAGTCTTACCCGTACCGGTCTGCGCCAACGCAATCACGTCGTTCTTATTACCAAGCAAATATGGGATTACTTCTTCCTGAACTGGCATTGGATTCTCAAATCCAAGCTCTTCGATGGCACGGCGAATCTCCTCGCTCACGCCCAATTCTTCAAATGTCTTCAAATCTTTTTAACCTTAATTCATTATAATCAAAATGGAAGGCCGAATTCACCCTCCCAGCCATGAATTAGGGTGCAAAATCCTTCCGAAACGCTTGCGGCAATCCTACGCATTTATTAAGATTGCCTAAATTCGGGTGCAAAGATACGAAAAAAATGTGAGTTTCTTGCAGATTTCTGCAATATTTTATTACCTTTGCATGAAAGTTACAACAAACAGATAACCAAGAAAACTTGAAATATATGAAAAAAGTTATTTTCACCCAAGAATGGATTGCTTTGCATCCATACGAAAAAGCAGACGAAACTGATCTGTATTATACAGAACTCGCCAACGAAATATACCACGCTCTTGACGAGGCGTGCTACACCCATAACTTCAAGAATATGGATGACGCCAAGCAGCTGGCACTCAGCATTGCCGGTTATTTCGAAGATGTGATTTCGGGCACAGGCATCTGGAAGACTTTCACGGAAGAATGCAAGCAGCGCTACGGCACCTACATTCCTTTCTATGAGAAAGAAAGCGAATTCATCAAGAGTACGCTCAACGAAGATGACCCGGCTTACGACCCCGCGGAAATCAACATCGCTGATGTCAAGTTCCTGCTCTGGCACCATTACCAGCAGAGCAGTTTCGTACAGGAAGCCGTTCCTTTCCTCTTCGGAACCCTGGAACTGGCTGCCAAACTTGCCTACAACATTCTCGACAGAGAGTATGAAACGGCTCCGGAAAACGAGCGTCTTCTGACTTATCTCAGCGAAATGCCTGAGATAGAGGGCAACGCTGAAACGACCGAAGAGGACATCGAGAAGAACAAGGAGTTGGATGAGATTCACCGTCGCGACACCCTGGCGTGGTTCCATTATGGTTGCTATTTCAACGTAGGCAACCAGAAGCGCCTGCAGTTTACCCTCCAGCAGATGGCAAACTCGCCTCAGGGTCTCACCGAACCGCTCGCTTATTCTGTGCAGATGGAAATGACCATCGTCGGCAGAAACAATCTCCTGGCGCTCACTTCTTACGAATGGCTCTGCAAGATTTGCAGGAACATGCCTACCCACAAGCTCTGGGAGGATGAGGAGTTCAGAAAGAAGGCTACTGAGCAATATGAAAAGGTGGATCATGAGAAGGCGATTCACGACTACAATCTGCTCAAGGCGAAGGGATACGAAGACAAGTTCATCTTCCTGGAAGATGTGAAGACGCTGAAGGAATTCCTCAAGGAGATTGAATTCGAGTTGCCAAAGGACA
>OLXG01000114.1_pt1 | contig 34013 bp, 29 predicted proteins | sample 1673861 | NCBI WGS metagenome assembly OLXG01 (sample SAMEA103958130, study PRJEB25191) | human gut metagenome | biome: human-associated habitat [ENVO:00009003]; feature: intestine environment [ENVO:2100002]; material: feces | place: Germany | collected 2013/2015
TCTGTCTTTTTACTTTGCAGCATGGATTCTTTGCCAGTCTCGGCATAATTTGCATTGCAAATTATGCGTCCATGTGATAGCATACAAAGCTGTGCGCACAGTGATGCGGGTCTTTGGGATGTCACGGACGCTGTGCGGCGTGATCTCACATGACGGAGGAGAATAATGAAAAAGAATCTCACGGCAAAAGAGTACGTCTATGTCGCCAGTATGCTGTTCGGTATGTTTTTCGGCGCGGGGAACCTTATATTTCCCGTGCACATGGGTCAGCTTGCGGGGCGCAGCATTTTGCCCGCAGTCGCCGGGTTCATCGTCACGGGCGTGGGGCTGCCGCTTATGGGCGTCGCCGCGCTCGGCGTCAGCCGGTGCAGCGGGCTTTATGAGCTGTCCTGCCGCGTCAGCCGCCCGTATGCCATGTTCTTCACCTGCCTGCTTTACCTGTCCATCGGCCCGTTTTTCTGCATTCCGCGCTGCGCGACGGTGTCTTTCTCGGTGGGGCTGGAGAACATACTCCCTGCCGGTCACATGAAGCTGTATCTGGCGCTGTTCTCGGCGGCGTTTTTCGCGGCGATGCTGTACTTCTCTCTCAGGCCGGGGAAGATACTCGTCTACGTCGGGAAGGTGCTGAACCCTGTGTTTCTGGCATTTCTTGCCGTGCTCGTCGTCGTCGCGCTGCTGTCGCCGTCCGCCGCTGTTTCCAGCGTTGAGCCGAGCGGCGATTACGCCTCCCAGCCGTTTTTCACAGGGCTGCTTGAGGGCTACAACACCATGGACGCGCTTGCGTCGCTCGCGTTCGGCATCGTCGTCATTCAGGTCATACGTGAGCTCGGCGTGGAGCAGGCGGACGATGTGTCCTCGTGCACGGTGCGCGCGGGCGTGTTCAGCTGCCTGCTGATGGCGGTCATTTATCTTGCCGTGACCGTGGTGGGCGCGCAGAGCCGCGGGATATTTGAAACCAGCGCCAACGGCGGCATCGCTCTGGCGCAGATAGCGCAGCATTACCTCGGCGGCTTCGGGCTTCTCGTCCTCGCGGCGACGGTCACTCTCGCGTGCCTGAAAACCGCCGTCGGCCTGACGACGAGCTGTGCCGAGACCTTTGTCCGCCTCTTCCCCAAGGCCATGGGCTACCGCGGCTGGGCGATTCTGTTCACCGCCGTCTCGTTCCTCTTTGCCAACGTCGGGCTGAGCGCGATAATCGAATACGCCGTGCCCGTGCTGATGCTTCTGTGCCCGCTTGCGGTCGTGCTCATCACGCTGACGCTCGTCGGCCGCTTCTTCGGCGATGACCGCCGCGTCTACCGCTGGGCGATAGGCTTCACGCTACCCGGCGCGTTGTGCGGCGCTCTCGCCGCGCTGCCGGAGGGGCTGATATCCGCGCTGCATCTCGGCGGGTTCAACCTCACTGTGAACACTTACCTCCCGCTGGCGCGGCTCGGCCTCGGCTGGGTATGTCCGGCGCTTGCCGGGGTCGCCGTCGGCCTCGTGCTGCACTTTGCGGGCAAGCGGGCTGCGGATGCGTAAATAAAATATATTGCGAAGAAGCTGGTGCTGTCCACAGCCTGCGCGTGCAACAGCACCAGCGGCTTCAAATCGTTTCTTATTTCGTAATACTGAAGGCCGGAGTTCCGGCCTTCATAAAAGTGTTTTTCGTATCTCATTTACCTAAATGTACAATTGATGCCGGCGAGGCGCGCCTGCCGGCACAGGTCTTTCGTCTGAAGCTTATACTGTCTGCCGTCCTTGATGAAATGCGTTCCGCACTGGCGGAACTCGAAATCGACACGCTTCCGGACGCATTGTTCACGGATGTCGAGCACCCAGTCATAATCAAGCGGCCGCGCGTCCTTGTCCGACTCGCCGCCGACGACGACCAGCTCCACGTCGTCCAGATAGGCCGCCATATCAACAGGGCCGATGAGCGGCTGCGCGGTGATGCACCTGTGCTTGATGGGAAGCGCGCCGAAAACCGGCAGCTTTTTATCCGCGTTCTGCTGGTTCTCTATGGTGCAGCACACGACGACATTATCATATCCGTCCGCCCAATCCGCCGGGATGCACGCCGCGAAGCGCTCTATACGCTTCGTCAGGAAGAGAAAAGTGCAGTCCGCGCGTTCCTTTATCATCCGCCAGCACTCGCCGCGCCACGCGTCGGCCTCCTCAATAAGAAAATCCGTCGAAAAGCCGAGGTATACAAGCCCCGGCTTCATTTTATAGCCGCCGTTTTTCAGTCTCTCCACCGGCTTATAAAAGTCCTTCGTTTTGATGATGTTCCCTGTATCAACGCCGCGTTTCGCGTCGCCCTTATGGATATAGCAATGCAGACAGCCCTCGCTGCATCTTCTGCATCCGCGCCACGGATCCCACATCGGCATGGCTTCACTCTCCCGGAAATTCAATATAGCTCAGGTTCGTTTCGATTTTTCTGCATTCTAAAATTTTGTCGATTGGGGGGTAGGCTCCTCGCCAAGTGCGGCGAGGTCGGAGCGCTCATAGCGGTTATGCCCGCGCAGGCCTTTTTTGTATTTCCAGCACTTAATAGCGTCATGCAGGGTTTTCCCCCGGTTGTCCGCGAAGAAATCGCGGATGTACGTATTGTACTCAAACTGTCTGCCTATTTCCGTTTTCCGCGTTTTCTTTTCTTCTAATATGCAGTAGTACGCGTTTACCGCGTCGCCATAGGTCTTCCCGGCGTTGTCTTTGAGCCACCGCTGGAACGGAACATTGAAGGAAAATCCCCTGCCGGTCTTCTCCGTGAAAAACGCCCTGTGCTTTTCGGAAAACACGATATCCGGCTCTATAACCGTGTCCTCGTCAATTATCCCAACTCTGGCCGCCGCTTTTTTACGCGGTCCGGCCTTCGGCGCGCTTCCCGTATCCAGAAAGCACGCTATCCTTTCCGTAAGCTCCGGCTTCCCGCCGGAAACGGGCAGGCCATTATCCCGGCAGAAGCGGATCAGTTCTTCCTTCAAATAGTAATAGCTGCGAAAGGTGTCCGCATCCAGCCCCGCGCACAGCTCCGGCCGTTCACTCATCCGCGTGCCCTCCGCCGTCCTCATTCTGTCCGCGCGCCCCGTAAAGTGCGAAATACTGCCGGATGTGGCGCTCTATCAGCGCCATGGCCTCGGCCTCACGCTCCGGCTCCCTGTCGCAGAGGTTTATCCACACGGAGACCGGAAAGCACAGCTGCGCCGCCATAGCCTCCGCGTCGCCGCCGGTCAGGCGGCCCTGCCGGATCAGGAAGCGGACAAGGCCGGTGAAATAGCTCAGCACGTCCGTATAGCTCTGCTTCGTTTGCAGGGCTTTGAGCTTCGGATTCTGAAACTGCTCGATCGTCAGCATCCGCCGCACCTTGCTTATCTGCGCATCGTGCAGGATGCATCGCACATGCGCCAGCATCATCCCCACTGCCGCGTCGGGCGTCATACCGAGCTTGTCTTTCGTAAACTCCGGATCATCCCAGTCCGCGCGCGCAAAGATGGAATGCGCTTCATACTGCGCCATGGTCGCCTGTATCAGCGCGTCAAGTATCTCCTGCTTGCTTGTGAAATGGCTGTACAGCGACGCCTTGCGGATGCCAACGGCGTCGGCGATCTGAGAGACAGACGTGGCCTCATACCCCTGCACCGAGAACAGCTCCAGCGCCGTGTTCAATATTTCCTGTCTGGTTTTGCCCTTTTCCATGTGTCTGCCAGCCTCCCGCCGAAAAAACTACGCCGTTATTATAACTACCGAACGGTAGGTTGTCAACAGTCATCGTGAAAATACACACAAAAGCACGAAAATCGACACCTGTTTTGCCGCGATATTTAGTTAAATTTTTAGCGTTAATTAGTTGACAATCTTCTTGTTTTGATGTATACTCCGTCTTGCAAGTTAAAAAATAAACAAAGTTGCCGGTGCAGACCGGCGGCGAACCGCACGGAGGTAGACATGGACAATAAGCGTTATGAAACCGTTGACAGCCTTGACAGTCTCAAGGAGGCTATCGCCCGCGTACGGGCGGCGCAGGAGACATACGCGACCTTCACCCAGGAGCAGGTCGATAAGATCTTTTTCGCCGCGGCGACGGCGGCCAACATGCAGAAGATACCCCTCGCCCGGCTTGCGGTCGAGGAGACCGGCATGGGGCTGATGGAAGACAAGGTGATAAAAAACAACTACGCCAGCGAGTATATATACAACGCCTACCGCGACAGCAAGACCTGCGGCGTTATCGAGCAGGATAAGCAGTACGGCTTCACCAAAATCGCCGAGCCGATCGGCCTCATCTGCGCCATTATCCCGACGACGAACCCCACCTCCACCGCGATATTCAAATGCCTGCTCGCCCTGAAAACGCGCAACGGCATCATAATAAGCCCGCACCACAGGGCGAAGCGCTCCACCATCGCCGCGGCGAAGATAGTGCTTGAGGCCGCCGTCGAGGCCGGGGCGCCCGAGGGCATCATCGGCTGGATAGACGCGCCCGCGCGCGACATGACAAGGCACCTTATGGAACAGTCAGACCTAATCCTTGCGACCGGCGGGCCGAACATGGTCAAGGCGGCGTACTCCTCCGGCACGCCCGCGGTCGGCGTCGGCGCGGGCAACACCCCCGCCGTGATCGACGAGAGCGCGGACATCATCCTCGCCGTCAACTCGATAGTGCACTCAAAGGTGTTCGACAACGGCATGATCTGCGCCTCGGAGCAGGCCGTCATCGTGCCGGACAGCATATATGACGCCGTCAAGGCGGAGTTCATAAAGCGCGGCTGCTGGTTCCTCAGCCCGGAAGAGAAGGAAAAGGTCGGCGGCACCGTTATCGTTGACGGCTCTGTCAACGCGGGGATAGTCGGCAAGCCCGCGCCGTATATCGCGGCGCTGGCCGGGGTAGATGTGCCGCAGCACACGAAGATACTCATCGGCGAGGCGGACGCCATCGACCTTTCGGAGCCCTTTGCACACGAAAAGCTCTCCCCCGTTCTGGGCATGTACCGCGCCAACAGCTTCGACGACGCCGTGGCCAAGGCAGAGGCGCTCATCGCTCTCGGCGGCAAGGGGCATACCTCCGGCATCTATCTCAACACCGCGACGGCGCAGAAGCGGCTGGACAAATTCGCAAGCCACATGAAGACCTGCCGCATCCTTGTGAACACGCCCGCCGCGCAGGGCGGTCTGGGCGACATATACAACTTCATGCTCTCTCCGTCGCTGACGCTCGGCTGCGGCTCATGGGGCGGCAACGCGGTCAGCGAGAACGTGACGATAAAGCAGCTTATCAATATAAAGACCATCGCCGAGAGGAGAGAGAACATGCTTTGGTTCCGTGCGCCCGAAAAGGTCTATATAAAGAAGGGCTGTCTGCCCGTCGCGCTTGACGAGCTGCGCACGGTCTACCACAAAAAGCGCGTGTTCATCGTCACCGGGCACCACACCTTTACCAGCGGTGCGCTCAAGCCGATAACCGCCAAGCTTGAGGAGATGGGCATAACCTTCAGCACCTTCTTCGGCGTGACGCCCGACCCAACGCTTGCCTGTGCGCGCGAGGGTGCGGCCCAGATGCAGGCCTTTCAGCCCGACTGCATCATCGCCGTGGGCGGCGGCTCCGCAATGGACGCAGGAAAGATCATGTGGGTGCTGTATGAGCACCCGGAGGCCGACTTTGCCGACATGGCAATGCGCTTCACCGACATACGCAAGCGCATATTCACCTTCCCCCGCATGGGCGAGAAGGCCAGCTTCATCGCCATCCCCACCACCGCGGGCACGGGCTCGGAGGTCACGCCGTTCGCGGTCATCACAGACGAGCGCAACGGCATAAAGTACCCGCTCGCCGACTATGAGCTGATGCCGAAGATGGCGATAGTCGATCCCGACCTGCACGTCAGCGCGCCCAAGGGCCTCACCGCGTCCTCCGGTATAGACGCCGTGACCCACGCGCTTGAGGCCTACGCCTCCATGATGGCAACGGATTACACCGACAGCCTTGCCATAGGCGCGCTGCGGATAATCTTTGAATACCTGCCGCGGGCGTATAAGGACGGGCAGACCGATATGGAAGCGCGCGAAAAGATGGCGAACGCCGCCACGATGGCCGGTATGGCCTTTGCCAACGCCTTCCTCGGCGTGTGCCACTCCATGGCGCACAAGCTCGGCGCGTTCCACCACGTCCAGCACGGCGTCGCAAACGCGCTGCTCATCGACGAGGTATTGCGCTTCAACGCCGCCACGGCGCCCGTGCGCATGGGCACCTTCCCGCAGTATGACCACCCGCACACGCTTGAGCGCTATGCTCAGGTGGCGGACGCCCTGCACCTCGGCGGCAGCACGCCAGAGGAGAAGCTTGAAAACCTCATCGCCGCGATAGACGGTCTCAAAGCCTCCGTCGGCATCAAGCCCACCATCAGGGATTATATCCCCGACGAGCAGGAGTTCCTCTCCACTCTTGACGAGATGAGCATCAACGCCTTTGACGACCAGTGCACCGGCGCGAATCCGCGCTACCCCATGGTCAGCGAGATACGCCAGATGTACCTCAACGCGTACTACGGCGCGAAGCAGGAATAACTTTCCCTCCTACAGCAGCGGAACGGCAAAAAGCGCCGTTCCGCTGTTTTTTATTCTTCGCGTATGGCGGAAAGTATGCCCGTTTTCTTCAATTCGGCCCCGGCATATGCCGTGAATATTAGGCAGATGACTGTCATCGCGGCAATGAGCGCCGCGAGAAACGGCCACGGCAGCTTCAGCGTGATGCAGTGGTTCACCGCGTCCAGCCGGTAACGGGCAAGATACCTTGCGCCCTCGATGGGGGAGGTGTTCATTGCGACGCGGCCGGGCTTGAATATCGCAATGTTCACCATCACAACGCCCGCTATTTCGATAAGCGCCGTGTATATTGCGGCCGTTTTTATCCGGAAGCCATCCGGATACGCGGCAAAGCCTATCAGCAGCCCGGCGGCAAGTCCAAGGGGAATGCCCGCGAAGGCGTATCGCAGCCCTTCTCTCCTCGCCATGCACTTTATCTGCCTTTTCGTCATTCCTATCGTCCTAAGCTGGCCGAGCATCTGCACGTTTCTGACTATCTTCGTATAAGCTGAACTATCTCGTCCAGAAAGCATTTATCCACGCTGTCCCCGTCCAGCTCGACGGGCAGGATGATGTTTTCATACACATTCAGAATGGGAACAAGATTATAGTTCTGGAAGATGAAGCCGATGTTTCTGCGGTGGAAAATGGTGAGATGTTCGTCATTCTTCTTCGCCAGCTCCTCGCCGCGGACTGTCACCGTTCCGGCGGTGGGTGTGTCCAGCCCGCCCATCATGTGAAGCAGGGTGGATTTGCCGCTGCCGGAGGTCCCGACCACCGCCACAAATTCCCGTCATCCACGGAGAAGCTCACGCCGTCAAGCGCACGGGTGATGTTCGGCTCCGTGCCGTAATATTTTTTCAGGTCTATCGTCTGCAAAACACTCATGTATACGCTCCTTTCCGGGTCTTCCGCCCGTTGACCGTGGGTCATTATAAGCCGCGAATGTCCGCGAAATGTTACATATCCGTAGATTTATCGGTTTTTCATCCGGCCGCTGTGCCGTTCGTGCGTGGAGAATGCTTGCAATCTGTAGAAGCACGTGGTATTCTGTTGTTGGTGCATATGCACCCTTAGAGCGCTGCACAGCAAATACTGTGACCGTAAGGATAAAGCGAGACCGCCACTTGTACCAGAAGTGACGGTCTCTTTATAAACTGATTTCTTAAGGTTCAGGGCCTCCGCTTGTCGCAGCGCTCTTTGCTATGTTCATTATACCGCCTGTCTTGGCTCATGTCAAGGCGGGCGGTCTGGTTTTATTGTACTCACCCACTCCGCAAGTTAACCCCCGGCGCGCCATTCACTCCCGCTCCCGTTCAAATCCCTGCTTACTTATTCAAGCAAAAAGGAGCATCCGGGCGGACGCTCCTTTTGTTTGGCGCAGAAGGAGGGATTTGAACCCTCGCGTGCTTTTTAGACACCTACTCCCTTAGCAGGGGAGCCCCTTCGGCCTCTTGGGTACTTCTGCATCAAGCTTTCATATGTTATCACACGATGCAGCAATTGTCAAGCATTTTAATGTCTGTTTCTGCGGCTGTCATGCGCGGATACATGCGCGCTACTTCCCCACGCAGAAGCGGCTGAATATGCGGTCGGTCACATCCTCGCGGACGCTGCGGCCGGACAGCTCGCCGAGGGCCTGCATGGCCCCCTCCGCCTCCGTGAGCACGATATCGGGCGTCGCGCCAACGTTCATCGCGTCCAGCGCGGCCGTGATATAGTCCAGCGCGCGCGACACCGCATCCGCCTGACGGGCATTTGTAAGTATCTCCCCGGCAGGTACGGCCGGAAGCGGGAACATATCCCTGACGGCGGCCTGAAGCTCATCAAGCCCCTCGCCGGTGAGCGCGCTGACGGATACGTGCGGCATGGCGGTATCTACGGCGGCACTCCCCTGCGCAATATCGCGCTTTGAAACGACGAGCAGCGCATGGGGCGCGCTCTCCGCGGCGTGGATTATGCGCATATCCTCATCATCTATGGGGCGGCTGCCGTCAACAACGGCAAGGACAATCTCCGCCGCCTCCATCGCGCGGCGGCTGCGCTCCACGCCGAGACGCTCCACCGCGTCGCCGGTATCGCGGATACCGGCGGTATCCGTCAGGCGCAGCAGAACGCCGCCGATGCGCAGCTTCTCTTCAATAGTGTCGCGCGTTGTGCCGGGAACGTCCGTCACTATCGCGCGCTCATATCCCAGAAGCGCGTTCAGAAGCGAGCTTTTGCCCGCGTTCGGGCGGCCGACTATCGCCGCGGGAATGCCGCTGTTCATGAGGCGGCCGCGGCTGAACGTTGCAAGCAGCGCGGCAAGGTCGTCCTTCGCCGCAGTGAGGTCAGATGTATACTGCGCCATGCGGAAGTCCTCGATATCCTCATCCGGATAGTCCAGCACAGCGTGGAAATGCGAGCTTATATCCGCAAGCAGCGAATACACGCCCTCCGTGCGGCGAAAGACCGCGCCCGAAAGCTGACCCGCGGCATTTTTGGCGCTTTCGGCGGTCTCAGCGTCTATGATATCTGCCACCGCTTCTGCCGACGACAGTTCCATCCGGCCGGACAGGAACGCGCGCTTTGTGAATTCGCCGGGGCCTGCCTGACGCGCGCCGAGGGAAAATATCTCCTCCAGCGCCGTGCGCAGCACGACCGGAGAGCCGTGGCATTGCAGCTCCGCCGTGTTTTCGCCCGTATAGCTGTGCGGGGCGCGGCTTATCGTGCACATGCACAGGTCGAGCAGCGCGCCGTCAAGCGTGCACAGTCTGCCGTAGACCAGCTTTCTGTCCTCATTTTCCGACATGCGCCCGCCGCGCGCGGGGAAGAACAGCCTGTCGGCAATGCTTATGGCGTCGGGGCCGGAGAGGCGGATTATCCCGATGGCCGCAACCTGCGCGCCCGTGGCGACGGCGGCAATGGTGTCCGTGTTCATTCAAGCGCCTCCAGTCCGGAAAGGAGGCCGGGCAGCTCCCCCGGCGTGTTTATCACGGCAAGCGGCGCACGCGCGCTGCCGAAGCCGTAGCCCGCATGAATAAATGCGCAGCCCGCCTGTGCCGCGCTGTCCTCATCCATCACCGTGTCGCCGACATAAACGGGCGCTTTGAGGCCATAGCGCTGTGCGATCAGCCGGATGTTCCCGGCCTTGGTGAGGCCGGTGCTTCCGGCGCATTCAAACGCAGTGAAGCACGCCCCCAGCCCGGAGACGTCAAGGAAGCTTTCTATATAGCCCGGCAGACAGTTGCTGACGATGAAAAGCGGGCAGCTCTTGCAGAGGCTTTCAAGCATCCGGGCAACGCCGTCATATATCCTTGCGCCGTGCGCGCGGAGATAGTCGTTTTCCTCCCCGATGCACACGCGGCACACCTCTTCGCGCGCCTCGCCGAATTCCGCGAACAGCCTGCGGGCGATTTCTGCAAACGGCAGGCCCATTATCCCCTTCACATCCTCCACGCTTGGAAGGTGCGCGGCGTTATAACGCCCGCTGAGCGTGGCGCGCCAGCTTTCGGCAACGCTCTGCGTGGAATCCCACAGCGTGCCGTCAAGGTCAAATATAACTCCGTCAAACTTCATAAGCCGCTCCTTAAAACCATACCTATACACAACAAAGAGGGGATAACGATCCCCTCTTTGAATACGTTTTTACACCTTTATGCGCACAGCGCCTTACTGCTTGTCCGCCTTTTCCGCGCGGAGAGCGCGCGCCGCCCTCTCGTCGATACGCTCAGACACGTAATAGCTAAGCGAGAGCAGACTGTCGGAGAAGTGGACATTCTCCACGATGACAGAGCTGTTCGGGGCGGTGATGTCAACATTGGTGAAGTTCCAGATGGCCTCAATGCCGTTCTCCGTGAGCATGTTGGTGACGGGAATGGCGGCCTCCTTGGGCACCGTGAGCACGGCCACATCGACGCGGTTGATCGCAAGATACTCCTGAAGATCCTCCATGCCGTGGATGGGCACATCGTTGAACACCGTGCCGACGACCTCAGGGTCAATATCGAAAGCGGCGACGAGATTGAAGCCCCAATCTCTGAAGCAGAAGTTGTCCATCAGCGCATGGCCGATGTTGCCGGCGCCGATGAGGATGGCATTATAGCCTCTGTCAACGCCGAGAATGCTGCCGATCTGGTCATGCAGCGCAGAGACATTATAGCCGTAGCCCTGCTGGCCGAATTCGCCGAAGCAGCTGAAATCCTGCCGGATCTGAGACGGCGTGAGCCCAAGCTGCTGGCCAAGCTCAAAGGACGATATACGGCTGACGCCGTTGCCCATAAGCTCATCCAGCTTGCGCAAGTAGCGCGGCAGACGGCGGATAACATTGTTTGAAACCTTAATGTTTTTCAAGAAAAACCTCTCCCTTATGCGATGAATGCTTTTCAATATGCTTCGCAGGATACGCGCACACAATATCGATTATAGCAAGTATATCACAGTATAGGAGAGGTTTCAAGGTCGAATTGTTAAAAAATTGCGACTATCGTTTCAGGATTCCGCCTGCTGCATACACGCGTCCTCAGCAGCCATAATATACGGCGCTATGAGCGCGGCGTACTGCTCCGCCGTAAGCTCCGGCATGGCGCTGACAGGCAGGCCGTTTTCATCGCGGGCAAGCACGAGCACGCCATCCCCGCAGATGCAGACAAGAAGCTTAGTCTCCCTATCCACATCATCGGTGCCGGTAGCGGTATAGCTTATCACGTCTATCCTGTCGGGCGCTATCCCCTCGGGAAGAAGGGCCTTCAAATGCTCATCCAGCGGCGCGGGCGCGGTGACGATCTTTTCCGCCGCTTCCTTGGCGGCGGCGCTGTCGGGCATGGCGGTGGGTTCGGCGCTGGGCGCGGCCTCCGCCGGGGTGGTCTCAGCCTGTGCATCCTGCGTCTGCGCATCCTCCGCGGGCTCCTGCTCGTCATCGTCCGGTGTGAGCAGCGCCTTGACAAGCTCATCCGTGTCTATCGCGCGCAGATCGATGCGGCGCACGATATCATCCGCGCTGCTGCCGCCCTCCGGCGGAACAAGCTCATCCGGAGCCGTACCGGGTGCGGCGGCCGCGCCGAGCGGCGCTTCGCCAACCGCCGGGGCCTCCGTGCCGAAGTCTGCGCCGGAAGCGGGCTCATCCGCCGGGGCTTCCCCGGTGACGCCGGGCGCGGCGCTTTGCAGCAGATCGCCGGCAGGCTCCGCCGTGGGTTCAACGGTGGGAACGGGCGTGGGCTCAACAGTCGGAACCGGAGTGGGCGCCGCTGTCGGAACAGGCGTCGGCGCGACTGTGGGAACGGGCGTCGGCACAGGTGTCGGTGCCGACGTCGGAACGGGCGTTGCGACAGTGCCGGGCGCGGGAGTGAACTGTGGGCGGCTGGCCGGCGTCTGTACGGGGGCCGCCGTGGATGCGGCGGTGCCTGAACTATCCGGCACGTAGCCGAAGTTTTCGCTGTCTGGGATCTGTGCCGGGGCCGCGGCTGCCGCTGCCGTATCCGGAACGGACTGCGCCGCGGCGGGGGCCTCCGTGGCCGGGGCGGGCGCTTCGACAGAAGCGTTCTCCTCACCCGCGGTGGAAATATTGCCGGAGGAAATGCGGCTGGTGCGGCTTTCATAGACCGCGGTTTCGTTTCTGTGATTGCCGACGATGGCCGCGCCGCCGACGGCGGCAATCACGACAGCCGCACAGGCGGCCGCCGCGATGAGGTTTTTCATCTGGCGCGGCATACGGCGGTTCTTCCGCCTTATCTCGCTGCGGCGGAGCTCCGCCATGATATTATCCGTAAGCTCTTCCGGGGGATCGACCATACCGGAAGAAATGGTGTCTGACAACGCGGAAAACGCCTGATACATTGCCGCGCATTCGCGGCATGTGCCAAGGTGCTCCGCCAGGGCGGCACGCTCGTCTCTGGAGATGTCCTCATCCAGCATACGGCTGATAAGCTCCTGGTAGTATTCACATCCGCTCATGACAGATCACCTCCTCTCTCTTTACTCGACGAGACAAACTCCGGAATGTTCCCGTCTTTTATAAGGAACGAACACAATTTTTTTCTTGCCCTGAATATGCGTGATTTCACCGTTCCGGCCTCTAGACCGAGCACATCCGCTATCTCCTCATAGCTCAGCCCCTGTATTTCTCTCAGCAGAAGTATCTCCCTGTGGTCCGGCGGCAGGGCGGCAAGGCCGCGCCGCACGGCGTCTCTGGTGAGGCTTCTGTCCAGAAGCTGTTCGGGCGAATGCGTCTCGTCGGCAATGTCCAGCTCGACCTCCTCGCCGTCGTCGTTCTCCGTTGAAAGCGAGACTGTCTGCTTCCGGCTGCGGCTGCGCAGGAAATCGAGGCAGACATTGGACACTATCCGGTAAAGCCAGACGGAAAATTTGCTGTCTCCGCGGAAGGCCGTGAGGGAATTATACGCCTTTATGAATGCCTCCTGCGCCATGTCAGCCGCGTCCTCGCTGTTGCCGGTCATGCGCAGTGCAAGATTATACACGTTTTTTTCGTATTCCTTGACAAGCGCCTCATACGCATTCACGTCGCCGTCAAGCACGGCCTGAATAACAGCGGCCTCCTGTTCTCGGGTCATCTGATTTGCCCCCTTTGCCGAAGGTTTTTTATTTATATATGTTATTTCAAGTCACGTTTGATCTCCGCGGCGAGCCTGTGCACGTCCTCAAGCGTCTCCACGTGGACGAGCCGGCTGCGGTAATAGCCGGCATACGGCACGCCGTGCAGATACCACGGCAGATGGTGGCGCGCCTCAAGGCACGCGGCACGCTCCCCCGCGCGCCGGGCAAGCAGCTCTATCTGGCGCACGCCCGTGTCCATCCTCTCCGCCAGCGGCGGAAGCTCCGGCTGCGGCAGGCCCGCAAGGGCGGCGTTCGCCTGTTCAAAAAGCCACGGGTCGCCGAAGCTGCCCCGGCCGATCATCGCAAGGTCACAGCCGGTATAGCGCAGGATGTGCGCCGCGTCATCGCCTGTGAATATATCGCCGTTTGCCGTGACGGGGATGCGCACGGCCTTTTTTACCTCGCGTATTATATCCCAGTCCGCGCGGCCGGAGTACATCTGCACGCGCGTGCGCCCGTGCACGGCGATCGCCGCCGCCCCGGCGGCCTCGCATATGCGCGCGAACTCCACCGCGTTCACGCTGCCCCCGTCCCAGCCCTTGCGGAACTTGACCGTGACGGGCTTATCGACCGCGCGGCAGACGCTTTCGATTATATGCCCGGCAAGCTCCGGCGTTTTCATCAGCGCGGAGCCGTCGCCGGATTTGACGACCTTGCCCACGGGGCAGCCCATGTTTATATCAAGAATGTCCGCGCCGGATATCTCAAGCGCCATCTGCGCGGCCTCCGCCATGACCTCCGGCTCGTGGCCGAATATCTGCGCCGCGCACGGATGCTCATCCGGCGGGATATACAAAAGCGCCTTTGTCTTTTCGTCCTTGTAGACGAGCGCACGCGCGCTGACCATTTCCGTCGTCGTCAGCGCCGCGCCATGCTCGCGGCATATGCGCCTGAACGCGAAGTCCGACACGCCCGCCATCGGCGCAAGCGTCACAAGGCCGTTTATTTCAACGCCGCCTATTTTCACCATGCCATGTCCAATCCCACCGGGCAATGGTCAGACCCCATCACCTCGGGAAAAATATATGCGTCCTTTATCTTGTCGCGCAGCCTGTCCGACACGACGAAATAGTCGATGCGCCAGCCGACGTTCCTCTCGCGCGCGGCGGCGCGATAGCTCCACCATGAATAGGCGTCGCGCTTGTCGGGGTAGAGGCAGCGGAAGCTGTCCGTGAACCCGGCGGAGAGAAGCTGCGTGAACTTTTCGCGCTCCTGATCCGAAAAGCCGGGGTTTCCGACGTTGGTCTTCGGGTTTTTCAGGTCTATCTCCTCATGCGCGACGTTCATGTCGCCGCACACTATGACAGGCTTTATCTTATCCAGCGCCGTGAGGTAAGCGCGGAAATCGTCCTCCCAGCTCATGCGGTAGTCGATGCGGCGCAGCCCGTCCTGCGAGTTCGGCGTGTACACGCACACGAGGTAGAAGCCCTCATACTCCAGCGTTATCACGCGCCCTTCGGTGTCGTGCTGCTCAATACCAAGATTATAGCTGACGGAAAGCGGCGTGTGCTTTGTGAACACCGCCGTGCCGGAATAGCCCTTCCTGTCGGCATAGCACCAGTAGCTTTCATAGCCGGGCAGGTCAAGCTCCACCTGCCCCTGCTGGATCTTCGTCTCCTGGATGCAGAAAAAGTCCGCGTCAAAGCTCCAGAATATGTCCTCAAAGCCCTTTTTCAAGACGGCGCGAAGGCCGTTAACATTCCATGAAATAAACCTCATTTTTCATCCTCACCGGCGGAATTCGCCGCGCGGCTTTCCTCATAGCCTCTGGAATCGTTGAGCGAGGCGTTGCGCAGGCGCGGCACGGCCCCGGCGGAGCTGTCGCGCGTATCGGGCGTCTTTGCCGCGACGAGGCGGTTTATCTTCATCCCCTCGGCGCAGAACTTCGCCTCATAATCCGTCATCACGCCCACGGTGCCCGCGGCGTGCAGGTCGTGCGTGACCTCTGAAAGCTGCCAGCCCTCGGCGGTAAACTGCTCCGCCGACCAGTCGAAGAGCGCGGTGTTGTCCGTCTTGAAGTGTATCTCCCCGCCGGTGCGCAGCACGTCCGCATACCGGCGCAGAAACGCGGGTGCTGTCAGGCGCAGCTTTGCGTCGCGGCTTTTCGGCCACGGGTCGCAGAAGTTTATGTATATCCTGTCCGCCTCGCCGGGGGCGAACATCTCCGTCAGCGCGGCGGCGTCGCCGTCGATGAAGCGGACGTTTTCAAGCTCCCTGTCGCGGATGCGCTCCATTGCGATTATCATCGCGTCCGGCACCTTCTCTATTGCGAGAAACAGCGTGTCCGGCATGGACGCCGCTGTGTCCGCCGTGAAGCGCCCCTTGCCGCAGCCAAGCTCTACATACAGCTTTTCATAGTCGGGAAAGTCCTGCATCCACCGGCCGCAGTGCGCCGTGCTGTCCTTTATAATATACCCGGCGCATTTTTCCATGCGCGGCTCAAGATTGTGCCTTTTCCTCATCCTCATATCCAGCGGTGCTCCTGTCCGATAGTATCTCAATTAAATATAATAACACACAACGCAAAAAACATCAATCAGTAATTGCCGCAAAAAAGCCCATCCTTAAAAGGAGTTCCCCGGTGCGGGAAGCCTTTCAAGAATGAGCGTTTTATTCTGCCGTCAGTGGCAGTTGAAATAATACAGCGCCGTGCTGTCCGTGAGGACGGTGTCGCATTTACCGGCGTAGAGATATTCAAAGCACTCCGTCGTGCCGCCGGCAAGGCGCGTTATCTGCCCCAGGCGCTTTTTCAGCTTCGGGTCAGTTTCCAGCGCGGCCATGGCCTCCGGCGTGGAGCACATGGCCATGTTCCTGCCGCCGAGGCGAAGCTTGTTCCACACACTGGAGCCGTTCCTTGCGGCGATGACTATATCGTTATGCACATAGGGGCCGTACTGGGTGTACTCCCCGGCCTCCACCTCGGCGGGGTCGAGCGCGATGCCGCCCCACGCGCAGTCGATATTGCCGGAGGACAGCTCCACGTACACGTTCTCCTTCTCTATCGGCTGGAGCTTGAGCGTCCAGCCGAGCCTTTCGCACACGGCCTGTGCAAGCTCCACGTCGAAGCCCCAATAGCTGTCGCCGGAGATATACGCCATGGGGAAGGAGTTCACGTCAATGCCGATGATGAGATCCTGCACCGCGGGGGGCGTAAGCTCACTGAGCGCCTCGGCGCGCTTATTGAAGGTGATTATCCTGTCGCCGAACCACTTGGCCTCAAGCTCGTCCACCTTGCCCTCACCGGCAAGCGTCTCTATGGCCGCGGTCACGTAGAAATAGACCGGGTCGTCATTTCTGAAAGCGATGGAATAATCCTGCGAAACGAGCGTCTGAAGCGTCTTGACGCCGTAGGTCGTGCCGCCGCTGCCGCAGGCGCACAGCGAAATCGCCATGCACGCGGCAAGCATAATACTTATAAATCTTTTTTTCATGCTGTCACCTGATATAATGCCGGAATGTGCCGCGCGTCAGTGCCGCGGCGAATAGCCGCCGCGCCGGCCGGCCTTTGCCCTGCCGCGCTTTTTGACCGCGGCAATTATTACTGCCACAGCCGCCGCTGCCGCAAGCGCGATCACCGCCGCTGTTTTCAGCTTATCGCGCGCTTCGGCGGCGCGCTGCTCCTCCTGCTGGCGCTGCTGCTGTGCAAGCTGTTCCTCCTGCCGGGCGGCACGCTGGCGCTCCTCCTCGGCGGCGCGCTGCTCCTCCGCCTCCTTGGCAAGGCGCTCCTCCTCGGCCTTTGCCGCGGCCGCTTTTTCCTCGGCGGCGGCCTTCTCCGCCGAATAGCCTTCAAGCTTGGCGTCGAGAGTATATGTATACTCCACGAACATCTTCGCCGCCTCGCCGATGACCTCCTCGGCGCGCTCGGTATTCTTCGTCATGACCGTGAGGATGACGGGGTTTGGCGTATATATGATGCCGGAGGTGTGGTTGAACTCGTTATAGCTGCCGTACTTCTGGGCGATCTCAAGCGGCTCGTCAATGCAGAGGTGGAAATAATCCACCGGCTGCGCAAGCTTCAGGCAGTCGATTATATGTGGGAAGCGCTCAGACTGCGTATAGAGCGTGGTCATCACGTCGTTCATGAAGCGGGCCGTGAAATAGCTGTAATCGACAAAGTCCGGGTCATAGTAATCGTCCGGCAGGGATGAAAACTGCTTGTACATCTCGCGCGCCTGCTGGTCCGTGCCGAGGTAGCTTAGCATAAGGTGGGCATAGTCGTTGTTGGAATAGACAAGGATGCTCTCCTCCGCCTTGGCAAGCGTGATGCCCTTTATGTCGGTCTCCTGCGTCAGTTCGCCGTTATGCTCCCGCTCGGCAAGTATCATCATCAGCGGCACCTTGTACATGCTGGCGCTGTAGTACCACGCGTCGGGATTATAAAACCACGTTTCGCCCGTGGCGAGATATGTATAGGCGATGCTGAATCTCTCCGGCCGGACACCGTAGCTTGAATAGCGGCTGATGAAGTCCTCCGTCATGGCTTTGAGCGCGTCGGGGTCAAATATCGTCATTTCCGCTGCGTCCTGCGCGGCGTCAGGCTCCTGCGCGAGGGCGCACGGTGCGCCCTGCATACCCAGCACGAGCGCCAGCGCAAGGGAAAGGGCGGTTTTCAATAGCTTTTTCATCGCGGTCTCTCCAAGGTATCATACTCTGCTGCCAAAAAGCCCGCGGGCATTTTTGACAAGCTATTATATCACACAGTTTTTCTTTTGCATACAGGAAAATACACGGGCGCACCGCAGCCGCGGTGCGCCCGTGCGTAAGCGGCTTATTAACCGCTCAGTCACCGAATTCACAGATATAGGCCATCTTCCCGCCGTACCACTGGGGGAATTCCTTGCACGGGTCGTTGCGGCTGTCGTTATAGTACCAGCCGCGGTTGTTCCACAGCAGCACATAGTCCTCCGCCGCGCCGTCGGAGCTGTCAACATAGGACGGTTCGCCCTTTGCCCACTGCTCATACGGGCCGGTCGAGCCGTCTTCCCAGACGATGGTGCCGTTCTCCCTGTGCCCGCCGATCCACAGCATGAACACGTTCTTGCTCTCGGCGAGATCGACAAGCGCGTTGAACTCCGCCGCGTCGTTCGGCACGGCAAGGTGCCCGCCCATTTCCGCGCACTTCTTCTGCGCGTCCGTCCAGCTTATATCCTCTATCACGAGTTCATAGCCGTGCTCACGCGGGGCGGCAGTCGTGCTGTCATCAGGCGCGGCCGCGTTCGCGCCGGTTCCGTCAGCGCCGTTCGCCGCATCAGTTCCGCCAGCGCCGGGGATATAGGGCGTGCCCTCGGGGTCCGGCTCTATCGGCAGCAGATCTGCGGGGTCAACATCATCCACTGGCGCGGCGCTTTCAACGGGCTGCTCCGCCTGCGCGTCCTGCCCGTCAGCGCTCTGCGCGGGGGCGGCCGTTGCATCCGCCGCCTGTGCGCCGGGGTCGTTCGTCGCCATTCTGCCGTTTATGTCCTTGATGAGCGCGTTGAATATTATCGCCACTATCACAAGCACAGCGCACAGCACGAGAATGACCGCGACTGGCCTTCTTCTGCGTTTTTTAACCTCTTCCGCCATACGACGCTCCTTCTCGGGGTCCCTCGTGTACTGCACCACGGGGGTGATCTCCGGTTGTTTTTTCAATACCACGGGCTCAAGCTCCGGGTTCTTTTCAACATACAGTCTGGGAACGCGCTGCCGCCCGGCCGGTGTGCCCGGCGTGGAAGCACCGGCGGCCTCCGCCTCCCTTGCGACCTGCGCGGCAAGCTCAAACTCGTCCTGCGGGGCGGCCGCGTCATCACCAGACGCATCCTCCGCCGCGGCGAACTGCTCCTCCGGCGCTTCAACGACCGGCTCCTCCTGCGGCGGCGCTGTAAGCTCCGGCTCCGGCAGGGGCTGCTCCTCGTCGCGCTCGATTATGCCGACCATAAGGCGCTCGATATCGCTGAGGTCGTCGTCATTCTTATTGAATATGGTTTCGGCGCTGGGCGCGCCGTTGAGGTAAAGATTCTTCAAGCAGCTTTCGGCCATGACGCGCAGCTCGTCCATACTCTGATACCTGTCCGCCGCCTTGAAGCGCGTGGCCTTTTTTATAATGTCGCCGAGGCGGCGGCCGGCCTCACGCGGCGCGGGGAAATCGTCCCCTCCCATGCGGCGAAGCTGGGCGTCCTTACACTCGCCGTCGAACGGCAGACGGCCGCCCGTGACGGCATAGTACAGCACCATGCCTACGGCGTAAACGTCCGAGGCGGGGCCGGGGCGGTGGTTCCAGTAAAGCTCCGGCGGCAGGAACTGAAGCTCCTGTCCGGTCCAGTCCTCCTTCGAGGCCGGGCCGATGGCAAGCTCCCCGGAGGCATCCATGCTTATATTGTCAGGGTATATCCCGCCGCGGTATGCACCCGCGCCCACATCCGCCTTGACGCGCTCACACAGCTTCACGGTGAATTCGCAAAGCTGCTGGCGGTCATATCCGCAGATAGAGCTGCCAATGACTTTACCGGGGTCGAATTCTGTCTTTTTCACATCGGGCCTCCTCCCGCTCAGGTTCTGTCAATAGTATTATGTTAACACACCGTTTCCCATTCGTCAATTAAAACTCATTTTTTATTCGACAATTTTTGCGCCTTATTTCAGCATCTTTTCGGTCAGCTTTTCTATCTGGTCGGCATAGCGGGCAAGCTCCTTATTCGCCCGCCCCTCCAGCGTGCGGCAGACCTTCAAAAGCTTCTCCGCCGCGGCGATGAGCCGTTCATAAACAGGGCTGGACTTCCGCGCGCCGGTTCCCGTCTTGACGATGGGCCTGCCCTGCGTTATGCGCGCAAACTCGCCGGATATGAGGTCGAAGCAAGTGCCGCTGTATGGGGCGAAGGCCTTGTAGCCCAGCTCTTCGTTCAGGCACTTTGTGAAGCTGTCCGCCGCGTCGGGGTCGCCATGGTTGACGAACACGAGCTTCGGCTTTTCCTCAAAGCCATTGAGCCAGCTTATAAGCCCGGCCTTGTCCGCGTGGCCGCTCACGCCGGGCAGCACATCCACCTCGGCGTTGACCTGTATCTCCTCGCCGAGGAGCTTTATCTTCTTCGCCCCGTCTGCCAGCGCACGGCCGGGCGTGCCGACGGCCTGATAGCCCACGAACAGCACGAGCGTTTCGCGCTTCCAGAGGTTGTGCTTGAGATGGTGGCGGATGCGCCCCGCGTCGCACATGCCGCTGGCGGAGATTATCACCTTGGGCGTGGGGTCGTCATTTATGGCCTTGGACTCCTCCGTGGAGACGGTGAGCTTCAGACCCGGAAAAACGAGGGGGTTGACGCCGGAGCGGATGACGGCGCGCATTTCGTCGTCCACGAACTGCGTGTCGCACTGGAGGAACACGCGCGTGGCCTCGACGGCAAGCGGGCTGTCAACATACACGGGAAAGTCGCCGTGCCCGGTGACAAGGCCGCGCTCCTTTATCTCGCGGATGAAGTACAGCATTTCCTGCGTGCGGCCGACGGCAAAGGACGGGATGATGAGATTGCCGCCGCGGTCAAGCGTTTTCTGGATGCGCGCGGCAAGCTCGCTGACATAGTCGGCGCGCTCCGCCGTGTGATACCTGTCGCCGTAGGTGGACTCTATCACGAGATACTCCGTGTCCTTGACGGGCTGCGGGTCGCGCAGGATGGGCTGGTCTATATTGCCGATGTCGCCGGAGAAGGTGATCTTGCGCTGCTCTCCGTTTTCGTGCAGCCACACCTCTATAGCCGCCGAGCCGAGAAGGTGGCCGACGTCCGTCATGCGTATGGTCACGCAGTCGTTTATCTGTATCTCCTCGCCGTAGCCGCAGGGGCGCATCTGGCGCAGGATGCCCTCCGCGTCCTCCATGTCGTAAAGCGGCTCGACCGGCGGCTCGCCGCGGCGCTTGCCCTTGTTGTTCTTCCACTCCGCGTCGGACATCTGGATGTTCGCGCAGTCGCGCAGCATTATTTCGCACAGGGCGCAGGTCGCCGCGCTTGCGTACACCGGGCCGCGATAGCCGTTTTTATACAGCAGCGGCAGCTTGCCGGAGTGGTCGATATGCGCGTGCGTCAGAAGCACGAAGTCCAGCGCGCCCGCCGCGACGGGCAGCGTCTCATTCTCGAAGAGATCCTTGCCCTGCTCCATGCCGCAGTCAACTATGCCGCGCTTGTCGCCAACCTCGATGTACGTGCAGCTTCCCGTGACCTCATGCGCCGCGCCGAGAAATGTTATTTTCATTTTATTTTCCCCTTTGTACTTTATGTTTTGTGATTTTCGTCTATTTTACATCGGGAGCGCCGCGTTGGCAACGGAGAATATGATTCCACTATTATATATTAACGCCTATTCGACGAAAACGCGGCCGCTTCTGTTCCCTTCTCGGGGCAGAAACGGCCGGACTTTACATTTGCGTCACATTTCAAACAGGTTTATCTGGTTGCTTTCCGGCATGTCGCCGAGAGCGCCGAGAGCCTTGAGCGCTTCAAGGTGGGTCTGGCTGACCTTGGGGCAGGCTGCGCCAAGCTCCTCGATGGAGATGAACTTTCTGCCGCTCTCCTTGCAGCGGGCAAGGTCCCACGCCGCGGTCTCACCGAGACCGGATATCGACACGAAGGGCGGGCGCAGGCGCTTATCGTCCACGATGACGAACTTCGTCGCCTCCGACGAATAGAGGTCTATCGGCGCGAACTCAAATCCGCGCTTATTGAACTCATACACCGCCTCCATCGTGACGAGAAGGTCCTCCTCGTTCGCGGTGAGCTGGCGCTTTCTCATATCCGATATCTTGCGGTGCACATCCTCCGTGCCGCCGCACATGAGCTGCGCGTCGAAGCCGCCCTTCTGGCTGCGCCGGTAAAAATAGGCCGAGTAGAACGCCAGCGGCTTATGCACCTTGAACCACGCGATGCGGAAGGCCATCATGACGTAGGCCACCGCGTGCGCCTTCGGGAAAAGATATGCTATCTTCCGGCAGGACTCGATATACCACGAGGGCACGTTCCTGTCGCGCATCTGCTGCTCGGCATCTCCTGGGAAGCTGCCGGACTTTTTCACCTTGCCCTTTCGCACGGCCTCCATCGTTTTGAACGCCATGGACGGCTCAATGCCGACAGAGATGAGGTAGAGCATGATATCGTCGCGGCAGCCGACGGCCTCATTGACGGTGGCGGTGCCGCCCATGACAAGCTCACGGATATTGCCGGCCCAGACATCCGTGCCGTGGCTGAAGCCGGAAAGGCGGATGAGCGTGTCGAACTGCTTCGGCTTCGTGTCCTTCAGCATCTGCCGGGTGAAGGGCGTGCCGAACTCCGGCACGCCGATGGTGCCCGTGCTGCCGATGATATCGTCGCCGTCCGGCAGGCCGAGCGCCGCGGGCGAGGTGAAGATGGACATCGTCTCGGGGTCGGAAAGCGAGATCTCCTTGGCGTCCACGCGCTCGCCAAGCTGCTCGGAAAGGTCCTCCATCATGCGGATCATTGTCGGGTCATCATGGCCAAGCTCGTCCAGCTTGAGGAGGTTTGCCTCCATGCAGTGGTATTCAAAATGGGTGGTGATTATATCGCTGTTGGGGTCGTCCGCCGGGTGCTGCACGGGGCAGAAGTCCGTGATATCCTTATCCTGCGGCACGACGACGAGCCCGCCGGGGTGCTGGCCCGTGGTGCGCTTTATGCCGACAAGCCCCAGCGCAAGGCGGTTCTCCTCCGCCTTGCTGGCCTTTATGCCGCGCTCCTCAAGGTATTTCTTCACGTAGCCGTAGGCCGTTTTCTCCGCAAGCGTGCCTATGGTCCCAGCGCGGAAAACATGGTCGGAGCCGAAAAGCGTCTCGGTATATTTATGCGCCTTGGCCTGATACTCGCCGGAGAAGTTGAGGTCTATATCGGGGGTCTTTTCGTTGCCGGGGAAGCCGAGGAAGGTCTCGAACGGGATGTTGAAGCCGTCGCGGCGCATACGTGTGCCGCATTCCGGGCAGTCCTTTTCCGGCATGTCCGCGCCGCAGCCGTAGCTGCCGTCAAGAATGAATTCGCTGTGGCAGCACTTGGGGCAGACATAGTGCGGCGGGAGGGAGTTGACCTCCGTGATGCCGGACATGTACGCCACTATTGACGAGCCGACAGACCCACGCGAGCCGACGAGGTAGCCGTTTTCAAGCGAGTTCTGCACCAGCTTCTGGGCGGACATGTATATGACGTCATAGTGGTGGTCAAGGATGGTGTTCAGCTCGACGTCCACGCGCTGCTGCACAATCTCCGGCGGGGTCTCGCCGTAGATGCGGTGCATCTTGCTGTAGACGAGTTCTTTTAACTGCTCTGCCGAGTTTTCTATTTTCGGCGGGAACAGCTCCTTGGGCAGAAGCTCTATCTCCTCCACCTGATCGGCGATGGCGCGGGTATTGGTGATAACGACCTCCCTCGCCGTCTTTTCGCCGAGGTACATGAACTCCTTGAGCATCTCATCCGTCGTGCGGAAGAATATGGGGCAGCTTCTGTCCGCGTCGGAAAACTTCTTCGCCGCCTGCAATATCCTGCGGTACTGCTCGTCCTCGGCGTCCATGAAGTGCACGTCGCTTGCGGCGATGACGGGCTTGCCCAGCTTCCTGCCAAGCTCAAGGATGGTGCGGTTATAGTCCTGCAGCACCTTCTCGTCGCGCACAGTGCCGTTGTCGATGAGGAAGGCGTTGTTGCAGATGGGCTGTATCTCAAGATAGTCGTAAAGCGCCGCGATCTTCTCAAGCTCGCGCTGGCTCGCGCCCTTCATCACCGCACCGTACAGCTCGCCCATGCCGCAGGCGGAGCCGACAAGTATCCCCTCGCGGTGCTGTATGAGCAGGCTTTTGGGGATGTTTGGCGTGCGGTGGTAGTACTTGAGATAGGACTGAGATATCATCTCATAAAGGTTTTTCAGACCCTTACGGTTTTTCACCAGAAGGATCATGTGATAGGTCTTTGCGATGTCCGTGCGGCGCAGGGAATGATATATCTTCTCTATATCGTCCACCGTCTTTGCGCCCTGCGCCTTGAGCATGGGCAAAAACTTGTCCATGATGCGCGCAACGACCATCGCGTCGTCAGAGGCGCGGTGGTGGTTGAACTGCGGCAGGCCGAGGTGGTTGGACACGATATCCAGCTTGAACCTTTTCAGCTCCGGCAGAAGCGCCTGCGACAGCGCGAGGGTGTCCATGAACACGGGGTCGAAGCGCAGACCCTGCCGGTTCGCCGCAGCCGTCATGAAGCCGACGTCAAAATGCGCGTTGTGCGCGATGAGCGGCCTGTCGCCGGCAAATTCCATGAACATCTCCATCGCCGTTTTCTCGTCCGGCGCACCGGCCACGTCGCTGTCGCGGATGCCGGTGAGGCGCGTTATATCCGGCGGGATGTGCATCTTCGGGTCAACGAAGGTGTTGAATTCTTTTATTACATTGCCGCCGGAGAAAAGCACCGCGCCTATCTCCGTCATGCGGTCGTTCAGGGCGTTCAAGCCCGTGGTCTCGATGTCAAAGGCGATGAATTCCGCGTCCAGCGGGAGGGAGGACTTGCCGATGACGGCGCTGTTGCCGTCCATATCGTTGAAGTAATAGGCCTCCATGCCGTAGATTATCTTCACGCCCTCTTTTTTCCCGGCCTGCCACATATCCGGGAAGGCCTGCGCCACGCCGTGATCCGTCACGGCGATAGCAGGCATGCCCCAATACGCCGCGCGCTTGACGACGGCCTTGGGGTCAGTCAGCGCGTCCAGCGTTGAAAAGCGGGTGTGCAGATGCAGCTCCACGCGCTTTTCCGGCGCGTCGTCCGTGCGGATGACCTTTTTGGACTTGACGATGCTGCGCGGATTGAGGATGACGTCATCGTCATGGTTTGAAAAGCGCATGTCGCCGTACACCGTGAGGTGGTCGCCGGGCTCGATGCGGCTTATGACGCCCTTGTCCTCCTCCGGCGGGAAATAGCGCGACACGCGCACGGAGTTCGTGCGGTCGGTGATGTCAAAGCACAGCACGCCGCCGCCCTTCGGCAGGATGCGGCTGGTGACGGCGACGACGTCGCCCTCGATGGTCACGCGGCCTGACTCCGCCGTGACGCCCTTCATCGGCATGGGCTTCTGCTTTATCTCCCGCCCGAAGAGGACGCCGCTGCCGGAGCTCTGCGGCGCGGCAGTGACAGTATTCGGATAATCCGGCGCGAAGCTCACGTTTTTCAGGCCGAAGCTGCCGTTTATCACCTCGCTCAGGCGCGTCAGCTCCGCCGGGGAGGGCATGGAAGAAAACCATGCGCTTATCGTCATGGTTTTCTCTGCCGCCGCGATCTGCACGTCGGTCACATATGATTTTTCAAGCCCGCCCGCGAACGAGGCGAGCGCCGTGCACTCCGGGAATATGGTCAGAAGCGGGGTATGCTCGCTCATGTGTTCCCTCCGTCTTTTTCTATAAGCTGCATGAGCGCATCGCACAGCTCGTCATACGGATATGTACCCAGCACCTGCCCCTTCTTGAACAGGATGCCCTTGTTCTTTCCGCCGGCGATGCCGTAATCCGCCTCGCGCGCTTCGCCGGGGCCGTTGACGACGCAGCCCATCACCGCCACGGTGATGTCGCGGTCCAGCCCGCGAACGAGCCCCTCCACCTTGTTTGCAAGGGAGATGAGGTCTATCTCCGTTCTTCCGCAGGTCGGGCAGGAGACGAAGCGCACGCCGCCCTTGCGCACACCCGCGGCCTTCAATATGGCGATGCCCGTGCTCACCTCGCGCACAGGGTCCGCCGTGAGAGAGACGCGCACGGTGTTGCCGATGCCCTCGCTCAAAAGCGTGCCGATGCCGACGGCGGACTGGATAGTTCCGTTCCACTCCGTGCCGGTCTCCGTCACGCCGAGGTGCAGCGGATACTCAAAGCGCTCCGCCGCCATGCGGTATGCCGCAATGGTCAGCGGCACGGAGGAGGCCTTAAGCGAAAGGCAGATGTCGTAAAAGCCGAACTTTTCAAGCAGGGCGGCGTGCCCCGCCGCGCTTTCGACCATCGCCTCCGGGCAGGGGTGGCCGTATTTTTCAATAAGGCGCTGTTCAAGGCTTCCGGCATTCACGCCGATGCGGATGGGGATGCCGCGCCGGCGGCAGGCGTCTGCCACGGCCTTCACGTTCTCCTCCCCGCCGATGTTGCCGGGGTTTATGCGTATTTTGTCTATGCCGCGCGCCGCGGCCTCCAGCGCAAGGCGGTAGTCGAAGTGTATGTCCGCCACGAGCGGCATATCCACGCCCTCCTTTATATCGGAGATGGCGCGCGCCGCGGCCATGTCCGGCACGGCAAGGCGCACGATGTCGCAGCCCGCGGCCTTCATGGCCTTTATCTGCGCGACGGTGGCCTCAACATCCCACGTCTTTGTATTGCACATCGACTGCACGGACACCGCAGCGCCCCCGCCGATATCCACGCCGCCGACGCTTATCTTCCTTGTATTATCTCTCTTTTCACTCATTTCGTAACAATCCTGACTATGTCGTTGAACATTATATAGGCCATAAGCGCCAGCAGCAGCACCATGCCGGCGGCGTGGATATAGCCCTCATACTTCGGGTCAAGGCGCTTTTTCGTGATGCGCTCTATCACCCATGTCACAAGCAGCAGAAACACCCTGCCGCCGTCGAGCGCGGGGATGGGCAGCATGTTCATTATCGCAAGGTTGACGGCGATGAACGCGCCCAGATAGAGGATATCCATCACGGCGTCCGCCGTCGTCTGCGCGGCCTCGCCCGTCTCGGTCATGAGGTCAACTATGCCGACGGGGCCCGCCATGTCGTTCACGGTGACCTGCCCGTGCACGAGCTGCTCCAGCCCCATCCAGACCCAGCGGCCGAACTCCATCGTGGTGTTCCATGAATAGCGCATGAGGTTGGGGAAGTTCGCCTCGTCATAGCCGAAGTAAAGCCCGTACATTTTGTTTTCCTGTCCGGGGTACTCAAGCGGCACAAGCTTGAAATCCTCAAGCTTCACGCGGTGTCCGTCGCGGCGCACGACGATGTCATAGGTCCCGTCGCCGCGGGCGAGGAAATCCCCGACGTCGCTGTACTGGTAGATGCTGTGCCCGTCGATGCTGAGGATGCGGTCCCCCGCCTGGAAGCCCTGCGCGCTTTCATACGGACAGCCGTCCATGAAGCCCTCTATCACCGGCGCGCGGAAGGCCGCCGCGCCCGCGTACAGGCACACGACTATCAAAAGCCCCAGCAGGAAATTCATGAATGAGCCTGCCGCAAGGATGATGAGCCGCTTCCACACAGCCTGACTTGTAAAGGCGCGCGGGTCGTCGGAGGCCTCATCCTCCCCCGTCATGGCGCAGAAGCCGCCCACCGGCACGCACCGCAGCGAATACAGCGTTTCGCCCTTCTGCTTTTTCAGGATCGCCGGGCCCATGCCGATGGCGAATTCCTCCACGCGCACGCCGCACAGCTTCGCCGCCGTGAAGTGGCCGAACTCATGCACCGCGATGAGCACGCCGAACAGCAGTATCGCCAGTAAAATATAAATTATGGTCATAGACTATTGCTCTCCATAGGATCTGATTTGCCTTTGCGGCCGCGCGAACGCCTCACGCGCCGTAGTTTTCCCTTGCAAAGCGCCGCGCCGCCGCGTCCGCTTCGAGTATCGCGTCGAGGTCCGCATCGTGCACGACACCCACGGCCTCCACCGCCGCCGCCGCGCAGTCGTATATGCGGTTATAGCCGAGGCGGCCGTCGAGGAACATGTGCACGGCCTCTTCGTTTGCCGCGCTCATCACGCAGGCCGCCGTGCCGCCCGTGCGCGCCGCGTCCATGGCAAGCCTTAGGCAGGGCGTATTTTCAAGGTCGGGCGCGAAGAAGCTCAGCTCGCCGAGAGTATAGAAGTCCAGCGTGTCGCTTATGGCGTCCACGCGTTCAGGATAGCTCAGCGCGAGCTGTATGGGCAGGCGCATATCCTGCGCGCCGAGCTGCGCGATGACCGTGCCGTCAACAAGCTCCACCATAGAGTGTATGACGCTCTGCGGGTGGATTACGACTTGTATATCGTCGGGCGTGACGGAGAAAAGATGCATGGCCTCTATAAATTCAAGGCCCTTGTTCATCATCGTGGCGCTGTCCACGGATATCTTTGCGCCCATCTTCCAGTTGGGGTGCTTGACGGCCTGCGCCGGGGTCACGTCCTCCAGCGCAGCGCGCGGTATACCGCGGAAGGGGCCGCCGCTGCCCGTCAGCAGCAGCTTTTTCAGCTCGCCAGCGCCGCGCCCCATAAGGCACTGGAATATGGCGGAATGCTCGGAATCCACGGGCACTATCTCCGCGCCGCGCTCCTTCGCCCGGCGCATGACGAGCTCGCCCGCGCAGACGAGCGTCTCCTTATTGGCAAGGGCGATGCGTTTTCTCGCGTCTATCGCGGCAAGCGTCGGCTTTAAGCCTATCGCGCCGGACACCGCCGTGACGACGCAGTCCGCCGCGTCGAGCGTCGCGGCCTCTATAAGCCCCTCTATGCCGGAGACGACCCTTATATCCGTGTCCGCGACGGCGATTTTGAAGTCGCGCGCAGCACTCTCGTCATATACGGCGCAGAGCTTCGGTTTGAGGCGGCGCGCCTGCTCTTCAAGAAGCTTGACGCTTCGTGACGCGGCAAGCGCCGCGACGGGCATACCCATATGCTCCGCCACATCGACCGTCTGCCGGCCTATTGAGCCGGTGCAGCCAAGTATCGAAATGGAATGTACCATCAGTCTATATTCTCCTTCATCTTTACCTTTAGCCTTCTCAGCGCCGTTTTATGCTCATCGCTGACGCGATAGCTCTCCACGGCCTTCTGTATGGCCTTGTTATGCGTCCACGCGTCAAGCTTCCTTTCGGTGAAGTACGGCAGCACCGCGTCGTACTGCTTTGCAAGCGCCGTGGCAAAGTACCACGCCGCCATCATGCGCACGTAGTATTCCTCGCTTTGCACCGCCGCGACCATGTCCGCATATTCCGGTTTAAAATCCGCGTCCAGATACCGGCGCATGAGCTGGCCAATGGCATAGCGCACGGTATAGCACCGCCCGGACGCCAGCCACTCGCGGATCTTCGCCAAAAGCGCTTCCTTGTTCCGGCCCAGCGCCTTGGGGTTCATCTGGTCACATGTCGCCCAGTTGTCCACATAGGGCAGAAAGGCGTCCAGCGCGGCGATGAGCGCGGAATAGTCCTTCTCATACTCCAGCAGGAACGCGTGGAGCTGGTTTTCCTCAAAATATTCATGCGGCAGGGCGTGCAGGAATTTCTCCGCCTGCGCCGTGCCGTGCAGCCGCTTCGCCATGGCGCGAAGCTCCTGCGTGCGCACGCCGATGACGCGCCGCCGGTCGATGCTCGGGATGAGCTTCGCGTTGAAGTCGCCGTACTCCCCGTCGCGCAGGGCGAAAAGCTCCGCCTGTATGCCGGTCACGGGTTTTTCACCCCGCCGTAGCGCCTGTCGCGGCGGCGGAACGCATCTATCGCGCGGTCAAGCTCCTCCGGCGTGAAGTCCGGCCACAGGACGTCCGTGAAGTAAAACTCGGAGTAGGCGCACTGCCACAGCAGGAAGTTTGAAATGCGCACTTCTCCGCCCGGCCGGATGAGAAGATCCGGATCCGGTATGCCGGCGGAGTAGAGATAACCGGCGAACTCCTCCTCCGTCAGCGCGCCGGTCGCGCGGCCCGCGGCCACGTCCTCGGCATAGCGCCGCGCGGCGTGCACTATCTCGTCGCGCCCGCCGTAGTTGAGGCAGATGTTCGCCTGGAAGCCGTCGTAATGCGCGCTTATCTCGTTCGTGCGCGCGATCTCGGCCTGAAGCCCCGGCGAGAGAGCCGAAACATCGCCCAGAACGCGCATTTTTATCTTGTCGCGCTCCATAGTGGCGATGGCCTCCTTGAGATACTTGTCAAGAAGCTTCATTATCGTCTTTACCTCTTCGGGCGGGCGCTTCCAGTTCTCCGTCGAGAACGCGTACACCGTCAGATAGTCAACGCCGATGTTCTTGCAGTAGGTGGCTATCCTTCTGAACGTCTCCGCCCCGGCGGCATGCCCCGCCGTGCGCGGCAGGCCGCGCTTTTTCGCCCAGCGGCCGTTCCCGTCGAGTATTATTGCAATATGACGGGGGAGGCCGGATCTCTCCTGCTCCCCCGCCCTCTTTATGTCAGCCATTGAGATTTCCTCCATTTGCGCCCCGCGCGGCGGGCGGAAATACCCACCGCGGCGGCATTGCAGCGCTTTCGCGGCCGCGTTAGATTTCAGTCAGCTCTTTGTCCTTCTTGTCGGTGATCTTGTCTATTTCCTTGATGTAGTCGTCGGTCAGCTTCTGTATGTCCTTCTCGGCGATCTTATAATCGTCCTCGGTTATCGTGGACGCCTTCTGCTGCTTTTTGAACTTCTCTATCGCGTCGCGGCGGATATTGCGGATGGCCACCTTGGCCTCCTCGCCGTACTTCTTGGTCTGCTTGACAAGCTCCTTGCGGCGCTCCTCCGTCAGCGGCGGGAACACAAGGCGCAGCATACGGCCGTCGTTCTGCGGGTTTATACCGAGGTCAGAGGCGAGGATCGCCTTTTCGATGCCCTTGAGCACGGAAGCGTCCCACGGCTGGATAAGAAGGGAGCGCGGGTCGGGCGACGCGATGGACGCGACCTGCTGTATCGGCGTGGGGGAACCGTAGTAATCGACCTCGATCTGGTCGAGCACGGCGGCGTTCGCGCGGCCTGCGCGGATAGTTGCGAGCTGCGCGGTGAGCGCCTCGCAGGTCTTTTTCATTTTGCTTTCGATTTCGGGATATTTGGACATGGTATTACCTCCTGACATTTATATGCGTTATATTAATTTGCTTACTTGGTCACAGTCGTGCCGAGCTTTTCGCCCTGAAGCACGCGGACAATGTTTTCAGGCTCTGCAAGAGCAAAAACTATTACGGGGATGTCGTTATCCATGGCAAGGCTCGTTGCCGTGCTGTCCATAACGGCAAGATGCTGAGCAAGAACATCGTCGTAGCTTATGCTGTCGTACTTCACAGCGCTCGGATCGACCTTCGGGTCTGCCGAGTATACGCCGTCGATGTTTTTGGCAAGCAGGATAGCGTCCGCTCCGATCTCGGCTGCGCGGAGCACCGCGGCAGTGTCGGTCGAGAAAAACGGGCAGCCGGTGCCGCAGCCGAACATGACGACCTTGCCGGACTTGAGATACTCGATCGCCTTATCGGTGCTGTATCTTTCGCCGACGCCCTGAATATCGACGGCCGTGAGCACCTTTACCTCGCCGCCGGACTGGCGGAGAACATCAGCAAACGCAAGGCAGTTCATCGCGGTCGCAAGCATGCCCATGCGGTCTGCCGAAACGCGCTCGACATGGCCAGCTCCGTCCTTCACGCCGCGCCAGAAGTTGCCGCCGCCGACAACTATGCCGACCTCAACGCCCATTTGGGTGCATTTGTTGACCGTTTCGCAGACCTTTGACATGAAGTCAAAGTCAAAGCCGGTCTTTTTATCCCCGGCGAGCGCCTCGCCGCTTATTTTGATAAGTATTCTCTTATAAACAGGGTCAGACATATTCGATCTCCTTTATTAAATATCAAGTATACCCAATATCACTATGCCGGCAACCACGAGCAGTATGGAGGCGTAGTGCTTAAGTGAAAGCTTTTCCTTGAGGAAAATGCGGCTCCACACGACGGAGGCCACGCAGTATGCCGATATCATGGGGGCGGCAAGGGCGGCATGCGCTGTGTCGGCAAGTGCATATATGTACGCAAACTGGCCGGCCGTTTCAAAAATCGCACCGGTGTACTTGGGAGCCTCGCGCTTGGGGATGAGCTTCTGCTTTTTAACGCCGAGAACGTACACGGCGCATACGATACCGACGACCAGGAAGGTCAGCTCATACGCAACGTTTGCCGAGTCCTCATTGAGGGTTTCGAGCACGCGGCTGTCGGCAAATGTGCCGAGCGCATCCAGCAGGCAGTAGATAACGGGAAGCGCTATTGCAAGCCAGCTTTTTGCATAGTGATGATTGCTTGCATCCTGACGTGCGCGGCGCAGCTCCTCATCCTCGTTTGCTTCCGTAAAGCCGAGGGCGATAACGCCGATGCAGACAAGCGCAACTGCCGCAAGAGCCATCGGCGGCAGGCCGTTTATACCCTGAGTTGCGAATATGAGCACCGCAACTATCGCGCCGGAGGAGTTGCATATGGGCGAGGATATCGAAAGCTCGATATATCTAAGCCCGACATAGCCGACCGTCATCGAAACGATATACAGCATTGAAACGGGCAGGTATTTTAAAATTACCTCTCCGTTTATCGTAACGCCGCCGACGAATATCTCATACGCGGCATGAAGACCCATCACAAGGCCGACGGCCATGACCATCTTCAGGTGACTGTATTTATCATCAGAATCCTGACAGCCAATTTTTGAAAAAAGATCGGAGCCACTCCAACACAAAAGCGCTATCAGCGCAAACCAGAACCACATAGCTTCTCCCTTACAATTAATATAGTAGTACCGCAGGCCGAACGCCCACGATCAAAACTAATGTATTTTACCATACCAAAACGCATTTGACAATTAACAAATGACAAATTGTGCGCCCGGAGGCGCTTATAATTTCGTTATGGACATCATTTACATAGACCGGCTGTTTTTTCTTAACCTCGTTCTCGATTATCTTATCGTCTTATGCTCGGCACGGCTTTGCGGAATAAGGCTCCGCCGGGCAAGGTACGCCGCCGCTGCCGGTTTCGGCGCGCTTTACGCCGCGCTCAGTCTGCTTCCGGGACTTGCTTTTTTTAAGCTCTGGCCGGTTAAGCTCATATGCGGCCTACTTATGGCGCTGATCGCCTTCGGCGGCGAGGATAAGCTTTGGCGCTGCTGCCTTACTTTTTTTGCCGTTTCTGCATTATTCGGCGGAGCGGTCTGGGCAATATCGCTGCAAAACGGCGGAAGCTTCGGCTCGGGAGCGTACATACCGGTTTCGCTTCCGGTGCTGACTTTGTCATTTGCGCTTATTTATGCAGTTTTGAGCTTTGTGTTCCGTAGGAGCGTAAAAAGTGCCGACGCCTGCGTTTCGGATGTTGAGGTTGAATTTATGGGAAGGCGTGTTTTTCTTCGCTGCCTGCATGACAGCGGCAACGCGCTTTTCGATCCCGTGAGCGGCGACAATGTGCTGATAGCACCGGCGGCTCGTCTGGCTCCGCTGTTTCCCGGCTGCGAGGATGAGCTTTCGAGCACAGACTGCACAAGGCTCATCTTCTTGTCGCAGCTTTCGGGAAAAATGCGGCTTATACCGTACAGCGCGGTAGGAACAAGCTCCGGCATGCTGGCCGCGTTCAGGCCGGACGCTGTTTTTGTTGACGGACGGCAGCGCGACGATGTGATAGTTGCCGTATCCCCCACTCCGCTCGGCGGAGACGGGTTCGATTCGATCATATGAAAGGAGAATGAATGTGGATATTATAAGCATTATAAAAAGCTGGCTTGAGCGGCATCTGCTGCCCGAAAAAGGGCTGTTTTACATAGGCGGCAGCGACACTCTGCCCCCTCCGCTTGACAAGACCGACGAGGAAAAAGCAATAATCGCAATGGAAAACGGCGACGAGAGCGCAAAAAAGCTGCTGACGGAACATAATCTGCGCCTTGTCGTCTATATATCCAGACGGTTTGAAAATACGGGCGTTAACCTCGAGGATCTCATTTCCATAGGCACCATCGGACTTATAAAAGCAATAAACACCTTCCGCAGCGACAAGAACATAAAGCTCGCCACCTATGCTTCACGCTGCATCGAAAATGAGATACTGATGCATCTGCGCAAGATCAGCAATCAGCGCAGCGAGGTGAGTTTTGACGAGCCGCTGAACACCGACTGGGACGGCAACGAGCTGCTGCTC
>OLXG01000117.1_pt1 | contig 33494 bp, 22 predicted proteins | sample 1673861 | NCBI WGS metagenome assembly OLXG01 (sample SAMEA103958130, study PRJEB25191) | human gut metagenome | biome: human-associated habitat [ENVO:00009003]; feature: intestine environment [ENVO:2100002]; material: feces | place: Germany | collected 2013/2015
TTGTTTGTGGCTGCCTAAGCGGACATCAGTTTGCTGCAATTGTATCGTATTGTGCTAAAATACGGCTGTCAAACGCGTATTAGCCATTGTTTGGCATTTGTTTTGTGCTATAATTAGATTGATTATACAATCGTTTCCCGCAAATGTCAACGGTAAAATTGCCGCTGCACCGGGTGCGAGTTACATTTCGGAAATATCGGGGGTGTTTTTATGATTAAATTGTGCGCTTTTGCCGACGAATACGGCAAACAAATTACCGACCAGATAGAGGGGCTTACGCTCAACAATATTCACTTTGTGGAACTTCGCAACGTGGACGGCAAAAACATTGCCGACATCACCGACGAGGAAGCGGAAAATTGTTACAAACGCCTTGTCGCCGCAGGTATTTCAGTGTGGAGCCTCGGCTCTCCCATGGGTAAGGTGGACATCGACTGTGATTTTGAGGAATACAAGGTAAAAAAAGTTCATCGTTTGTGTCACCTCGCAAACATTTTGCACACAGACAAAATACGTATGTTCAGTTTCTTCCATGCATACGACGAGCGCGAAAAGGTGATGAAGTATCTTGCCGAAATGGTAAAAATTGCCGCAGAATACGGCGTCTCGCTGTATCACGAAAACGAAAAGGAAATCTACGGCGATACGCTCGAACGCGTGCTTGACATTGTGAGGTCGGTGGACGGACTTAAATTTGTGTACGACCCCGCAAACTTCATTCAGTGCGGACAGGACAGCGCAAAGACAATTGCCGCGCTGTTTGACAAAACGGCGTATTTCCACGTAAAGGACGTAATCGCCGCAACGCAGCAACTTGTCCCTGCGGGCTTCGGCGACGGCAACATCGCCGAAATCGTGCGTCGCATAGACCCGAAAAAGGAAGTCGTAATGACCCTCGAACCGCACCTTGCCGTGTTTGACGGCTATGCGCAGATAGACAACAGCGAAATGAAAAACAAGTTTAACTACCCAGACAATCATGCCGCGTTCAATGCCGCCGTCAGTGCGCTGAAGGACATACTTGCAGCCTGCGGCTACACCGAAACGGCAGACGGATTTGTAAAGTAACAACACAACAAAAGTTAAAAATTGTTTCAATAAGGAGGACATTATGAAAACGGTAAAATACGGAATTATCGGACTTGGCAACATGGGCAGCGGACACATCGCAAGTTTCTTCAAGGAGGGCAACGTTCCCAATGCCGAGGTTGTGGCGATTGCCGACCGCAAACCCGACAAAGTGCAACGCATATGCGACAAGTATCCGCAGGCTACGTTCGATTGCTACAGCGAGGGCGCAGACCTCATCGACAAAGCGGACGTCGACGCCGTAATCGTCGCCGTGCCCCATTACCAACACCCCGAGTTGTGTATCCGCGCGCTGAAACGCGGACTTAACGTCATTTGCGAAAAGCCTGCCGGAGTGTACACCAAACAAGTAAAGGAAATGATGGCGGTTGCAGCCGAAAGCAAGTCGCTGTTTACAATGATGTTTAACCAACGCACCAACTGCGTTTACCGCAAGATGCGTGAAATGATTGCAGGCGGCGAAATCGGTACCGTCAAGCGCGTAAACTGGATAATTACCAACTGGTACCGCTCGCAAAGTTACTACGACAGCGGTGACTGGCGCGCAACATGGGCAGGCGAAGGCGGCGGTGTGCTGTTTAACCAATGTCCTCATCAACTTGACCTGTTGCAGTGGGTTACAGGCATGATGCCCGTCAAAATCCATTCCTTCTGCCACTTCGGCAAATGGCACAAAATCGAGGTGGAAGACGACGTGACGGCGTATCTGGAATTCCCAAACGGCGCAACTGGCGTGTTTGTTACAAGTACCGCCGACGCACCGGGTACAAACCGCTTCGAAGTACTGGGTACCGGCGGCAAACTGGTGGTGGAAAACGACAAACTGACCTATTGGAAAAACGAAGTGGACGAACGTGTGTTCAATGAGGAATACAAGGGCGGTTTCGGCGAACCGAAGTACACCGTGTCCGAAGTGGAAACCGACGGCAAAAATCCCCAACACAGCGGAATTTTGCGCAACTTTACCAATGCTATTCTTGGCACCGAACCGCTGTTTGTAGACGGCAAGGAAGGCATAAACGGCGTGGAAATCATGGACGCCATGTTGTTGTCCACGTGGCTTGGTAAAGCTGTGGATCTACCCATCGACGACGACCTGTATCTGAAATTGCTCAACGAGCACATTGCCGCTTCCGTCAAAAAGGAAGGCGTGACGGAAACCGTGCTGGACACAAGCGGTACCTACGGTAGCGTGAAAAAATAAGGTGACAAAATGAATGTTGCTGTTGTGGGGTGCGGCGTAATAGCGCGTACCCATGTAAAGGTGGCAAAGCAGTGCGGCGCAAACATAGTCTCGCTGTGCGACATCGACCTTGCCAAGGCGCAAAACCTGGCAACGCAAAACGAACTGGACTGCGCGTTGTACACAGATTACAAACAAATGCTCAAGCACGAACAAGTTGACGTTTTGCACATCTGTACGCCACACTTTTTGCACTGCGAAATGACAGTTTACGCGCTTAAACGTGACATAAACGTACTTTGCGAAAAGCCTTTGTGTATTTCGTATGAGCAAATGGACGAAGTGTTGCAGGCGGAAAAGACGAGCAAGGCGCAACTGGGCGTATGTCTGCAAAACAGATACAACCTTGCCACGCTTGCGGCAAAACAGTATCTCGATGGTAAAACGGTCGCGGCGGCGCACGGCGAGGTCTGCTGGAACCGCGGCGAAGATTACTATCGTTCGGGCGACTGGCGCGGCAAGTGGGCGACAGAAGGCGGCGGCGTGCTGATAAATCAGGCGTTGCACACGATGGACTTGTTGCAGCAACTGTGCGGTATGCCCGATCGCGTTACGGCGCAGTGCGGCAATTGGTATCACAAGGGAGTAATAGAGGTGGAGGACGTTGCGGCGGCAACCTTTTTCGGTGAATGCGGCGGTAACTTCGACTTTTTTGCCACGACGACTTCCGCGGCGGAACTGCCTGCGCAGCTTACGATAAAAACCTCAGACAAACACACCGTCGTGGTGCTTCCCGACACGGCATACGTTGACGGACAAACGCTGACTTTCGACCCGCACGGCGAGTACCTTGGCAAGTGCTGTTACGGCAAAGGGCACGCTTCCCTTATTCCGGATTTTTACGGCGCGGTGGAAAAGGGCGAACATTTTGCAATAGACGGCAACGAGGCGGCAAAGGTTGTAAAAATGATACTTGCAGTTTACAAGAGTAAAGGACAGGAGCAAAAAATATGAAAAACTTTTTTGACGACAATCTGTTACTTGACGGCGACACCACCGTGCGCATATACGGCGAGATTAAAAACTTGCCGATAATAGACTACCATTGCCACCTTGACGAAAAGGCTATTGCCGAGGACGCAAAGTTTGCGGACATCGGACAGTTGTGGCTGGGCGGAGACCATTACAAGTGGCGTGCAATGCGCCTGTGCGGCGTGGACGAACGTTACATCACGGGCGACGCAAGTTACCACGACAAGTTTGTCGCCTACGCGCGCATTATGCCGCAACTTATCGGCAATCCGCTGTACTACTGGTCGCATATGGAACTGGCGCAAATCTTCGACATTCACGAACCGCTGTGCGAACAGTCTGCGGAACGCATCTGGAAGCAAGCCAACGCAAAGATAGCCGACCTGTCTGTGTGCAAATTGCTTGATATGTTCAAAGTAGAGTACGTCGCAACAACCGATGACCCGATGTCGGAACTTACGTTCCACGGCAAGAAAGGCAACACCGAAGTGCGCCCGACGTTCCGTCCCGACGGATGTTTTGCGGCAGGCGTGGACAAAGCCGTGCTGGAACAAAGACTGCAATACTTTGTAAGCAAGGGCTGCAAAATTGCCGACCACGGCTTTGATGACTTTGCCGACACGACAAACGTCGAATGGCTTGCCGAGATGTGCTACAAGTACAACATCGTGCTGCAGCTGCACTTCGGCACTTTCCGCAACGTAAACGAAGTTGCCTTCGGGCAAATCGGTCGCGACAGTGGTTTCGACGTAATGCGCTCGCAGATAAGCGTGGACAATCTTGCGCACCTTCTCAGTCGTCTTAATGCAAAACTCGGCGGCTTGCCTGACATCGTACTGTATCCGCTCAACGACAACTACCTCAAGTCCTGCGCCACATTGACGGGCGCGTTCCGCAACGTGCGTATGGGTGCGGCGTGGTGGTTCAACGACACCGTGTGCGGTATCAGACGTCAACTGGAAACGGTGGCAGAGTATTCCGTGTTGGGCTCGCAACTCGGTATGCTTACCGACAGTCGCAGTTTCAGCAGTTACGTGCGATTCGATTTCTACCGCCGTATACTGTCTTCGTTTATTGCGGCAAAGGTGGACAACGGCGAGTACGACGAAAATGCGGCTGTAAACCTTGCCAAAGACATCGCGTACAACAACATCAAAAACTTGCTTGCAAGTAAAGGTGCAAAGTAAAGTACGACTAATAAATATTAAACGTGACAGTTTACGGCGTTAAACTGTCTGAAGGCGGACAAAATGAAACTGACTTTTCGTTGGTATGGACCGAAAGACTGCATACCCCTAAGTTACATCAAGCAAATTCCCGGCATGACCGGTGTGGTGACGGCGGTGTACGACGTGCCCGTCGGTGAAGTGTGGGAATGCGACAAAATAGCCGCGCTCAAGGCAATGTGCGACAAGCACGGACTGGAAATGGAAGTCATCGAATCGGTGCCCGTGCACGAGGATATTAAACTGGGCAAACCCACAAGGGACAGACTTATTGCCAACTACGCGCAAAATATCCGCAACCTCGGCAAATACGGGGTAAAGTGCATTTGCTACAACTTTATGCCTGTGTTCGACTGGTTCCGTACAAACCTGTACTACAAGCATGCCGACGGCGCAACAAGCCTCAGTTACAGCGAGGCAGACTTCAACAAACTTGACAAACGCAATCTGCGCCTGCCCGGCTGGGACGAAAGTTACACGCCGGAGCAACTTAACGGACTTCTTGCCGACTACGACGGAATGACGCACGAGCAACTGTTTGACAACCTTGTGTATTTCCTTAACGGCATAATGCCTGCCTGTGACGAAACGGGCATCAACATGGCGATACACCCCGACGATCCGCCGTGGGACATTTTCGGCTTGCCGCGCATAGTGGGGCGCGAAAGCGACTACGACAAACTGTTTGCCGCAGTGCCCGACAAGCACAACGGAATTACTTTCTGCACGGGTAGCCTCGGCTCAGGACGATTCAACGATTTGCCGAAGATGGCAGGCAAGTACGCAAGCCGTATTTACTTTGCACACCTCAGACAACTTAAATTTGTAAACGACACTGACTTTTACGAAAACGGACATCAGACCGCCGACGGCAACGTGGACATTTATTCCATTGTAAAGGCGTTGGTCAAGGGCGGCTTCGACGGCTATCTTCGTCCCGACCACGGTCGCAACATCTGGGGCGAGGACGCAAAACCGGGCTACGGCTTGTACGACCGGGCGCTTGGAGCGGCGTACCTTTCGGGCGTGTTCGAAGCGGTGACAAAAGACTTGAAAAAATAATCAGGGGGACAATAAACCATGTACAACGTACCGTTTAATGTAGTATTAAATGACAAAGTGGCAGTTATTACGGGTGCAGGCGGCATTATCTGCGGCGAATTTGCCAAGGCTCTCGCGCAGTGCGGCGCAAAGGTTGCCTTGCTGGACATCAACTACGACGCGGCAAAGAAAAATGCCGACGAAATCGGCGCAAACGCGCTTGCCGTCAAATGCAACTGCCTTGACAAACAAAGCATTACCGACGCCTACGAACAGGTGATTGCCGCGTTCGGCAAGGTGGATTTACTTATCAACGGCGCAGGCGGCAACAACCCCAAGGCGACGACGGACAACGAAACCATGACGCCCGACCTTACAGGCGCAAAGGACTTTTTCGCGCTGGACGAAAGCGGACTTAAGTTCGTGTTTGACCTCAACATCACGTCGGCTTTCCTTGTAACGCAGGTATTTGCGAAGGCAATGGTTCACACGGGCGGCAATATTATCAACATTTCTTCCATGAACGCTTTCCGTCCGCTGACAAAAATTCCTGCCTACTCTGCTGCGAAAGCAGGCGTAAGCAATTTTACCCAGTGGCTTGCCGTGCATTTTGCACCCTGCGGCATTCGTTGCAACGCAATCGCGCCGGGATTTTTCGTAACCAACCAGAACAGAGGCTTGCTGTTTAATGCCGACGGAACTCCCACGGCACGCACGGGAAAAATTCTTGCTGCGACTCCGATGAAAAAGTTTGGCGAAATCAGTGACCTTATCGGGTGTCTGTTGTGGCTTGCCGATGACAAAGCAAGCGGCTTCGTGACAGGTACGGTAATACCCGTGGACGGCGGATTTTCCGCATACAGCGGCGTGTAACGCTGTTCGTAGCTGCTTAAATTAAGTTTTAATTACTCAAAGAGGTGAAAAATTATGCAAATAGGCGTTAATTTGTTTTCGATACGTAACCTTATTTCCACGCCCGAACAGTGCGAGCAAACGTTTGGCACCCTTAAAGACATGGGCGTGGCTTACGTGCAGTACTCCGGCGGCCCGTATGACGTCGCGCTGTTGCAAAAGTGCGCAAAAATTCTGCCGATAGTGCTTACTCACGTGCCCATGGACAGGATACTCAACGAGCCGCAACAACTGTGCGAAGAGCACAAGTCTTTCGGTTGTACGAATATCGGACTGGGCATGATGCCGCTTGACATCATCAAGGACGAACAAAAGTGCAAGGAAACCATTGCCGCGCTAAACGAATCGGGCAAGGTAATGCAACAAAACGGATGCAAACTGTTTTACCATTTCCATCACTTTGAATTTTACAAATTCAGCGACGGTACGCGCATTGTGGACTACATTATCGACAATTGTCCCTACGTCAACTTTACCGCCGACACCTACTGGATACAGTACGGCGGCGCAAGCGTGACGGAATACCTTGGCAAGATGGACGGACGTATCGAGTGCGTGCACCTCAAGGATTACAAAATTGTCGTAAACGACAAAGGCGAGTTTGCCCCGATATTCGCGCCGTTGTCCGAAGGAAACCAGAATTACGCCGACATCGTGCCTGTGGCTCGCAGGTGCGGCGCAAAGTATTTTCTTATCGAACAGGACAATGCCGCAAAGACGGAAAACCCGATGGGGCAAATCGAAATCAGCGTCAAAGCCGCTCTCGGTTGGCAATTTTAATATACGTATTGAAATTTTTACAACGAAAAACAAATAAATAAAGAATAACGGACAGAAGAAATTGTTTTTTTCTGTCCGTTTTTTTTGTATTACTCAAAAGTTTTTGAAAGGATAGGAGTGCAAAGTTTTTGAAAGGATAGGGGTGTGGGGAAAGGGAAACTTTTTGAGAAAAGTTTCCCTTTCCCCACAAAAAAATCAAAATCACTACTTTTGTTTCTTCCTTAACTGCGAAGGTGACATTCCCGTGTGCGCTTTTACGCATTTTGAAAGGTACTTGGCGTCGGCAAACGACAGCATGTCGGCAATTTCGTTTAAGGTGTAGTCTTTGTTTATTATCAGCGTGCAGGCAAAGTTGATTTTGTTGTAGGCGAAGTATTTCAAGGGGCTTACGCCGTACTTGTCGGCAAACAGCCGTTCGATATGCGATTTGCTGATGTTAAGCGCGTTGGAAATATCTTCGAGCGTCACCTTTTGCGAGATGTTCTCGTCAAGGTAGCCTTTGATAAGTTCGGGAAATTTAAGCGGCGCATCGATGCGGTGATAGTCGTGCGGTTTGATTTGCTGCACAAGTGACAGTGCGCATTGCATTATGTCGTCAAGCGGCAACTCTCCGTCTACGTCGGCAAGAGTAAACAACTTGTCGAACGTCCGGTGAGTGTCGACGTGTCGCACTATCACGCTGTCCGTCAAGCCGAAACTCGCCACAAGACTGTCCATAAACGTTCCGTGCAGAACCACAAAACACTTGGTGTAGGGGTGTTTTTTGTCGCTGTAATAAATGTGTTTCTGCAATTTGTTCAAAAAATACGTGTCGCCTGCATGCACGTCGAAACTTTTTGTTTCCGTTTCGATGTGTCCTTCGCCGCTTACCACGTATTCGAACACGTAGTTGTCCCACAGCCCGCTTTTGGAAACGTTGTGCAGTATGCGGTAGGAAGGGTTGGGGTAGGTTATCCCTGCCAGCATAAGGTCAAAAAAATCGTTGTGCGCAAGCGTTCGGTGAAAGATCGCCTCGTTCATCGAGTTGTAGTACATGTCCTCCCCTTTGCCGCATTGTCGGTTGCGACGTAAGTATTTGTCTTTTTTTGATATTGTAACACACAATCGGCAAGAATACAACCCTGAAAATGCACAATTTTCACATATTTGCAATCAAAATGAGAAGATTTTACACCTATTTAGATAATATTGTGTGTTGCATATCGATTTGTCGGACTGTATAATTGATATGAAAAGATTTAGTTGTCACAAACTATATTTTAACGGAGGAAACCATGTCTAAATTTATCAAAATTTTGAGTGTTGTTCTGGTTTGCCTTACGTTGTCCACCTGCCTGTTTGCATGCGGCGGCAAGGATGACGGCGGCAGCGACATTATTATCGACGACGACGGAAACGTGCGTCCCTCTCCCGACGGCAAAGAAACCGTAGTAAAATTCTGGGGATGGGGCGAATCGGGCGAAAAGGAAGTTTTCGAACGTATCGTAAAAGAATTTAACGAAAAATACAAAGGATCGATCAAAGTAAGATACACGCAACGTCCGTCCAACAACTACGGCGAATCGCTTCGTACCGCGCTTCTCGGTTCCAGCGGTCCCGACGTGGTGTACGTGCAGGACAACTACTTCAAGTCCTACGTTACAAGCGGTCTGTTGAAGGACATTACGTCCTACGTAAACGAAAGCGCGTGGCTGAAGGACTACGAAACGACGATGTTCCCCAACACCATGCAACGTTACAAGTACAACCCCGTAACGACGACGTCCAACGACGACGACCCGATTTACGCCGTACCCAAGGACCTTGCTCCGACGGCACTGTACTACAACAAAAACATGATGGCTAAGGCCGGTATCGAAATCATCAGCAAGAGCGAAGCGGAAGTGAAGACTGCGCTTGCCGAAGGTAAGAAAGTCTGGGCGACGAAAGACAACGCAAACGGACTGGAAATCAAAATAAAGGCGTACTACACCGACAGCAAAATGGGCGTCAAAGTGTTTAACAATCAAATTCCCATGAGTTGGGCGGAATGCGTCGAGTTGTCGCGCGACATCATGGCGGCAAACAGCGGTAAGTACGGATTTTACTCCGAGTGGTGGTTCAACTACGGCTGGACTGTAGGCGGTGACTGCATCGAGTACATCGAAACCGACGACGCGGCTTACAACGGCGGTTACTACAAGTTTACTTTGCAGGACGCTTCCAAAAACTACATCGTCAAAGACGACTGTGCAGAAGGCGTAACGGTAAACGGCAAAACATACAATGCCGGCGAAGTCCTGTCCTACGCCGACAAGCAACTGCTCAGCGACGAACAGAAAGAAAAGTGCAACGTGCTGCCCTCTATGCGCGAAGCGTTTACGGAATTTGTCCGCCTGTCGCAAGGTTCCGACACGATTGTCGACACCGTAAAACAAAGCGACCTTACGAATGAATACGCTTCGGTTGAGGACTTTTACGGAGCAAGTGCCAAGGGACAACTGAAAGGCTACGCAATTTCTCCCAACCCCACGACGATAGCCGCCGACGGTAAAAACGGTTACTTCACAAGCGGTAAAGTAGGTTTGCTCGTCACAACCATGAGCGCGGTAAAACAAGTGCGCGCCAACATGAAAGACGACTGGGACGTTGCGCCCATGCTTGTGTACAAGGAGTACAACGCCGATGGTACGGAAGTACTTGTCCACGGTGTGCAGGCTGCGCACAGCGGTTCGGTAGGTATTGCGCTCAATGCAAAAACGACCAAAGCTAACGCCGCGTTCCTGTTTGCTTCCTACATCGCAAGCGAATACGGACAAAGCATCCAGGCGGACGAGGGCTTTGCTATTCCTCTTCAAAAGAGCCTTGCAAACTCCGATGTTTACCTGAAGCCCGACCAAAAACCCGCCAACATCAAGGTGTTTATCGACGCATGCTACTACGAAACCCCGGGCGACTGGTGGTATCTGCGCGACAAGAAGTGGATTGACGACTGGGCAAGTTTGCTTAACGGCGACGTGCGTAACGCAAAGATTACTCTTTCTGACTTCTACGCAAGTACGGAATTCAACAAAACTCAGGGTATCCTGAACGACTACACCAAAAAGAAATAAACAATGCAATGCGCAAACCGACGCAGTAAAAATGCCGTTTTGTAAGTGGACTGAGCCAATCGGCGCAGAAACGCGGCAAAAGGCAAAAAAGCAGTCGGAGGCGGTTTAATTGTAATGTACGGCGTTGCGAGGCGTTACTGCCTTGCAACGCAACTTGTTTGAAACGTAATGCGCAGGCGAGTAGTTACGTCGGCAAATTGCATGCAAAGTTCGCTCGTCGGTCAATGCTGCCCGGCGGCGGACTTAACGGAGAAAAAAGATGATTAAAGACGCTGATATAGCGATTAAAAGTCCCAAACGCAAAAAACTCGGGCGAGAACTGGAAGGTTTTCTGTTTTCTTTTGCACCCGTACTGCGCTTTTTGCTGTTCGGGTTGGTGCCGCTGATTGCAGGTCTGGCAATGGCATTTCTTACAATGGAATACACCTACGACATTGCCGAAGGCACATTTTGCGGATTTGACAACTTTCTGTACGTGCTCGACCCTGCAAACGGCTTCTGGAAGGCGGTAGGCAACACGTTGCTTATGGCACTTGCGTGGCCGATTTCCATGGCGATTGCGTTGCTTGTGTCAATGCTGCTTACCAAGGATGTCAAGGGCAAGCCCTTCTTCCGCACGGTTTACTTTATTCCGTTTGTATGCTCGGTAGTGGCGTTGACGCTTATGTGGAACGTGCTTCTCGATTACAACTACGGCCCGATAAATCAACTTATCGAAAACATTTTCGGTACGCGTATCAATTTCCGCGGTGACGCCGACTGGTACATACCGGGGCTTATTCTGATGATGGTGTGGAGTACGACGGGCTACAAGATAGTAATACTTACCGCCGCGCTGACCACCGTCAACAAGACTTACTACGAAGCGGCTTCGCTGGACGGTGCAAACGCATGGCAGAAGTTCAAAAATATCACGCTTCCTGCAATTTCACCGACAATGTTCTTCCTGCTTGTCACCGGCATAATCAACGTGTTGCAGGAATTTGCCCGTTCGCAGGTGTGGAACTCGTCGGGCGGCCCCAACGGAAAAGGTATCACTATCGTGTTTTACCTGTACCGCGAAGCATTCGATTACAACAACATGGGACACGCCTCGGCGGTTGCGTGGATATTGTCAATTATGATTGTGATAGTTACGATAATCAACTTTGTCGTAAGCAAAAAGTGGGTGAAGTATGACTGATAAACCTATTTACGATCCGTCGTTGATTTTCAGAAGCAAGGCGAAGCGTATTATAAACAAAGTGCTGACCTATCTTGTGTTGATAATTGTCGCACTGTCGGTGCTGTTGCCGCTTTACATTGTGCTTATTACGTCACTTAAGGGCAAGTCGGAAGCGATGGACTCTTCGTTCAGCTGGTGGCCGTCGGAAATCGACCTGCACGGCTACAAGGAAGTGTTTACCTACACTTCCGGCAGTGAGGACTCCGTGCCCACGGTAATCCGCGGCTTTATCAACACGCTTATCGTGTCGGTGCCGACGTCGGTAATAGGCGTACTTGTTGCAGCCCTTGCGGCATTTGCCTTTGCCAAGTTGGAATACAAATCCAAAAACGTGCTGTTTGCAATTCTTCTCGGCACGATGATGATTCCCGGTACGATTACGCTCATTCCCTCTTACGTAATTTTTGACAAAATCGGCTGGGTTGACACATTTTTGCCCCTTATGATACCGGCAATGCTGGGCGGCGCAAGTTGCGTATTTTTCTTGAGACAGTTCTATTTCTCCATTCCCAACGACCTTATGGACGCGGCGAAGATAGACGGCCTCGGGAATTTCGGAATATTTTTCAGCATTATGCTGCCGCTGTCCATGCCTGCGCTTATCGCGCAACTGGTGCTGGCGTTTGTAAGCAGTTACAATGCCTACCTCGGACCGCTTTTGTATTTGCAATCGCCCGAAAAGTACACCCTGCAAATTGCGTTGCAGTTCTTCAAGGGAACGTATACGACGGACTGGGCGGTAGTAATGGCAGGCGCGACGGTGTCGCTTATCCCCACGCTTGCACTGTATCTGTTCGGACAAAAGTACTTTATCGAAGGTATCGCCACAAGCGGCATGAAGTTGTAATTCGGCAAACGCCCTTCAAACACCTGCTAAATGCGGCGTGGCGTGCGAGCAAACGTAGAATTACCGTATTGCGATTGCTGTGCGTCGTTGTCGGTGTTTAAGTAAATCGTTCAGACTGTTCACGACGAAAGGAACATACGGCGCGATTGTCGGCGAGGTATCACCCAACGAAAAACGCCTTGATGGCTCCCTCCAGTCGGAGCAATACGACCTGCTTAAACGAAATTTCCCAGCCGCGCCCTCCTTCCGAAGTTTTCTTTTGGGTGACACCGCGTCAACAGTCGCAATGAAATTTGTTGCGTCGTGTATGCCTTCACTCTTTAGTGTTGATTACCGACAACAATGCACTCTGTTGCAGACAAATAATGTTGTTGATTTGCTCACGCCGTTATACCCATGCAGGCTGTTGTGAAGTGCGCACCTCGTTACCGTCAGGAAAGCGGACCATTCGAAAAACACGAATGGTGCATAGTTGTAAAAGCGGTAGCAAGCGGTATGCTGTGTACGTAAATTTTTGATACGTATACAGAATCTGCAGATAAAAAGTAAAACCCCATCTCCTCTATTCCAAACTTTTGGAAGTGGGGTTTGGCACGGGGCGTGCACCCGTCAGGAAAAGTAAATCCAACGAATACGCTTTGCGCAAGAAATAAGTAATATTCGCACCGAAGTTGAAAAAATCTTTTCGCAGAAAAGGTTGCGCCCCAACGATAACTGTATCAACCTATTCCCCAAAAACTCTATTCTACGGAGAAAATATGAAAAAATTTCTGTATATGATTGTAGCGACGCTGATGTTTGCGTCGGGACTGTTTGTATTCGGCGGTTGTGCCGAACAGACAAATCTCGGCGTGGTTGAATTACCCTACTACGACGAAGAAGACGAAAAAACAGACTACAACAACAGTCTGTTTTATCGCAACGACCTTCTGGAAACGGGTGCCGACCCCTGTGTAATTAAGGTTACCGAGGGTGAATACAAGGATTGGTTTTTCCTGTACGGAACGACCGACACCGCAAGTTGTACGGCATACGCCTGCTGGAAGAGCAAGGACCTGAGCAACTGGCAAGCCGTGTCCATTTGTTTCTCTCCCGAGTCCGCAAGTTGGGGACAGGCTTCGCTGTGGGCGCCGGGCGTAATTTACGATCCTTCCGACGGTAAGTATTACCTGTTTTACAGTGCGCAAAACAGCGCGAGCGGTTACTACAAGACAAAGTATCTCGGCATGGCGGTGTCGGACAGTCCTGCAGGTCCGTTTGTTCAGTACACGGGCGTAAACGGCAACGGCGACGAAATCACCCTCGGCGATCCGATTTTCGACATTCGCAAAGCCGCGGACGCACCGTTTTTCCAAACGGATTACGCCAAGGAAACCGAGTCCTACAAGAAGAATACCAGCTTCATCGACGCCTGCCCGTTTATCGATTCGGACGGAAGCAAGTATCTGTACATGTGCCGCAGTCGTAACGCGCATAGTTCCAACATCATTTCCGTTGTGAAAATGACCGACTGGGCAACGCCCGATTACAGTACTTATACGGAACTTACCACTCTCGACCGCACGACGCTGGGTGGCAGCATTCGCCCCGAACGCAGCGAAACAAAGATAAACGAAGCGCCCTTCATGACGGAACGTAACGGCAAGTACTACCTTACCTTTTCCATCAACGCGACAACCGACCCGGAATACGCCGTAATGCAAGCCGTCGGCGACAGCCCGATGGGACCATTTACAAAAGTGCAGGAATCGGAAGGCGGCCTGGTAATCGGCATCGACTACATGAACAACGAATGGGACCACGTACTTTGCTGCGGCAGTCATGCCTTTGTCATGGACGGCGACGAAATGTGGATTGTGTACCACCAGGACCGCAACCGCGCAAGCGAAGGTCTGTCGGGTGTCGGTTCAAACAACCGCGGTTTTGCCTGCGACAGGGTAAACTGGGTGACAAATCAAAACGGTCTCGAGGTGCTTAAAGCCAACGGACCTACGACAAGTCCGCAACCTTTGCCGTCGTCATACACGGGTTACAAAAATCTTGCGCGCGAAGCCAAGGTTACCGCAACCCAGACTGTGGACGGAACTACTACGGACATCGACGAAGCAACATGCAAATTGCTTAATGACGGACTGGTACGTTTCCACGAAATAGATATCATCGACGAGTTTTATGCCGAAGGCGTGGTTGCCGTAACGTTGACTTTTGACGATTACGTCACGGCAAGGTCGCTGGTGATTTACAACAGTTGCATGTTTGACAGTGCATTTTACCGCGTGGCGCGTATCGACTTCGGCTTCCGCAAGGAAATCGACGGCAAGATGTGCTACGGCACCGCGCGCATAAACGACATGTACTACAACCTTGAAAAGTATTCGCAACTGGACACCGGCGTTATGCGCCCCGGCGCGCCGCTGATTGCCGAATTTGACGAACTGCAAATAAATTCCGTAACGATTACCTTTGTTTGCCCCGACGGACAGGAAAACATCGGCGTTTCGGAAATAATGCTGATGGGTAAGTAGGAGGAAAACGGATATGAAAAAACGCATATTGATTCCAATACTCGTCTGTGTGTTTGTCGCCTCGCTTCTGTGCGCATGCAGTAAGGACATAAACTTTACTTTCCCTAAATACAACGTAAACAAAACCCCGACCAAGGAAGATCCTCTTGTCAAGGACGAGGGCGCGGTGGTGGACGGCGTACTGGACGAACCGTTCTGGCAGGACGCGCAAAAGACGGCGTTTACCATCACAAGCAAAGTGTCCGACGACGTCACGATGACCACGATGACCTACGTGTCGGACTTCGGCGTGTACTTCGGCATTGTCGTCAATGACTACGCCGTGTACTACAACCCGGAACGCGCTGCTTCGCGCAACACCTCGGTAGAGTTGTACGTGCGCGGTTTCGGAAACAGCGAAACGGAAACCTACAACCTGCGCCTTGCGCCTACGGGCGTTGACGGCGAAATTCAGAAAGAGTCGCGCTCGTGGCGACTGACCACCGTAAACGGCAAACCCGAGTTCCGCCAATGGGTGTACTTGTGGGAAGGCGCGTCGGTGGTGAAGGGCAACATCAACACAAGTCTGTGTGAGGGTTACGTTGCCGAAGCGTTTATCCCATGGTCAACCCTCGGCGTCGGCAACTGCGGCTATGTAAGATACATGCCCGCATTCAACCACGTCGAAACGGAAAGCGCAAGCAGTGCCGAACGTACCTGGACGGGTACGACGGGTTGCAACATCAAGTCGCCCGACACCTACAAAGTGGTGTGCAACGAAGGCGTTGTGGACCTTGACGGCCGCCAGCCGACGATACTCAACGCACCTGCAATTCACCTTAGCGACGCACTGAGAAAGGACGGCGTGTACACCGCAAAGGTTGCCGCAACGTCCAACTTCGGCGCAAACGGACTTAACAACGAACAATCTGCCGTTGACGCTACGTGGAACGTCCCCGACGGCGTGACGGTGACCAAAAACACCGACAACACCGTAAACATTTCCGTACCGGCAGACAAAATTACGCAATTTGCCGACGGCGCGGAATACAGCGTAACCTACCTCGGCGTAACGCAAAAGGGCGAAATTCTGTACGCGCCCGTAACGCTGGACGGCGAAGCGGACAACAACTACGGACCGAGTGTGTCGAGAGCAACGCTCAACGGAGCAAGCCAGACCACGCGCGCCAAGATTGCACGCAAGGGCGTGTACATCATGGTGGAAGTTACCGACAGCAACATTCAGGTCAACACTCACACCGAAACGTACTTTATGTTTGGCGACAAGTGCAAAATCGGCAACAGTTGGCAAATCCGTTACTACCCCTATTCCGACACTTACAAGACCTACGCCTACAACACGCCAAACTCTCAGGGTTATGCCTGGACGGAACTGACCGGCAAAACGAAACTGGGCGTAAACCTTGTCGGAAAAATCACCGACAAGGGCTACAATGTGGAAATCTACATTCCGTACAGCGTACTGTCGTTTACTACTGCGCCCGAATCCGTCAACGTGTTGTCCTGCTACGGGTACTATCCTCAGGGTGCGACAAGCATCAGCAACATGGACGGCGATACGCGTATCGGCAACAAGTACGTGTGGAACGTGGCAAACTACCTGCCCTTCGGCGCAAACGGATACATTCGCAAGTCTGTCAAACTTGACAACGTTGTTCTTACCGAGGACGACCTGAAGGACGGCTTCTACGTAAAAGATTTTGCCGTAACCGACGACGAAAACAACTTGCTGGAAGTGTCCGAGTTTACCTTCCTTACAAAGTACATCACTGCGCTTGACAACGGAATGTATCGCATTTCCGTGCCGCAAGCCGACCGCGGCAAGTTTGCTTCACCGCGCGGCGAACTGATTGTCGTTGACGGCGAAGAGTACGTGCTCAACTTTGAAATCTTTGCGCCCGACACCGCCGATGTGTTTGTGTCCTACGACAACGGCACGCTGACAAACAGCGGCACAAAGACTACGGCAAAAGTGTCTTCCGTCAAACTGAACGCCGAACGCAACAGTACCGCATTCAGCGACGTATCGCTTGCCGACGTCAGGTTTACAACGGGCGTTGACGGCAAGGAAAACGGCGCAATAGTCACCAACAACCGCAACGGCGCATATACGCTCATTGACGGCGTAACTACGGGCGTCAGCGACTTCACCGTATCGATGTGGCTCAAAATCGACGCTTCGACGGTAATTTCGACGGGCAACAGCACGATGTTGTTCGGCACGACAGGCGTGGACGGTATCAACAAGGGTAACGGTTTCTACCTTACAATGCGCAAGGGCGCGTCCTACTCGTTGCAGTTCTCTTACGGCGGCGACCCCCGCACGACGGTTGACGAAAAGACAAAAACGCTTCCCTTTGCGGCAGGAGAATGGAATCTTATTACATTTGTCCGCAATGGTACAAACATTACAATTTATCTCAACGCCCGCAAGGTGTACACGGCAACTCTTGCAGAGGAAGTAAACCTGGGCGGCAGCAAACTTGCCTTCGGCGGTTTCTTCGGAGACAGTTTCCTGTATACGGATACCGACCTGATGTTTGACAACGTGTGCTTCTTCGGACGCGCGCTTGGCGAAAACAACATCAAGGTAATGTACGAAATGTACAATAAGTAATTCAATACGTGCCGCTTTGCCGTGTTTAATTCGGCAAAGCGGTACAAACAAAATCGGTTCTACTATTTGCAAGGCAAATAAAAAAATAAAGTATTTAAGGAGGAACTCGATGAACAAAAGAATGTTGGCAGTAGCGTTGCTTGCAATTGTCGCGGTACTTTGTATGACAATGGTCGCTTGCAACACTGCTCACGAACATGTGTACGAAACAAATTGGTCGTACAACGAAACGGAACACTGGCACAAGTGCACGGGTTGCGACGAAGTTTCCGACAAGGCCGCACACAGCGGCGGTAAGGCTACCTGCACCGCAAAGACAATCTGCGAAGTTTGCGGACAGCCCTACGGCGAAACAGGCGACCACGAATGGGGCGAATGGCAACAAACCAAAGCACCCACCTGCACGGAAAAAGGCACCGAAACGCGCGTTTGCAAAAACAATCCGGAACATACCGAAACGCGTGACGTCGAGAAGGCGGCGCACGACGTAAGTAAAAACTGGCTGCACGACGAAACCAACCACTGGAAGGAATGTACCGTCTGCCACACCAAGTCGGACATCGCGGCTCATGACTTCGGCGAATGGACGGAAGTTACCGCGCCTACATACGTAGCCGACGGCGCAAAGAAACGTACCTGCAACACATGCGGATACAGTGAAAACGGCACAATCGACAAACTTGTCGCCGTAAGCAGCATTACCATTGACGGCGAACAAACGCTCACTCTCAAGGTGAACGAAGTGGCAACGCTTGTGGCAACTGTATTGCCCGACAATGCGACGGACAAAACCATCGAATGGACCAGTTCCGACAACGACGTCGTGGAAGTTGCGCGCGGCAGACTGCTTGCACACAAGGCAGGCAATGCTGTAATCACGGCAACTGCCAAGGACGGACAGGGCGCGAAAGCGACCGTTACCGTCAAGGTAATCGTAGAGGCGGAAAGCGTTGAAGTGAGCGGTGCAAAACACGTCGCGATAAACGGCACTGTTACCTTTGCGGCGACCGTCGCCCCTGAAAACGCTACCGACAAAACGGTGACATGGACAACCGACAACGACAAAATCGCAACCGTTGACAAAAACGGCGTACTGACCGGCGTTGCCGAAGGCAAAGTTGTCGTAACGGCAACCACGGCAAACGGCAAGACTGCCACTGCAACCGTGTACGTAACCAAGGTTGCAATCGACGGCACACAAGACGAAGTGTACAACACCGTTGACGCGTTTGCTACAAACGGCGAAGACATCGTAACAGTCAAGGACGTTGTTCTGTTCGGCGACAAGGGCTTGTACATGTTTGCCGACATCACGGATAAGTTTGTCGGCAAAAACAGCCACATGGAATGTGTGCTTACCTTCGGCGATACCGTTGCCGACGGCAAAACCTTCCAGGTTCGCCTGTACGCAAACGGCAGTATCCGCGCGTTCAAGTACGATTCCACAATAGTTAACAGCAACGTAAACTGGAAGTGGGGCGAGGACAAGGGCAAATCTGACCTCATCAAAAACATTATTTACACAGTCAAGAAGACGGAAACCGGCTACGCGGTTGAAATGTTTGCTTCCTACGAAGCGTTTGGCGTAACGGAAAAGCCCGAAAAGATGATGATTCATCCCGGCGTGTGGGCTTACACTACAGCAGAGCTGAATCAGAAGATCAGCAAGATGACAAACGGCTTGTACAAAATCGGCGAAGCCGACCTGCTGTCTACGGAAAAATGCCTTGCATTTGACCAATACGGCTACGCGGCAAAAATGACCTCTCCTGCCGAAGTCGTTGCAAACGCAGGCGACCTTGTAAGTGGTGTGTTTAAGTTTGCCGTAACAGTCAAGGGCACAATCAACTCACAACAGACAATCGAAGGACTTACATTCAACTGCGAAGGCTTTGACAGCAGTTGGGTTACGGAAGCGGGCAAAGGCGTGTACAACTTCGCTATCCCTCAGGAAAAGCAAGCGGAATTTGAAAGCGGTAAGACAATTACCGTAATCAACGGCAAGCACGGCGCATGCGGCACGTTTATCCTTACGCTCAGCAACGCCATCCCCGTACAAAGCATCGAAATCACCGGTGCGGCACCCACAATCGTAGGCGGCACGGTAAACCTCGGCGTAACGTACAATCCTGCAAATGCGGACATCTACAAGGACGTAACATGGACAACCGACAACGAGCAAATCGCAACGGTTGAAAACGGCGTCGTTACCGGCACGGGTCTTGGCGTTGCCACGATCACGGCTACCACAGCCAACGGCAAGACTGCAAGCGCAAAAATCCTTATTGCGGAAACGCTCATTGACGGCAACATCGACGACGAGTTGTATGCCAACACAATTCCTTTGCACAACGACACGTTGAAGTACAAGGATGCAGTCGCCACCAACCCCATCACCGACGAAATAAGAGTAATTTTCGGTGAAAAGGGTTTGTATATCACTCACAAACTTACCGACGCTTTTGTCGGCGCGCAAACACGTATCGAAACATTTATTTGCACAGGTGACAAACCCGTTGCGGCAAGCGGTTCACAACCGGCAAACATGTACTACTTCCGTTTCTATGTACACCCCGAAAACGGTAAATTCTTTACCAACGTGTACAACGGAAAGTCAGGTGACTTCCCTTGGAAAACAGATGTACCGATGGATTTGTTCCACAAACTCAATATTACCGAAAATGGTTTCAATGTGGAAATTTTCATTCCGTATTCCACAATCGGACTTACGGAAAAACCGCAAACAATCAATTTGCTGTCGCAACATTTGAATTATGCAGCAGCCGATGCTGATAAAGAGAAAAATGCAGTAGGCAACTACTACGGCATAGAGCAAGCTAATCTGGTTGACATAAACAACTACTGGAAGTTTGACAGCATGGGTTACCACAGTAGTAACAATGCATCGTTTGGTACGATAAACAGCATTGAGGATATTGTGCTTGGTATCGACAAGGTAGTAGACGGTATGTACGCAACGGAATTTACCGTCAAGTCGACATTCCAAAGTTACGATTCCTTCTCGGCTGTCAGTGGTCTTACGTTTGACTGCGAGTACATTACGGAAATCGGCAACGGTAAGTACAAGATTGCCGTACCCCAGGACAAACAGGCAGACTTTGCAACAGGTGTGATTGTCAAGGTTATGCGCGGCACGGAAGAAGTAGGTAAGTTTGCGCTTAAACTTACTAATGACATCCCCGTAACAAGCGTAAAAATCAGCGGTCCCGACGCGGCATTTATCGGCGACAGCGTGCAGTATACCGCAACCGTTATTCCCGACAACGCAACTCACCCCGAAGTGACTTGGGACAGCTCCGACAAGGAAGTTGCCACAATCGACCAAAGCGGTAACGTTACAATCGTCGGCGCAGGCACGACAACCATTACGGCAACAGCCGGTGGCATTATTGCCGAACATACCCTTGTAATAGGCGAAACGCTTACGAAAGAAGCGGTTGTAAAGGTTACTTACGCAAACGGCACCGTTGTAAACAGCGGCACGGGCAGTGACATCGTGATTGACACCGTTGTCAGAAATGCCGAAAAGAATGCAACTGCATTCGAACACACCGACAACAACACATTTGTAAAAGGTCTGAACGGCGACGCTAACGGCGCACTGCAAACCAACAACAGTAAGGGCTCCTACCTGCTTATCAAGGATTACAACCTTGGCACAAACGACTTTACGATTTCTGCGTGGGTGTATGTTGCAGACATGAGTAAGTTGAGCGGTGGTGGAGGTTCTCAACTTTGGGGAACTTGTATGGTTGATGCTAAACCGATAACCGGAATGATGTTTGGTATTAGAAATAACGGAAAGATTGTTTATAAGCTAAATGGTCACTCTGGACCGGCAAAAAGCGTAGATACGTCATCAACGGCATTGAAAGGCTGGCACAAGTACACTATAGCTCGTAGCGGAAACAAAGTCATGATTTACTTTGACGGACAATTGAAGAAAACCGAAACAATTGCAGCGGCAAACCTTGATTTCGGTACACAAACAATTTGTTTCGGCGCATATATCAACGAAACATGGGCGTACCAGAATTACAACATGGCTTACGACAACGTAGCAATTTACGACTACGCGCTTACGGCAAATCAGATTGCAGCACTTACCGCAGGTAAGATGTAGTAATTGTCATGTAACACTCGGCGCAAGCCGAAAACAATATCTCGTTCCCTCTCGCTCGTCGAGAGGGAACGGCGGTGTTGTTTCGTCGATGTGTACGCTACTTTCCGCCACTGTGTACGGAACACTGACGGAAAACTATGCTGCACGGCTAACTCAAAAAAGTTTATCGGATACTATTGTTTTGCAATTTGCCACACTGTGACAAATCGTAAAGCAATACCGGCAGGGTTTAATTGGCTGTTTCAATTTAACCCGAAACGTTTTGCAATGTTTGCGCTTGGCAACAGGGCGTACCGACCTTGTAGTGCCTTTGTCGCAAACATACAAAATTACTTCTCACTGTCAAGGAGATTGTTATGAAAAAGTTTTTTGCAATGCTTGCCGTAGCGGTGCTTGTATGCGCCGCCGTCGTTGGCGCGGTAAATCTGCCCGAGGCGTTTGCCGAAGAGGCTCAACTTAAAGACATCGACGTGTATCTCATTGCCGGACAAAGTAACGGCGTAGGTTACACGGCGGTAGACTCGGAAAGCGAACAGGCGGAAATAGCCAAGGATGAGCGTTACCGCAACGGTTTCGACGACGTGAAGTACTACGGCTACGTGGAATGCAACAAGGATATCACCCTGCCTGCAAACATTGCGCTTCGCAGTGTCAAACTTGGCAAAGGTGCCGATTCTCAGGGCAAAACGCGCGAAACAAAATACGAAACGTTCGGACCGGAACTGGGCATGGCTAAGTACTTTGCCGACAACGGCATTGCAAACACCAACTACGGCATAATCAAGTACGCCGCAGGCGGTACGGCAATATACGACGAGTTTACGTCCAACATGGGCAGCCAGTACGGCAACTGGATGAGTCCGTCGCTTGTGGCTAAGTACGGCAAAGGAAGCGCGACCCTTACAGGTCTGTGCTACGCCAACTTCCTGACGACGGTGCGCCAGGGTCTGAAAGCCTACAAGGACAACGGTTACAACCCCGTAATAAAGGGTCTTGCATGGATGCAGGGCGAAAGCGAAAGCCAAAGCGCAAACAATTCCAAGCGTTATGCGGAATTGCTGTCCACAATGATTGCCGACATGCGCAATGACCTGACGGAAATCAGCGGACAGAACTTGTCCGAACTGCTGACTGTCGTGGCAAAAATTCCGTCCAAGTACAAGGACGTCGTAAGCAGTGCTGCCTACGTTGATGTAGTGCGCGCGCAAATGGACGCCGTTGCCGAAAACGACGCCGACGTAATCACCATCGACAACGATTTCGTAACGCTGCCCGGCACCGACAACCATCACTACAACGTGCCCGACATGTTGCAGGTCGGTCACAACTTCGCCGAAGCGTTTATCGAAGCGACAAACGGCTCGTTGCCTAAGGTTAAGGTCGTATGCACCGAAGGCGGAGCAAGCGACGTCGTGTCCAAGCGGGCTATCGTTGACACTGCGCTTGCAGTTACGTTGACGCCGGACAAGGGCTACGAACTTGTTTCCTACTCGTTTGTCGGCGACGACGGACAAGCTGTCGAAGTTACCTCGCGTAAAGTAGGTAACGTGGTGCGCTTTGTAATGCCCTCCGGCAACGTTACGCTGAAAGTGGTATTTCAACCAATCCCGAAGTACAACGTGACGGTTGACGGCGGCGAACACGGCGAAATTTTCCGCACAAACGCGCAACGTCAACCATTCAAGGGCGAAACGGTTACGTTTACATTCAAACCCGAGGACGGCTACAAACTGGACAAAGTTACCGTAAACGGCACCGAAGTGAAAACCGACGGCACTTACACCTATCCGACATACACGACGGAAGTTACCCAAGATATCAGCGTGGTTGCAACCTACGTGAAAATTGCCGCCGACGTTGACCCGAAGCCCGACCGGCCCGACAGCAACGGTTGCAACGGCGTTGTGGCTACCGCGGGTGCGGCAATCGCTGCGTTTGCGACTGTTGCAGTGGCGTATTTTGTACGCAAAAAGAACATTTAATCACCTTATGTGTCATGCGACAAGCCGATTTGCGGACAATTACGCAACATCGGCTGTCGTCACGCTTGCAAGTATACGGCGGCTGTCAGCTTGCCGCTAAAAAGGATTTGGAGAAAAAATTTATGAACAAAAGACTGTTGCCTGCCTACCCGCTTTTTGTAAACGATCCGTTTTTTTCGATATGGTCGGGAGGAGACATACTCAACCAAACCGACGCTATGTTCTGGAACGGACGTTTACGCAAAACTTACGGCGTTGTAAATGCAGACGGACAAACGTTCAGCTTTTTGGGAATGGTAGACGGGGCAACTCCGCTTGAACAGACAAGCGTAAGCGTGACGGCTTTTACCACCGAATACGGCTTTGCATGCGACAAGTTTGACCTGACAGTCAGGTTCGTGTCGCCGCTGTTGCCGACAGACGTAGAGTTGGCAGCCCGCCCAGTGTGCTACATGGGCTACGAGATTACCCCCAGACAAGCAATAGGCAAACTTACCGTGTCGCTGGCACTGCACGAATGTCACTGTTACGACCGCGTAGAGGACTTTGTCATCGGCGGCGCATTTGAAATGCAGGGTTACCAGACGGCATTTTTCGGACTTAACAGGCAACACCCGATGTCACACACGGGCGACAGTTTTGCCGCGGACTGGGGCTACTGGTACGTGTCGGCAAAACAGGCGTATTTCCTTGCGGAAAGCGACTGGAACAGATTTGTCGAGTGCGGCACGATAGGCTACAACTACATCGAAAGCGACAAAAAATACATTGCGGGCTTCGACAGTTTCGACAATGTTGCCGCAGGCAAAACGCTTGCAGGCAAAATGACCGTTGCTTTTGACGACCTCTGTTCTATTTTCTACTTCGGTGAGTGGCTGAAAGGGTACTACTTCCGCGACGGAAAGACAATTTTCGACGCGATAGATCAGGCGTACAACGACTACGAAACCACCCTTGCCAAACTGTCGGTGTTTGAAATCGACCTTGACAAACGTTTGCAAAACTACGACGAGGACTATCGGCTGCTGTGCGTTGCCGCCCTTCGTCAGACAATGGGCGCGCACAAAATAGTGCAAAACGCCAAGGGACAATTGCTGTTTTTGTCCAAGGAATGTCACAGCAACGGCTGTATTGCCACGGCGGACATCACCTATCCGTCAATGCCGCTGTTTTTGCTGTACAATCCGTCGCTGGTACAGGGCATGCTTGCGCCGATTTTCGACTTTGCCCGTTTGCCCGTGTGGAAGTACGACTTTGCGCCGCACGACGCGGGAACCTACCCGTATTGTTTGGGACAGATGTACGCCGTCAAGGCCAACGCCGACAAAAACGACAGATTTGTGTCCAACATGTTCCGTCGCAACCGTCAAAGCGGCATTATCGTCAGTCACCCGATGGTGTATCAGTATCCGCAAAACGCCGAAATTTACAACTTCGACTGCCAGATGCCCATCGAGGAATGCAGCAATATGATTATTGCCGCCTATGCTTCGGTGCGTTGCGGAGGCGATGACAAAATTTTGCGCGACAACTACGACACGCTGAAAACGTGGTACGACTACCTTGACCACGCAGGACTTGTACCCGAAAGGCAACTTTGCACCGACGACTTTGTGGAACGGCTGGACAAAAACGTCAATCTGTCGGCAAAGGCAATTGTGGCGATTAAGTGTTTTGCGCTTGTTGCAAAGCGGCTTGGACACGGCGACGACGAACAACGCGCCGAGAAACGTCTTGCCGAGTATCTCGATGAGTTTTACAGACATTTTGACGGGGTGGACCATCTGCCCCTTACATACGACAGCGACGAAAGTACATACGGCTTGAAGTACAACATGGCTTACGACGTATTGTTCGGCTTCGGGTTGTTCAGTGAAGAAATGCGTGAAAGGGAAATGGACTACTACACGTCGCACGCAGGCAAACTGAGCGTTGCGCTGGACAACAGATACGACCTTACCAAGACCGACTGGATTTTGTACACCTGCGCATTGACCGACGACCGTGCCAAGCAGCGTGCGCTGTACAAGGGCGTTGCCGAGTTTTTGCGGACGTCGCCTTGCCGTGTGCCTTTCAGCGATTTGTACCACGTTGACGGCGGGCTTATCAAGGAATTCCAGAACCGTACCGTCCAGGGCGGAATATTCATACTGCTGCTGAAGGACGAACTGCAAAAGAACAAATAACCGTTGCAAAACGTGAGGCAAAGCGGCTGCGGATGTAACATAAAAACATCATGAGTATATTTGTACCTGACAATCGCGCAGGATTCGCAGGCAATAGCCGACTACGTACCGATTAAGCAAATTACGGCAGGCGGCGTAGCGGTGCCAGACAAAATTCAAAACGACGTTTGCTACATCGACGGGCGCGTTTGCTACAATCGCAGGACGGGCAGACACGCCCGACACCATTTGACAGGCAGGCATATACTGACTTACTTAAACGCATAAATTAAGCCGCGGCATACGTATGGCAGATTGATTTTGTATCGATTTTACACATACGTATGCTTTTTTTGTAATTATTGACGCAAATACTATCGGACAAAGCGAGTATTTTTTTTCCGCTTGCAACGCGGCGCACAATGTGGTATCATTTACAGTAGCGGTTGCCCGTGAATGTAGCGTTGTCGGCAGCCTGCTTGTTTGTGCAAAAGCATGCTTGTTGCCGTAAGGGACGGGTAAGGAGTAACTTATGTCGGAATTTTTCAACAAAATGATGTACGGCGACGGTGACAAAAAGGACTTTTCGCCGAAAGATTTGCCGCGCACCAGGGCGCAGGTGTACAAACGGCTTATCCGCACGCAGTGGGGTAAGTTGCTTGTCGCCAACTGGTGGACGTTGCTGTTTTGTCTGCCGCTTTTGGCGTGGAACATGCTTTGCCTGTCCTACGGCGCGCGGTTTGACTTGACAACTGCCGACGGCACGCAGGCGTATATACGTTTTTTGCTTACAATGTGTTATCCGCTGTCGGTATGTTTCGGCGTTGTCGCCTTTGTCGGGTTTGCGGGCATTGCCTACACCGTGCGCAACATGAGTTGGGGTGTGCCTTGCGCGACGACGAGAACGTTTTTCAAGGGCGTCAGGTCCTCGTGGGCGCAGTTTGCCGTAACGGGGCTTGTGACGTTGCTGCTGTGCTGTCTGTTTGATTTCGCCCTTGTCGCGCTGTCTTTTTCGGCGTTCGACGCGGTGCAAAAAGTGCTGCTGTATGCCTTTGCAACCTTTGCCGTTCTGCTTCTTTGTTGCGGACTGGTGTTTATGCTCAACTTGTGTTCCACCTACAAAATGTCGCTGTTTACGGCGGTCAAAAATTCTTTTCTGCTTGCCGTAAAGTACTTTTGGAAAACCCTCGGCGTGCTGTGCATTACTGTGTTGCCGCTTGTTGTTTTGTGTATTGTCGGCTCGGTGTGGATGTGGCTTGTCGTGTATCTGCTGCTTGCGGTGTTCGGTTTTGTGCACACGGCAGAGGTGTGGCATTTGTTTACCAACAGTGTGTTCGACAACCATATCAACAGACAAAATTACCCTGACTTTTACCGCAAGGGTCTTGCGCCGATTGACGTAACGGGAAGCGGAAAGAGCGGCGACAACGGCGAAAAAAGCAACGACGACCGCAGCGGCGCCAGCGGCAATGACGGCGACGAAGCAAGCGAACCGACGGAAGTTAAGTGACGACTATGAAACTGATTGCAAAAAATCTGTGTAAAAACTATGACGGAGCGACGGCATTGTGCGGATTGTCTTTCGAGGCGTCGGACGGTGACTTTGTCAACGTAATGGGTCAGTCGGGGTGTGGCAAAACAACTTTGCTGAAATGCCTTGCAGGTGTGGAACCGCTTACAAGCGGTGAGTTGTATTGCGACGACGAAGTGCTGAACAATGTGGCGGTGCAGCAACGCAACGTTGCCCTTGTTTCGCAGGAATTTTCGCTGTTTCCCAACATGACGGTGTTTGAAAACGTACTTTTCGCACTGAAAAAACAACGCGTAACATACGATGAGAAGTGTGCCGTAGTGTGGGAAATTTTGCGTAAAACGGGCTTGGAGGACATTCATAACGCCTTCCCGAAGGAACTGAGTTACGGTCAGCGGCAAAAGACCGCCATTGCGCGCGCACTTGTCAGACGCCCGAAAATAATGCTGTTTGACGAGCCGCTGAGCAACCTGGACGCGGAAAGCAAGGCGGTGTACAAGTCCTTGATTTTGCAGACCAGACAGGCTTACCCCGACAGCATATTTTTGTACGTTACGCACAATGCTGCCGACGCAATGGCTCTCGGCAACAAAACGCTTGTAATGAGCGGCGGACGGGCGTTACAATTCGGCAATACCGAGGACGTTTTTCTGTCACCGCGCACGCTTGAAGTAGCGCAGATTTGCCTGGAAAACTGTAACGCACGACGGGGCGTTGTTTGCGACGGATTTGTGCGGACGGACGAAGTCGAAGTGCCGCTTAGCGCGTACATACAGGCAACGCTGTGCGCCGACCTCGGGCAGGAGGTTACCATTGCCGGCAGCGGCAACAGAGTTGCGTTGTTTGACGAAGGCGGCAACGCCGTGTGCGGACAAATTTACGAAGTGCGTATTCCGTGCAACGTCGGCAAAAACGCCGTGACCATTGACGGCAAAGCCTTTGCCCTCGGTGAACTTGCCGACGGCGTAGTGCAAACGGGCGACGGTTTTGCAGTGTGCATGGCGGACAAAATTACGGGAAGTTTCGGTGTCGATGCGGAAAGAACGACGGACAAACTTACCTTTGTCGCAAGCGTGATTTATGCCGACGAAAAACGCGTCGTATGCAAGTGCTTTGACAGGAAAATCACTATACGTATTGAAAATTTCGATGATTTTTCACATAAAAAAGCCGCTGTAGGCGCAATGGTGCTGCTGTCGGTAAATATTGCCGACGTACAATTTTTTACAGCCGAAGGCAACGTTGCCGTTGCCGACTACCGTGTGTACCCGAACGTTGCGGAAACTCGGGTGCTTGATGCGGCAAAAGGCGTTGTTGCCGTCGGCGGCACAAAGTTGACGTTGCCGTTTGCTTTGCCTCGCGTCAAAACAGCGCAACTTGTGTTTGAGCCCGACTGCTTTGCAATTACTTCGGACAAGAAGCAACTTGCAGTCCGTCGCGTGCTCAACGTGCAATACGGCGCGACAAAAACAGTGGTGTTTGCCGAAGTGCATGGCTTTGACCGCTACGTAACAGCAGTACTTGACAATCCTTTTGCCGTCACCAAACGTCTGTTTCTCGCCGTAGACTCCACAAAAATCAAAATCAACGAAAAGCACTCGATCAAGTGAATGATTGAGTGCTTTTTTGTAGTTCAAGTGCAACAGTGTTTGCGGGTAAATTATACTCAGGTGCAACAGTTCTCGTTTGCGTACACAATTTACAACATGAGCCACAATCTGATGTGCCCGCTTTCGACAAGAAATACCATTCAGCGTGGCGGACTTTCGGTCTGGGAAAGCTGGGAAGGCACCGAGGCGCAAGGCGGAATCGCTTCGCTTGACCACTACAGTAAAGGCGCGGTTTGCGAGTGGCTTTTCGGCGATATGTGCGGCATTAAAGTGTCGGGCGAAAACGAGTTTACAATCGCGCCGAAAGCAGGCGGAAAGTTTACTTTTGCCGAGTGCGAATACCAAAGCGTTTACGGCAAAGTTTCATGCGGCTGGGAAAGACAAAACGGCAAAACGACGTACAAAATCGTAATTCCCGCCAATACGACGGCAAAAGTCATCTTGCCGGGCGGTGAAAAAACGCTTACCGCAGGCGAATACGAATTTGCGGAAGAATAATATTCCGACAAGTTGAAAATCGCAACTTTTTGCTTGCAATTGCCAAATAGTCGGCGAAGCGTCGGGCGCAAATGTTGCAGGGACGCCGATATGTAAAAATGACCGAAAAGCAAACGAAATTCGGTCATTTTTTATTTACAAGACGGAAAGAAGTTTAATGCGGCAATCGTTTGTTTTTCTTGCGAAAGCCGTTTCGTGATGTGACAACCACGTTACGGAAGAGTAGCCGTGGTATTTGTGCGATTGTTTTGCCTGACAAGTCCCTTTGGCACAATTACGCTTCCGACGTGAACAGTGTAATCGATTTGCAGCGTAAAAGTACAATTTTGACACAATCATGTATAATTTCGAGATTGAACAAGTTTGATTGTTATGGTATAATAAGTTTGAGAAAGTCGGCATATCCGACAAAAAGGACGGAATTATATATGATTACATTCGACAAGGCAAGTAACGTCGTCAAATTGACCAACGGCAAAATCGATTACGCGGTGTACATCAACACCGAGGGGTATCTTGAAACGGTCTACTTCGGCAAGGCTATCCGCAACTTCGATCCGACCACTATGCGTACGGCACCAAAGGGGCACGCCGAAACCCACGTGTACGATCCTGCAATCGGTTCGGAGCGTTGGTTTGCCGACGGCTTCAAACAAAATGTCGCTCCGTTGGAAATAAGTCCGCATGCTCGCCGCGACAAGCGCGGGGCACCCGTTATCTGTGCGCGCGAAAACGGCAGTTTTGCTACCGATTTTTTGTATGTATCTCACCGCATATTTGACGGCACGGAACCGCTTGACGGTTTGCCCTCGGTGCACGGCGACAACTGCCGGACGGTGGAATTTTTACTGAAAGAACGTACGCGCGAGTTGTACGTCAAGCACCGTATAACTATTTTCGACGACTGCGATATTGTTGTCAAAAACTACACAATTGTCAACAAAACGGGCTTGGACGTGACACTTTCGCGTGCAATGAGTATGCAATTGGATCTTCCGCGCAACAATTACAATTTGACGCATTTCAGCGGACGTTGGGCGGCGGAGCGTAATGCCGTCACTAACAAACTTGTTGACGGCGTACAGGAAGTGTCCAGCAATCTCGGCGCAACTTCGGCGGAAGAAAGCAGTTTCCTTTACCTTGCCGACATCGGCGCAACCTACACGCACGGCGAAGTGTTGGGCTTCAATCTTGTTTACAGCGGCAACTTCAAATTTCGTACATACAGCGACATGATGAAAGGCACGCACATTACCTACGGAATAAATGACGAGGATTTTGCGTGGGTACTTGCCGACGGCGAAAGTTTCGTTACTCCGCAAGCCGTGGTGTGCTACTCGGCTGACGGCATAGACGGCATGAGTCGCAACATGCACGATTTCGTGCGTAACCACATTGTCACCTACCGCCACGACCGCGAGTACAAACCCGTGCTTTTCAACTCGTGGGAGGGATGCTACTTCACATTTACCACCGACAGTATACTTTCCTACATTGACGACTCCGAGAAAATCGGCGCGGAATTGTTTGTGCTTGACGACGGTTGGTTCGGACGACGCAATGACGACCTGGACGGACTTGGCGACTGGCAGATAAACACCGACAAAATCGACCTCGGTAAGGTGATTGACCATTGCCACTCCAAGGGGATCAAGTTTGGCATATGGTTTGAACCGGAGATGATCAACTTTACCTCCGATCTGTTTAAGGCACACCCCGACTACGCCTTGCGTGAGGACAAAGAGGACGTGTTTCTCGGACGACACCAGATGCATCTGGATATGACGCGTGACGACATAGTGGACAATATCTACAACCAGATGATTGCGATATTGGACAATTACGACATCGACTACGTCAAGTGGGACTACAACCGCCGCGTGTACGAGCATTATTCCCGACATCTGGGTGCGGACAGACAGGGCGAAGTGTATCACCGCCTGACGCTTGGTTACTACAAGTTGCTCGGACGCATTGCGGCACGTTACCCCGACATGATGATAGAAGGTTGCGCAGGCGGAGGCGCGCGTTTCGACCTCGGCACACTGTGCTACTGTCCGCAAATCTGGACGAGCGACGAATCCAACCCCGCACGTAGGTGTACCATCAATTTCAACACGTCTTTCGGATATCCGCTTTGCACGATGGGGACGCACGTCAACGACTGCAAGCTGTTTGACTACCGCGCAAAGGGACAGTTTGCGCTGTTTGGCACCTACGGCTACGAAATGAACCCCAACAAACTGACCGCCGAAGAAATAGGAATGCTTAACGAAACGGCGGAGTTGTACAAACGCTACCACAAGGACGTCGTTGAAAACGGAGATTTGTACCACATTGCAGACCCGTCTGACGGCGAGTACTACATTATGCAGTGCGTAAGTAAGGATAAGTCTACAAGTCTTGTGCTTTCAATGAACCTCAAATGCCAAAAAGATTGCTTCCGTTTTGTACGTTTGCGCGGACTATCAGCCGACAAACTTTACACAAACAGCCACGACGGCAAGGCATACTACGGCGATTACTACATGAACGTGGGTCTGAATCTGTCGCCTGATTGGCATCAGGAATTTGAATGTCAATTGTTCGTGTTGGAAGAGGTGAAGTAATTAAATGGTACAATGGCTTAAATACTTTTTCGGAAATTTTTTCAACAAGAAATACGCCGAGCAAAGTGCTAAACGCAGTTACTGCAACGGATTATTGTCGTTTTTGTTGGCAATGATTCTGCTGCTTGTACTCTTTGCGACCATGGCAATGGCGGCGTTTCCTGCATATTACGACAATTCGCAGGAGTTTTCTGCATACTATCGGGGATTGTTTGACGGGGACAATGCGCTGTCACTGAGTATTGTCGACGGCAAAGCCGACCTGACGGTTGCAGGCAACGACAGCAAAAAAGTAATCAACACCTACCTTGACGAGCAGGACAAGGGTATGTTTTCCGACGGTAAGTACAACCTTGTGGTTGATGTGCGTGACATTTCCGCGCTTTACAATGACTGTACGGTCAATTACGTCAACCGCTCCGACAAGAAAAAGGTGATTGATTACGACAAGTACATGTCTTTGTCCGACAACGAAAGGCGCAACTACTATGTTTCGGTAATCTGCGGCAACGAAGTTTTGCAAATAGATGAAGAAAAAATCAATACGTATGTGGAATTTGTTGTACAGAACGGATCGGATAACGCAAAAAATAAATTAAATGCTTTTGTGACAGACGGCAAAGTGGCGGAGAAAAATTACGGTAAAGTTTATGAATTGTACTTCAACGCACGGTACAACACAAAGGCACCGTCAATGCGTGATTACTACATCGACACTTATCTTGCCACCGACAGCACGGGTGCAAGCGTCTACAACAATTACGTTGTTTTGCTCAAAGATATTGCGCTGTTTTCATGGCGCACCGACAACGGGCAATCGGTTTCAGTGTCCGGTTATTACGGCAAGACCCGACTGACCGTCAACGGCACCGATTTGGAAAATGCCGACAAACTTGTCAAAAATATGTATGCGGCAAATTCGGAAGCGGTTTGGATCAATTATTTTTTGTACATGACGCGTGCCGCATTGACAGCCGCGTTTGCGTGGGTTTTGATACCGTTGCTGTTTACGGTGATAGGTTTTATTTGCAAAAGTCCGTCACTCGGCAACTTCGGCGGCGTGTTTAAGACTGTCGGAGGCTTTTGGCTGGGGGCAATCTGCCCCACGGTGCTGTGGACGGTGGTGGCATCATTCCTGCTGAATCAGACATACGTGTTTTACCTGGGTGTGGCGTTGACTCTGGCAACAATGCTGGTGCGCACATTGATTCACTACATACCGATTGCCGTAACCGAGAACAAGCAGTACAAGGCGCAGCAAGCCAAAAACGACAATGTGTAGCAGCGTATACGCTTCCGTCGTTTTGTCGATTTTTACGTAAAACATAACACTTAGGGTTAATTTAGTCATCACTAATAATTTTTGCGAGTGTGACGACGGCTAAT
>OLXG01000118.1_pt1 | contig 33322 bp, 30 predicted proteins | sample 1673861 | NCBI WGS metagenome assembly OLXG01 (sample SAMEA103958130, study PRJEB25191) | human gut metagenome | biome: human-associated habitat [ENVO:00009003]; feature: intestine environment [ENVO:2100002]; material: feces | place: Germany | collected 2013/2015
ATTTAAGCAGGACGAGGGCTGGAAGGTCATTACCATCCCCGAAACCGCGACGGAGCTTATTTCCGGCTTCGGCATAAAGCCCTTCGGCGACTGCGTGACGATGGAGCAGTTCCAGTACTTCGTCATTTCCGACCAACTGCATAAGGAGCAGCTCGCCCTGCACGCGGCGGAGCTCGTGCCGGAAAACAAGGTGCTGATAGTTTACGACCGCGCCGTGCTGGATGACAAGGCGTACATCACGGATGAGCAGTTCCGCGATACGCTTGCCTACTTCGGCAAGACGGAGGACGACGTGCTGCGCGGATATGACGCCGTGCTGCACCTTGTAAGCTGCGCCAAGGGGGCAGAGTTTGCGTATAACTTCGGCAACGCGGCGCGCTATGAAAGCGTGGAGGTCGCGCGAGAGAAGGACGATCTTACCCTGCGCGCATGGAGCCGGCATCCGAATCTGCGCATCATCGACAACTCCGTCAACTTCGACGAGAAGATAAACCGCGCCATGGCCGCGATATACGGCCTTGTCGGCCAGCCCGCCCCGCAGGCGGAAAAGCGCAAATACCTCATCGCCATGCCCGACACGAACGCCGTTATCTCCGGCTACGGCGCGGCGGCGATGGACATGATGCAGACCTATCTCAGTTCTCCCCTGCCGAATGTCGAGCGGCGCATCCGCCAGCAGAAGAACGGGCGGGAGTACCTGTACTTCTACACGGAAAAGCGCGTCGGCGAGGACGGCAGGCGCTGGGTCACAGAGAGGCCCATATCCGAGAAGGAATACGTGTCCTATCTGATGGAGAGCGACGTCACCCTGCACAGCGTCCGCAAGACGAAGTACCGCTTCACCTGCGGCGGGCGGCGCATGGAGATAGACGTCTATCCGTTCAGCCGCGAACGGGCGATACTCTTCATATACGGGCACGGCTCAGAGTATGCGGAGATTCCGCCGGAGATTAGGATAATAAAGGACGTCACCGGCAACGCCGAGTACAAAAACCGCGCCCTCGCCCAGTCACAGACGCTTTGAGCGGAGGTGTGACCGCCGCTTATCCGCCGGGCATTTTGAAAGCGTTCAAAATGCCGCTTCGCCCGAAAGCCTTGATGTATCAAGCCTTTCTGCGGCGGTTTATCCAATTTGAGGCGGGCCTTGCCCCCTCAAACTCCCCTGCTGCTCTGTCTCTTTACTTTGCAGCATGGATTCTTTGACGGTCTCACCCCGCGCGGCCCGGTATTTCAGGCCGTGCGGGGCATTTTTTGCTCTTTAACGGACTGCCGCGTCTATAAGCTCCAGCGCAAGGGTCTTAAGCGCGCTCAGCCCCGCCATTGCCGCGCTTATCAGCGCGGCCTTCCACGCGGCAGCGTCAACGCCAAGCTGCGACGCCGCAGGCAGTGCGACAAGGAAGCCCTCAAGGAAGGTCCACGCCGCTCTTTCCGCAATGTTTTTCCAGTTCATCATATTGTATATGTCCTCTTTCTATTCATTATTACATCTGCGCGCCGCGCTCAAGGTCGTCTATGCGGTGGTTTGCGACCTTTATCTGCTCCGTCGTGAGCGCGGCGCGCTTTTCCAGCTCAAACGTGCGCTCTATGACGCTGTTGTGCTTGTCCACCTTCTTTTCAAGCTGCTCCAGCCTGTAGGCTATCAGGGCGCTCGTTTTGCGGTTGGCAAGATACGCGCCCGTCAGCGTGCCCGCAAAGCCCAGCGCCGCCACTATCACGGCCTCGCTCATGGCCGCGCCCTATCCAGCAGCGCGCCCCAGGTCATGCCGCCCGCGATGCCGTCGCGGTCAAGGCCGCGCCGCGCCTGAAATGTCAGCACCGCCGCGCGCGTCTGCGCGTCGAACACGCCCGCCGCGGGGCATTCTATGCCGCGCGCCCGGAGCAGCGCCTGCGCCGCGGCAACGTCGCTGCCGCTCATGCCCTCGCATATCATGCGCGGCGGCCAATACGCCTCCGCACTCCCGGCCCCGGCGCTTTCTCCGGCTCCCTCCGCGCTCCCGGCTTCCTCCGCACCCTCGGCTCCCTTGTAAAGGGAGCTGTCAGCTTTGCTGACTGCGACGGCCGCTTGCGGCCTAGTCCCTTTAGGGAGGGGATTATTCCCCCAGCCCTCGCGCGCCGCCATGTCCGCAAACCGTGCGGCGTATGCCGCCCGCGCGTCCACATTGTTCACCGCCGGGCGCTCATACTCTCTGCACACCCTCTCCGCCGCGGCGCGCACATCCTGCGTTTCACACAAAAATCGCCGCAGCGCCGGGTATTCGCCGCAAAGCTCCGAAAGGCAGAACTCCACCTGCATCCCCTCATCGCCCACGCTCACGCCGCGTTCGCGCGCAAAGCGCAGCAGCGCCTGCTTCCGGCTCCGGTATGTCCACTGGCACAGGCCGTAGCCCGCGCCGTCGCGGATAAAGTCCAGCTCGCCCGCGTCGGCGCGGCGCGTATATTCGCCGTCGGAAAGCGCCGTCATCCCGCGCTGGACGATATTGCTTTTCATGCCGCTTTCCGCCTGCATGTTCCCCATCAGGCCGCAGGCCCCCGCGGCCGTCATCCCGGCGCGCACAAGCGCGCCGTATATGCTCATCCCACTCATTTTCCTTCCCTCATTCAAGCCAGACCTTCTGCACCCGGAAGGCCAGCGTCGTCACGCTGGAGGTGGTGCTTTTTGCGGCGAAGCACAGCCTGTGCTGTCCGCTCAGTGCGGAAACGTCCACGCTGTACGCCCCGTTTACAAGCTGCACGCTCTTTGCCAGCGTCTGATACGCCGCGCCCTCCGCCATCGCGCCGAAGCTCACTATCCCGCTGACGCCGCTGACCAGCGCGTGTATGGACGCCACATCCGTCAGGTCGATGCTCTTCGCCGTCCTCAGCACGTAGCCGCAGCCGCTTGCGACGGCCTGCGTCTGCGCCGTCACGTACAGCTCCTGCTCGCCGCGCGTCACAGTTGGCGTGATGCCCCTGGCGGAGGACGAGTGCGCCCGCGCCTCGCCGTTCCAGCCGCCCGTCAGGTGCGTATACTCATTGCCCGGCTCGTAAAGGTGTATGTTCCAGTCCTTCCACGTGCCGCCTATATAGCTCTCCGCCGTTTTTTCGCTCCACGCGCCGGAGGCGGCGGAGTACTGCTTTGCTTTCAGGGGATACAGCGTGATGCCTTCCCCCGCCACCGGGCGGAAGGGCACGTGGCTCGCCGCGCCCATGCTTATCCACACAAGGCCGTCCTGCGGGGAAGCGGGCTGCTCGAACTGAAAGACCGTGCCGGATATATCCGCCGCCGTTTGCACCCATATGGTGTTCTCCGCCGGGGCCTCCGGACGGGCGGAGGAGCCGGCCACGGCGTATTCCAGCGCCGCCCCCGTGCTTATCTCCGCGATCTTCGCCGCCATCTGCGCCGGGGCATACTGTGCGCTTTCGCCGTTTTTGCCGCGTATTGCGGCGGCGATCTGCGCGTAATATTCATCGTTAGTCGTCACTCTCGCCATCAGTAGCTCACCTCGTCCCCGTCGGGCAGGGCGTCGAGCACGGCGTTCACCATCGCCGTTTTGTCCTCCGCCGTCCAATAATCCGTGCCGCGCACAGGGGTATAGCCCGCCGCGCCGGTCTGGCCCTGCTCTCCGCGCTCGCCCCTTTCACCCTTCAGCGCGGCAAGCTGCGCTGCGGTGAAGTCGGCATAGGTGAAGGCTTCCCCACGCTCGCCCTGCTCGCCCTTCGGGCCTTGCAGCGCGCCGTTATTCACCCAGTCTTGCGTCACGCCGTCAAATATGTATATGTCATACGGCGCGGCATCCCCGACGCCGCAGACGGTCCCGGCCTCCGGCGCGGGCAGCGCCGCTTCAAGCGCCGCCGCGCTTGAGTAAAAGCCGCTGACGGTAAGGCCGCGGCCCGCTTCGCCTCGCTCTCCTGCCGCGCCGGGCTCTCCCTTGTCGCCTTTGTCGCCCTTCGCCCCCGGCGCGCCCGGCGTGCCGGGTTCCCCGCGTTCGCCCTTCTCGCCCTTGATGTTGGAAAACGCGAAGCTCAGCTTTTTGCGCCCCTTCTCCCCGTCCAGACTCACCGTGACGGCGGGCGTGCCCGTGCCGCTGTCGGCGCTCGCCTCCACGCCGTCTATGACAAGGCTTTCGTACAGCGCGGCGGCGTCCTTCGCCTCGCCTATAAGCTGCGTGAGGGCTGTCGCCTCCGAACCTGAGGCAAGCTCGTCCTCATCCGCCGCCGCGGGGAACACATATATGCCGAAGGCCGGGGCGATTACAAGCTCTCCGTCCGCGCCGTATATGCGTATCTCGCACTCAAGCCTGCCCACGGCGGCCGTGGTCTGCGCCGTCAGGATGTAGTCCACGGCGCTTCCGGAGAGGGTGCAGCCGTTGAAAAGCGTCGTGCCGTCCGGCTTTGTCGCGGCGAACACGGCATGGCAGTCCTCCCCCGGCGCATATGGCCGCCCCCCGCTGACAAGCTGCACGCGCAGGCGGCGGCCGCTCTCCCCGCGGCGCACGGACATGCAGCCCTGCGCCGTGATCCTCTCTATGTCAAGGCTCATATAATACGTGCTTTTCTTCATGTGCCGCTCCTTCCGCTCAGCGTGAACGCGCGCCGAGACCGGCGCTGTTGCGCCCGCCCTTCATCGTGCTTGACGGGCTTTCGCGCATACCGCCCATGGCCTGCTCCCATGCTTTCTGGCTCTTCGGCCCCCATGCGCCGTCCACCGCGATGTTGTACCCGCGGTTTCTCAGCTCGCGCTGCACGGTCCTTGCGTCTCTGCCGTCGGGCGCAGTCGAGGGGTACCAGCCCCTGCCGGACGAGCCGGAGGAGGCCGCGCCCTGCGCCGCCTGTCCGGGGGCGTAGCCGCCCGTCATGGAATAATACCTCTCCGCGCTTATAAGCCCCATGTTGTACGCCGCGTCGGGATTGGACGCTATCCAGTAATTCTTCATCTGATTTGCCGTCTCTTCGCCGTAAAGTGCGGCATAGCCGCCGAAGTCGCCGTATTTTGCGCGCGCCGCGGCCTCGCTCTGCCCGTGCTGATATTCCTGCTCGCGCTGCTTCTCCTCGCGCTCACGCTCGTCCGCTTCGCGCTGGTATGCCGCGGCCTGCGCCGCCTCGTACCTGTCCAGCGCATCCGTATACTCGCCATACTCCCGGTCTCTCAGGCCGCTGAGCATGTCATAGCGCTCTTTCAGCGCGTCGCCCTCGTCCTGATACCGGCTGTAGGCCAGCGTGTACAGCTCCGGCACGATGTCGCCGAGCTGCTGTAGGTACGCGTCGTACTGCTGCTGCGCCGCACTCTCCGCATAGCTTGAGCCGTACCCGCCCGTCAGCGCCGCAGCCTGCCCCATCGTGTCCTTCATCGCCATCCTGCCGCGCTGGATATAGCCGTCTCTGTACTGCCTGTAAAGCCCGTCCGAGTTCGCATCATAGCTGAACTCCGGGCGGTTTTTCATGCTGTCGTATACGCCGCTCAGCTCCTTTTCGTAGCTGGCCGCGTATTCCGGCCTCGTCCCGGCGGCGCGGCCGTAGCCCTCCGCAAGCTCGCGCCGCAGCTTTTTGTTCTCGTCCTGCATATATTTCTCCCTTCAATTCATCCGCATGTGCGCCATTCTCCCCCGGCGCAGCACATCGGCACGGCCGTGTGCCACTCGCCCTGCCGGAATATATACGCCCGCGCGCACCGCGCCTCGCCCCCGGCGGCGATGCGCACAAGCCCCTCCGTGCCCGCCGCGGGCACTTCCGGGCAGTTTATCAGCAGCGCCAGACGGCACGCGTCCGCCATGTCCACGCGCGCTATCACTGTGTAAAGCCAGTACTCCTCGCCCTTCTCCGCCTGAAAGCTCAGCGCGAAGCTCTCCGCGGCTTCGCCGCTGTGCGCAAGCGTCACGCCGCCGGGCACGCCCGTTTCAAGGTCTATCTGCGCGCTGTCCGTCACATATCCGCGCATTTCCGGCACGCTGCCGTCAAGCGCGGCGGCGGATATCTCCGCCGTTCCGGCATAGCGGAAGCTCAGCCTCCGCCGCAGCACCGTATACGGCGCGCACTCCGTCCGGCAGCTCAGCGCCGCGCGCAGCATCAGCGCGTCCTCCTCGTCAGTGAACGTATATCCGCCCGTGTGCGCAGGCGGGGGCGTTATGTGCACGGTGGTTTTCAGCGCCGTCGTCAGCGGTGCGGAGGAATAGCTGTTTTTCGTGATGAGGTAATACGTCCTGCCCGATGTGACAGCGCAGCTCATGTAAAGCTCCGGCGGTCCGGCGCTCTCATCGCCGTTTGCGTAGGCGATAAAGCTTTCCATATCTCCATAGCTCGTGTCCAGCGCGTCGTTTTCGGCGAAATACGCCTCTATGCGCTGTCCGTCGCTTATCTCCGTGCCGCCGGTGTGTATTTCCGCCGTGCCGCTGCCGCCAAAGATCAGCTTCACGACGCTGTATTTTCCCTCGCCGAGAGAGATGCTCCGCTCCACGGCGGCGGAGGGGCGTATGTATTCCCCGCTGTCGCCCACGGACCACACCGCCGCGGGCGGCGTCACGGTGAAGCTGACGCTGCCCGCCGTCAGCGCGCCGCCGCACATGGCAAAGATATAATACGTCCTTCCCTTTTCAAGCCGCTCCGTCCACACCGCGCCGTCGGCGGGGATGGCGCGCAGGATGCTTACGGGGTGTCCGTTCGCCGGGTCTATCTCCGGGCCGTCGGGAAGCCACAGATAGGAAAGCTGTGCGCTGCCTGCGGCGCTCGCGCATATGTCCGCCTGCGCCGTGTACGCAAAGCTCACCTTCATCCGCCCCACCTGCGCGCGCCCCATGCTCATGGTGAAGCTGCGTGCGCTCTGCGCGATGTTCATGGCGCTGCCGCAGTCCTTGACGCTGTAGGCGTCCACGCCCGTTTCGCCCCCGCCGCCTCCGCCGCTGCCGCCCTGGCCGGAAAAGCCGCCGGATATGGCCGGGGTGCGCGTGCCGGTCTGCAGCGTGCCGCTCCAGTTGCCGGTGGCGTAGTGGTATATCTGGTTGCTGCCGAAGCCCGCATAGCTTCCCGCCGACGTGAACCAGAAGTACAGCGCCGCGGGCTTCCCCTCCGGCGCGGGAAAGCCGAAGCTTATGTAGCTTCCCACGACGCTCGCGCTGAATGCCGCTGGCCCCGCCGAGGCGGCATAGCCCGCGGGCGGGGCGGATATGCGCGCGTCGCCGCCGTTTGTCGGGTCAAAGGTGTAAAGATAGCAGCAGGCCGTGGACGGGTTGCCGGTGGACTGGGGATTTATGAAGTTCGTCGCCACGCTCAGCGGCAGAAGCGCGCTCTCCCCGCCCGTATAATACGCCTGCGCCCTGTATACCACGCACAGGCCGTCCTCCGCGGCGTAGTCCGCGCCCGCCGCCGCGCTCCCCGTATTCACCCACGCGCCCCATCTGTATGCCGTGCCGTCATAATACCTTGCGCATTTTTGCAGTCCACCGAAATATCCCATGCTCTTCCTCTCAGTCCGTCAGATAAAAATAAAGCTGGCCCTCCGCCGCCTCGCTGACGGCGAGCTCCGGCGTCTGCGTGCCGTAGGAGTTCTCCGACAGCACCAGCGCCCCGGCGTACAATTTCCATGTGTCGGGAAGCTGCACGGCGTCCTGCACCGTCGGGGCCATGCCGAAGCCCACCGCCGTGCCCGCGGCATTGAATTTCATCGCCCACTGCCGCCTGTACAGCCGCAGCGTGTATATGCTGACGCTGCCGAGGCTGTCCTTCGCCTTAAGGCGCAGGTTGTAGCTGTCGCCCGTCAGGCCGCCGCCAAGCACCGCCGGTGTGCTCCACTCGTTTGACCACACGCCGTTTTCAAAGCCAGTCAGGGGCGTCTCCGCGCCCCACTCGCCCCCGGCGGGCTGTATGCTGACGGCGGCGGAGGCGCTGTTCTTCCCGCCGAGGCCCGTGCACTTGAGCGTGCCCTTGAGCTTGTAGTACGCCCCGTTTTCATCCGACGCGCCGGAAGCAGCGCAGCGCACGGCCGAAAGCCCCGTCAGCGACGGCGGAACATAGGGCTGCATAGTTATGGTGATGTCCGCGCTGCCCTCCCGGCCGCGGCTGTCCGTGACGGTGCAGCATACCGTGCAGTCTCCAGGCAGGACGCCCGTGTCCACAACGCCGCTTTGCGACGCGGCATTTATGCCCTTATAGCTGAGGCTGTACCGCACTATCTCAGCCCCGGCGCAGGCGGCAAGGCTTATTTTTGCCGCGTTGAAGCTCACGCGCGCCCGGCTTATCCCGGCGATGAACTCCGTAAACGCGGCCGCCGCCCCCGTGTTCAGCATCGCCGCGGACACGGCCCCGGTCTCAAGCACCGGGCGCATCCCGGAGTCCGCCGCGAGGGTGAAACGCCCCGGCTGCGCCGCGCCGAAGGGGTTGGTGCACGCCGCGTCCGAGTACGCCTGCACGGACACCGTCACGTCCATGACCGCCGCATCCGTCGCGCGGCTCATCCACGCGCGCGGGCAGACGTATGAAAGCGACGCGCCGAAGGCCTCCGACACGGCCAGCGCCTCCCCGCCGAACGTGAACGCCGCCCTGTGCCAACAGCCCGTGCCGCTCATTATTATCGAGACGCTGTTTTGCGTCGTCACATGCGGGGAAATGGAGCTTATCGTGCTCTCCGGCCGGGTGTAGCTCCCCGACGGCGTTATCTGCGGCGCGGTGCAGTTCCAGCCCGTGTAGTACTCGCTGCCCGCCGTGGCGACGTATACGAAGATATAATACGTCGTATACGGGCTCAGATTCAGCCCCGACGCCGTCATCGTGCAGCAGTAGCCCATGCTTCCGGAATAGCTCATATACCCCAGCGAGGAATCCGGCGCGGCGTTTCTGAGGTTTGCGTATGCCGCCGGAAGCGTGCTCAGCCGGAAGCCGAAGCCCTGCGTACCGGCGTTGCTGCCGTAATATATCCCCGACAGCGCCAGCGTCACCGCCGACGCGCCTGAAGCGCCCGTCGTGAAGTCATAGCGCACGACATAGTTGTTGTTCCCCGTGAAGCCGCCCCAGCCCGCCGACGCGCCTATATTCGTTCCGTTCTGAAAAAAGCATACGCCCATATCCTCATCCTCCCGTGTACTTTATGCCGAGGCCGCCGTCGTTGACCAGCCGCCAGCCCCCGCCGAGCTGAAGCGTGTCCTCCACGGCGACGTTTGCGATGTGCAGCATCCCGTCTACCGAGTTGTACCAGCCGCGCTTGTGCCCGTCTATCCAGAACTGCCACCCCGTCGAGGTGTAAAGGCCGAAGGTCTGCCCGGAAGACAGCTCGTAATAGCGCATCCCGTCCTCGCCCTGCGTCACCTCGCCCGTGAATTGCAGGCTCTGCGATATTGCAATGCCCGTGACGGTCTCCCCCGTGTCCGGGTCCGTCACAAGGCCGCGGCGTATCTCGCCGTCGATATCCGTGACGTATGACTGCAAAAGCGCAATGCCGCTCTGGTTCGACTCTATGCGCGCGTCGTAGCCGTAGCTTTCCACCACGCCGCGCGCGGTGTTGGATATCTGGCTTTCTATGTTCTCCGTGAACGTGCCGAACTCCGAGCGCGCCAGGTATCTCTCCCCCAGCGCCTCTATCCTGCCGTCGGCGTAGCTTCTCAGCTCCGACGCGCTTTTTTCTATCCCGCCGTTCAGCCCGTCCGCCGTTTTTATTATCAGCGCGCGCAGCTCCGCGGCGTTTCTGCGCACGGCCTCGGCGTCCGCCTCCGCCGTGCCGCCGCTCTGTGCGCCGCGCCGTATCTGCCGCGCCGTGGAAGTGCCGCCCGCCTGCGTATATGTCACGCCGGGCGCATCGGCGGCCTCGTTCAGCCTGTCCGCCATGCGCACGAGGTAGGCGCGTATCGCCGCGATCTGCTGTGCGGAAGAGCCTGTCAGTATCGGTGGAAGCTCATACATGGCGCGTCACCCCTCCGTCAGCTCCCGCGTGACGGACAGAAGCTTCATCTCGCCCCGGCCCTCCAGCTTCACGCGCACATGGTCGCACCGGCGCAGGCGCAGCGGAAACTCCGCCGTGCCCGCGTTTACAAGCTTCATGCGCCCGGCATATTCCCACACGCCGGAGGAATCGTATTCAACGAACAGCTCCATATATGCGTCCTGCGCCATCCACGCGCGCAGAGACAGCCGCCCCACGTACTTTCTCTCCGGGTACTCGCAGCACAGCATCCCCGTCTCCGCCGCCCAATCAACGCTCTTTTCAAGCGCGCCGCAGGTCCCGCGCAGGGCGTACAGCGTGCCGCCGCTCAGGCAGAAGAGCTCCCCGTCCACCCGCGCGAACTCATCCGCGCGCAGTCCGTCCTCGCGCATCCACAGGCCCTTTGCCGTGTCCAGCACGAAAAGGTCGCTCTCGCCATCCGCGCCGTCCATGGATATGTAATAAAGCGGCCCTATGCAGCCCGCCGCGGCGTCGGTATAGCGCGCCTCGCCCAGCGCGGCGGATACGCGCTCCGGGAAGCCGCCCTGATAGGCGCATATGTCGTCGGCGGATTTGTAATACAGCGTCTCGTTGACGACGGCAAGGCTTCTCTCGCTGCCCTTCTGCACGCCGCGGCACACCGTCTCGCCCACCTGATGCGCGCCGGAGGAGGACACGGAAATGCGGTGGATGCAGTTTTCCTTGAAGAATACCGGACTGCCCAGATAATTCACCGCGCCCGTCCAAACCCCGTCGGAGCCGACCGACGCCCGCCACGAATCTGTCGAAAGCCCAAGATACTGGTTCCAGTTCTTGAAGTCGCCCAGCGCGCAGCAGTAAAGCTCGTTTATGTTCTTCTCCCCGTCGTTCCCGTAGCGGCAGCCCCACAGCCTGTTGCCGCACTGGCAGACGAAGTCCATGTCCGGCGCGGTGCGGCTGACGGTGATACAGCCGTTTTCATCGGTAAAGGCGTTTGCCGGTTCCCCCGCGATGACGATGAAGTCGCTCTCTCCGTCCTCATCTCCGCCTTCGGCGGCATGGCCGCCGAGGGCGTATATTATCTTCGCGCCGTTAAGGCTTCCGTGCGCCGCGCCGGATATCTCCACGCCGTCATACTGCGAAAACGCCGCCGGGATCTGCCCCTGCGTCGTGAAGCTCAGCTTCGTGTACACGCTCTCCACCGCCGTCCACATCCGCGTCGCGGCGCTGTAGCGGCTGAGCGTTTTTGTTCCGGCGTCTATCCAGTAATCCCCGTCGTCCGGCGTCTCCGGCGCGGCGGCGCTCTCGTCCGCCGCCGGGTACTCCGTGCCGTCTATATCGCACATGCTGCAGCGCACGCGCCCCTTATAGCTCCACTTCGCGTCCATGCTGCCGTACTGCGCGCCGTCGGCCGTGTTGTAATAGAGCCTGTCGGGGAAAACGCAGATGTACGCGCCCATGCTCACAAGCTGCTTTCTTCCGGGGCTTATGCCCGTCAGGGGCGTGGCCGCGCCGTTATAGTAAAGCGTCCCCGCGTCTATATACGCCAGCGCGTCCTTTTCCAGCAGCCCCTGCGGCGCGGAGAGGGAGGCGTACACGCCCCGCCTGCGCCGCACCGTCAGCAGCGGGTAAAGCTCACAGCTCAGGTTTTTCGTGCCGTACAGCGCGCCCTCGCTCGTTTTCAGGCGGCGCTCATAGCCCCTGAAGGCGCTGACGGTCTTTACGTGCACGCTTTTCTTTTTCAGTCTCGGATAAAGCATCCGCGCCCCTCCCCGCTCAGTAATATTTTTTCTTTCCGCCGCGCGGCATGTGCGTGCGGTTGTAGTAATTTGCAAAGGCCGTCCATGCCGCCGCGTACATGGCGTTTGAATTGTTGAAGCGGTCGAACTCGCCGTTGGCATAGTCCATCTGCGCCTCGAGATAGCGCAGATAGACCTCCTCATACGGCGGCGGAACGAGCAGGCGCGTGTCCGGCGCGCTCTCCTCGGTGTACGCCTCGAACTTCACCCACTCCCCGCCCTCGTGGGTGTTTATAAGCTCCGCCGTCACCGCGCCGTCCAGCGCGGACAGCCAGTCCAGCTTCTGCCGGCGGGTGAAGCTGTTGGGCCGCAGCGCGTCCGTGCGCGCTATCGCGTCTGAAAGCGTCATCAGTCCGCCGCGCGCGCCGCGTCCTCAAAGGCCATTATGACCTCCAGCATCATCTCGCGGTTTTCCAGCGCCTCCGCCACGCACTCGGGCACCTCCACCTCGACGCCGCGCTTTATAAGCCAGGTGCGCTCGTTTATGCCAACGAACACATCCTCCTGGTCGCGCCGCTCCTTGGGCAGTCTTATCCGCACGAGCTTTTCACCCGCGCCGTTCTTTTTTGCCGCCATATTCTCTTCTCCCTTCCGCGCGCTCAGTTGGCCTTCGCGCTTTCGGAAAAGCGCGCCGACACGGACTCTATGCGCACAAGATAATTTTCTATCAGCATTTCCGCCGTCTTTATGGCCTTCCATCCCACGCTGGAGCGCTGGTCCAGCGGATCCGCCGCGCCGGAGGAGCCGCGCTGCTTGACGATGATCTCAAGCCCGCCGCCCGTCACCTCGGTCACGCCGTATGCGCCGTCGCCCAGGATGAGCGTGCCGAACACCGCAAGGCCGTCTGCGCCGCCCTCGCCGGGGTATATTACGGCGTTGTCCGTCACGGTGCCGAAATCGGCCGCCTCCATGGCGAGGGTGTCCGCCGTGTTGGCCGTGACCTTCGCGCGCACACCGTTGAGAAGGATATACCTGCCCGCCAGCGCGTTTTCCGCGACAGTGCCGCCGTCAAACTTCACGGCGCTCACGCTGCCCGTGTAGCCGGAGGCGTTGTTCACGCTGAGCGTGCGGCTGTCCGCGGCAAGATCTGCCCCGCAGTATATCTTCGCCTCGGTCGTCTGCACGAAGCGCACGCCCGCGATCTCGCCGATCTCGCCCTCATAGAGGTTTTCGGGCTGGGCGTATTTGTGCGCGTCTATCCACTCGCTGTCGCGCATGAGGTCATAGGCGTCGTAGGGATGGATTATGCCCACGTACTTGCCGTTGATGGGCGGGGCGTTCTGCGCGCGCAGCTTCGCCACGGCGCGCTGGATGAGCTCCACGGTTATTTTGCAGCTCTTGTCGAGGGCTTCGCGCTTTTTCACCTCCTCCGTGCCGGAGGCGGTGCTCTTCTCGGCGTACATGACGTTCGTGCCGCTGTGCATCACGTTCCTCACCACGGTGTCCAGCGTCGCCCCGGCCTGACGGCCCAGCAGCTTCGCCGATTCAAGGATGGTGTTGTCAAGCGCGGTCAGCTCCAGCATGTCGGACTGGGTGATGTAATCGCCGTACTGTGACACGGCGGCGCTGACGGTGCTGACGGAAAGCTGCTTCCCGTCGGGCGTCACGCCCTCGGTCAGGGGCGTGGTCGCCTTTGCCAGCGGGGCGAACTTGCGAAACTCGATGATCTTGCCGCCGTTCGCCGGGATGGGGCGCTTCTGCCCGAACTGGTCGTGCACGAGGTTGGCCTGCGCCTCGTCAATTAGCGCCATGTCGTAAAAGGTCTTCATTTCCGCGCTCAGTCCGGCCGCGCCGGTCGTCTGAACGCTGTCTGCAAAAAGCTGGATGTCGTAATTCATTTTTCTCTCCTTCGGTCTTTTCTGCGCCGCTTAAAACGCGATCTTCTCTCCGCGCTGCACGCGGCGGATGATCTCCTGCCGGGCGGCCCTGGACATACCCGCCACATCGCTGTGCACCGCGGCGGCGCTCTGTCCGGACAGCCCGCCCTCTCTGGGGCGGCTGTCCCCGGCGAGTATGCGCCGGGTCAGCTTTTCCTCCATGTCGCGCGCCGCGGCGCGCATGATGCTCTCCCTGTTTGCAAGCTCGTATGCCGCGCGCACGCTCGCGCCCGAGCGCAGCAGCTCGCAGAACTGCGGGTTTTTCAGCTCCTTCGAGAGGTCGAAGCCGGGGCAGGCTCCGCGCAGGTCTGCCGCCTGCCGCAGCCACCGGCCGTAAAGGCGGGAGGTCTTTTCTCTTCTTTCGTCCTCCCCGGCCCCCTGCCGCGCCCCGGTGCCGTCGTCCTCCAGCGCCCGCGCGAGCGCCGCAGCGTCGCCCGGCTGCGTGCCGTAGCGCTGCTCCAGCGCGGCGATGGCAGGGGCGAGAAGCTTATACTTTTTTGCCGCCTCCTCGCTGCCCCTCAGCCGCTTTGTCACAATGCTCTGCACGCTGGCGTTGTACTCGTCCTTAAATTCCCCCTCGATGAGCGCTTTGAATCTTGCGCTGCGGTCCTGCTCCCCGGCGTCGGAAGCCGTGTTTACGCCCGCTGTCTGCCCCCCGGCGTCGGGGGCCTGTACGCCCGATATATCCTCCGCGCCCTCCGGCGCGGCGAATAGCTGAATGTCATAAGCCTGAACGCTGTTTTTCATATAGCTCCTCCATTTTCTCCGCCCCGGCGGGAATATCCGCGTGCCCTCCCGTGAAGCGCACGTTGTCCGGAAAGCCCTCCGAAAGCCGTCTGAATCCCGCCTCTACCGCCCCCGCCGCTCCTGCAAGATACGCCGCGGCGCCGGGCTTTGCCCGCGCGTGTATGTACGCTGTGCCCTTTTCCGCGCGCAGCACCGGCGCGCCGGTGAGCCCGCCGCGGGCGGAAAGCTCCTCCACGCTGCCTATCGCCGCCCACACCAGCGCCGACGCCGCCGCGCACACGATGTCGCTTCCCGGCGCGGCGAAGCGCGCATGTCCTTTCACGCGCAGGGTCATCGCGCCCGCCGGTGCGTCAAGCGCGGCCTCTATCATGCCGGCTCCGGCCCCTGCGCCGCGGCTTCGCGCGCCGACTTCGTCACGGCGCTCTCTCCGATGCCGCGCTTGCGCAAAGCCGCGGCCGTGCCGGGTCTCGTGTCCTGCTCCTCCGCGGAAAGGCTCACGGCAAGCTCATCTTCGCCCAGCGCGCGGGCAAGCCCCGCGGCAAGCTTCTTCACGGCGGCAAGCTCGCGCGCCATTCCCGCGTTTTCGGCTATCCGCGCCATGACGAAGTCCTTCCGGTCGAAGTCCATCATTCCCAGGCAGGCCAGCGCCGCATCCGCGCGCGCCGGGTCGAAAAAGCCCGCGGAATAGAACTGCAGTGCCAGCTCGTTCTGGCTCATGCGGGAGTAGGGCGACGCCTTCACAGGCGTCACGGCCACGTCGAACACCGGCAGCCTGCACCCCATGTCCAGCTCCTCCAGTCCCGCGCGCGCCGTCTGCCTCTGCGGCAGAAGCCCCGCGTTCGAGCAGCTTATGAATTTCATCCCGCCGCTTTCGCCCATTATGCGGAAATACCGCGGCACGTCGTAGAACTGGCGTATCAGCTCTATCACCATCAGTATCACCTTTTTGTACGCGCGGTAGGCGGATTTGCTTCCGTCGCGCGACAGCTTGCTTCCGGCCTCCTGCATGGCCGCGATGGCCGAGGCCGCCGTCGCCCCGCCTGTCGTGCCGCCGGAGGACACGTCGCGGTTGCCGGTCGTCTCCTTCAGCTCGTCTATCTTGTTGTTCAGCACCGTCACGTATATCCCGTCAAGGCTGCTTGAGCGCACCGGCAGTATGCTGTCCTGACCGAGCGAGCCGTCCACGTGCACGAAGTCCTTCGTCAGATCGCCGTACTCCGCCTCGTTCACGCTTCCGTCGTTTCTTATAAAATGCCGTGGCTTGCAGTTGAACAGCATGTTCTGCATTATGGCCTGATCGCCCCTGTCGATGTACTCCTGCGTGTTCTTCCCCACGTCGATATACCCGAAGCCGCATGGCGTGCCCTTGCTTCTGAACATCGGGTCGAATACGAAGGGATACAGCCCGTGCTCATACCAGCCCGCCTCCGCCGGGGCGGGGCGTAGGATCGCGCCCGTCTCGTCCGTGACGGCCCCGCGCTCATTCTCGGTGGCAAAAAGCGGCTCATCCTGCCCGGCGATGAACTTGCAGTAGTGCAGCACCGTTCTCCTGCCCTGCCGCTTTTTATAGTACCAGTCCACCACGACGCTTTTCTCCGCCGTGTCCACGCTGTCGTCATAGATATAGCGCGCCACGTCCATCACCGGCGCGGACAGCCTCCCGCGAAGCTGCGGGTACTCCTCCTCAAGAAGCGCGTTGTCGCGCAGGCTCACATAGAAGAGGTTCCTGCTCTGCTGGATGTCGGTCACGCCGCTTTCCCAGAAAAGGTTTATGACGTCCGTCTGCACGATGTCTATCTCGCCGAGGCCGTTGAGCTTCGCCGCATCCCAGAACACGCCGTACACCCCCGTGCCGGATATGAGCTTGTCGTCCGTCACGCCGGAGTACACGCTTTCAAAGTCGCACTCGTCCAGCACCACCGGCACCACGGCCGACAGCATCTCCGCCTGCGCGCTGTCGCCCTGCTCGCGCGGGAGTATGCTCGCCGCGGGGAAGGCGTCCATGGCGTCGGCGTGCTTGTTGGCGATGGCGTTGAAAAGCCACGCGCTCACGGGCTCTATCTGCTCGCGCGCGCCGCCGTGGCGGCGCAGGCACTCCCACTGGCGCAGCTTGTACCACTGCTGGTTGTCGATTATGCGCTTTTCAAGATTTGCCTTGCCCGCCTTGTATTTCAGCAGCGTCTGATACGCCGCGCGCACCTCGTCCGGCCCTATGGGCGCGGCAGCCTGGCGGCCGTCCTGCGGCGTTTCCCCCGCCGCGCCGGGATATATGTCAGTCATGTATGATCTCCATTCTTTTCACAGGGCGTTTTGCGCCCAGAGTTTCGCCGTCTATGTCCAGCAGCAGCTTCAGCGCGCCGCCGGGGCGGTCCTTCGTCTCGTTCAGGCGCGGCTTTATCGGCCTTGACATGAGGAAATACCGCGTCTCGTCGGCGATGTGATCCTCCCCGTCGCTGTCAAGGTCCTCCACGCGCTGCCCGTCGTATTGCAGCAGCGGCAGAGTGCGTATGAACGCCGCGCAGTTTTTAAACACGTACAGCATCGGATAACCGTTTTCGTCAAAGGCGAGGCGGTAGTGCAGCTGCATCCAGCCGGGTATGCGCGCATGGTCGCCGGGTGTGAAATATATCCCGTGGCGCGCGCTGCACGCGGCGATGCTCTCGCCCGACGAGCCGTCCCATATGGCGGGGTCGGCCACACCGTTTATCTTCTTCCCTTTCAGCCAGCGGTGCTCGCGCTCGGTGCGCGCGATCTCCGAAAACACCTTGTCCGGCGTCCAGCGCACGCCCTCGTTCGGCGTGCCGGTGCAGCCGTACAGCTCAAGTATCCTGTACGCCACGCCGTCAAAATCCACCGCCCACCAGCCGCATGAAAACGGCCTGTTGTACCCCCAGTCGAACGAGCGGTATATCCGCCAGTCCTCCGGTATCTCAAACGGCTCTATCACGTGCGTCCACCGGCGGTCGGCGTAATGCTCCGCCCGGTCATAAAAATCCTCGAAAAACTGCCCCATGTGCACGTCCCACGACCCGTCCAGCCACGCCTCTCTCAGCTTCGGCGGCAGCGCCTCAAGCTGCTTTATATAATCCGGCTGGGCGCGCATGAGCGCCTTGTTGTCGCGCACGCCTGCCGGGATGAAGCTGTACTCCTCCGCCCTTTCGCCGGGTTTAAAACGCCTGTCCACGAAAAGGCGCTTGACCAACTGGTGGCCTATGCCGCCGGGGTTGCATGTCAGATAGCAGCGCTTCGGCACGCCGTCAAGAGCGCCGCGCACGCACGCCGCCAGCACGCGGAACTGCTCCTCGGTGAGCTGGGTGGCCTCGTCTATATACATCACGTCGCACTCCGTTCCCTGAAAGTTCAGCAGATCCGCGTCGTTTGCGCAGTAGCGGAATATGATGCGGCTTGAATTCGGCAGGCTTATCTCCTTGCGCGTGTCGTTGTAGCTGTAGCTTCCGCGCGGCAACATCTGCAAAAAGGGCTTTATGTGGTTCGCGTACAGCTCCGGGTAGCTGCGGCGGATTATCATCTGCGTTATCCCCGGATACCGCGCCGCCATCAAAAGCGCGTTCACGCGCACGGCCCAGCTCTTCCCGCCGCCGCGCGCCCCGCCGTAGGCGACGTATTTGTGCCCGTCTGTGAGGAAGCGGCGCTGCTTTTCGTTCGGCGCGGGAATGCTTATTACCTGCATTCCTCACCCGCGCCCCCCTCCGGCGGCACGACGTCGCCCTCTATGCGTATCACTATCCCCTCTCCTTCCCCGGCGCTTTCGTCCATCAGCTCCTTCAGATCCTTCAGCGCGCCCGTTATCTGTCTGAGCACTCTTGCGTCCTCCGGGTCCGCGCGGCGTATGGCCTCGCCTATGAGGCGGGCCGCCGCCTCGGTCATCTCGTTTATGAGCCGCGCGCCGCGCGGCTGCTCCGTTTTCTTTTCCGCGTCTATCCCGCCGCCCGCCTCCTCCCCTTCGCCGCGCATCAGTCGTACTTGCTCCACAGCATCTTTGCGATCAGGCAGTCCTCCCACCCGGCGCAGCAGTAGCGCGCCTTATACGGCGCGGCGCTCCCCGCAAAGGCGTTGCGTATGCCGCTGCCCTGCTCCACCCCCTCGCAGTAGATCACCTTTTTGTCCTCCGCCCTGTAAAACGGGCACTGTGCCTCGTAGCTGACAAAATGTCTCCCCATCTCCGCTGCCTCCTTCGCTTTTGTTCCCGTGCATCCCGCCGTGGCCAGCCATTCCGGCAGTACCGGCTCCGCGCCGCAGCAGGGCGCATCGTCCGCCGCGCCCACAGGATAACCGCGCGCCTCGGCCTGCCGTATGCCGCGCGCATCCCTTATCTGGACCAATGCAGCCTCCGTTTGATTTGTTTATTGTCACGTTTCGTGACTTATGATGTGTGAAAAAATCCCCGCGCAGAGCTTCGGGTCTCCGCCGGTGCTTTTCTCGTATTTGTGTCACGTCCTGTGACAATGTGGAGTATAGCATTATCCGGCGCTGAAAGTCAATACCCGCGCCGGCAGTTTTTCAGAAAAAAATTTTGCTTTACAATTATCACGTTTTGTGATATTTTCTTTGCTGAGGTGATATGCATATGTCTTATTTCAGCGACACGCTCATCCATCTGCGCAAGAAGGCCGGGCTTTCCCAGCAGCAGCTTGCCGAGGCGACGGGGCTTTCCCGCAGTGCCATCGGCATGTATGAGACCGGCCGCCGTGAGCCGGACATGGACACACTGCGCCTGTTTTCCTCCTTCTTCGGCGTGGATATGAACACGCTCACCTCGCCGCAGACGGCCGCCGACGCGGAGCTTAGTGAGCTTTTGGAAACCCTGCGCAGCAGGGATGACATGCGAATGCTCTTCAAGCTTGCGAAGGACGCCACGCCCGACGACGTCCGCAAGGCCGTGAAGATCATCGAGGCGCTTTATAATGACTGACTATTACGTCCGCCTCGTCGCGCTGCCATTGCGCGTCGAAGGGGTGACGGTTCCGAATTCCGACGGCAGCTTCAGCGTGTATATAAACTCCGCCCTGCCGGAGGAACGGCGCACGCAGGTGCTTGAGCATGAGCTGCGTCATATCGCGGCGGAGCATTTTTATGTCGATATGCCCGTTGAGTGTATGGAGCGTCAGGCCGGCGGGGAGGCGCTCAACCTCGCACTGCATCCGCCGCAGGGCAAGCTCGTCCACTTCACGTCGGAGGACGCCCTCGCCGGTTACGTCCGGCGTCTCGCCATGCAGTCCGGCGCCTCCCCCGCGTATCTTTTGCCGTGATGCCGCGATTGTGATACATGATTTTAGAGATGTTATAATAAGTAATAAAGACCATAGGGCCGTCTTTCGACGGCCCTATGGTCTTATCAAAAAAAGCCTCAGAGCTTCGCGTCCGCAGACGCGAAAGCGGTATGATCCGTTTCCTGCCGCGGCATGTGCGTGGCAGAAAACACTTTGCGCTGCGTTCAGCCCCTCACGCCTCTATTCTCAGCGCGGAACCGGCGGCGGTTTTCGTCACAACGACCTTTTTGTCTATGCGCTCCTTAAGCTCCGCCATGTGGGATATCACGCCGACGAGCCGCCGCCCGCCCGCGAGGCGCGTCAGAAGCTCCATCGCCTGCCGCAATGAATTTTCATCCAGCGTGCCGAAGCCCTCGTCTATGAACATCGCGTCAAGGCGCACGCCGCCGCTTCGGCTCTGCACCGTGTCCGCAAGTCCCAGCGCCAGCGCCAGCGACGCCATGAAGGACTCCCCGCCGGAAAGCGTCGATACGTCGCGCCACAGCCCGGTGCTTCTGTCCAGCACGTCCAGATCCAGCCCCGCCTGAGAGCGCATGTTGCGCGCCTCCTCCTTCACGCGCAGCACGAACATCCCGTCCGTCAGCACCGTCAGGCGCTTGTTCGCCGCGGCGATGACCTGCTTGAAGTAATACTGCTGCACATAGGTCTCAAAGGATATCTTCACGCGGCGGCTGACCTGCCCGGACACGGTGTCGTAAACCTCCTTCACGACGGCCCAGCGCCGCTGTGCCTCCGCCCGGCGGGCGGAAAGCTCTCTTATCCGCGCGATCGCTTCCTCATCCGCGGCCGCGGCGCTCTTCATCGCCGCGGCGGCCTCTCCGGCTGCACGGCTCGCCCTCTGGGCCGCGGCCGCGGTCGCTTCAAGCGCTTCCAGCTCCGCGCGTTCCGCCCCGGTGAGCTTTTCCGTCAGCGCCTCCAGCCTGTCCGTAAGCGAGCGCAGTCTTTCCCGCCGCGCGCGAAGCTGTGCGTCCAGCGCGTCCATGTCGCGCGCGGGCATCTTCGCCCGCTCATATTCCTCCGCCCCGGCAAAGCCAAGCGCAGAAAGCCCCGCGGCAAATTCCGCCTGCTGCGTCTCCAGCGCCGCTTCTATGTCCGCGCGCCGCTTTTCCGCATTCTCCAGCGCCGCCTTTGCGCGCGAAAGCGCGGCAAGGGCGGCTTCGCTTTCCGCGCGGGCGCGCTTCGCCGCGGCCTCGCGGCGCTGTATCTCCGCTCTTGTGCGCGCGCATTCGCCCTCAAGCTCCTGCGCGCTCTCGCCGCCGGTAAAGCCCAATGCTTCAAGCCGCCCCTTCGCCGCTTCCAGCTCTGCCTGCCGCTTCGCGGCCTCGGCCGCGGCGGCGTGCACGCGCGCCTCCGCCCTGCGGCGTTCGCCGTCGGCGCGCTCAAGCTGTTCCTTCGTCGCGGGTTCGGATGCCGGGCGCGCGGGCGCAGGGTGCTCCGTTGAGCCGCAGACAGGGCATGGCTGCCCCGCCTTTAATTCCGCCGCCAGCAGTCCCGCCTGAGAGGCGTAAAACCGCTCCTTCACGGCGGTGTACTCCGCGTCGCGCCTGCGGCTCTCCTCAAGGCACAGCTTTGCCGCCTCGCGCTGTGCTTCCAGCGCCGCGGCCCCCGCCGCCGCGTTCATCAGCAGCGGTATTGCCTCCGCCATGCGGCGCAGGCCGTCCTTGAGCGATTCCGCGCCCTCCAGCTCCTTTTCCGCCGACGCGCGGCGCGCGGCCCATTCCTCCTGCGCCGCCTCGCCTTTTTTCAGCGCCTGCTCCGCGGCGGAAAGCTGCGCGGCGTTCTCCGCGCTCTCTGCCGTCCACTTTTTCAAAAGCGCCTCCGCCCCGGCAAGCCGGGCGGCGCACCGGGCGTGCGTGAGCTTTTCCTCCTGTGCCGCCGTGGCCTCGCCGCTGGCGTTCATTTTTTCAAGCTCGCAGGCAAGCTTATCCCGCTCGTCAAGCTCCCGGTTCGTGTGCCGCGCCTCGGCAAGCTGTGCGCTTAAAAGCGCGGCGCGCTGTTCGCCCTGCGCCGCCGCGGCCATGGCCGCGTCAAGCCTCTCCCGCCGCGCGCGAAGCCGCTCCTCAAGAAGCCCCGGCAGCTTGTCCATCCGGCGCACGTCCGTGCGCAGTTCACGCAGCTCCTTTGCGCGGGCAAAGTCCATGTCGTCCTTCAGGCGGGCAAGCTCGGCCTCGGAAAGCGCGTTTATGCGCTCCACCGCCTGCGCGCACTCGCCGTTCATGTCCTTCAGGCGCTGCTGTATCCCGGCGAAGACCTCCGTGTCGAAAAGCTTCTGGAAAAGGCGCTTTCTGTCCTCGCTCTTGGCGTTGAGTATCTTCAAAAAATCGCCCTGCGCGATCATCACCGTCTGGGCAAACTGACTGCGGCTGAGCCCGGTCAGCTCTCCCACGCGGGCATTGACGGCGTCTATGCGCGTTATAAGCTCGCCAGTTTCGGCGCATTCAAACTCGGCATAGGCCGCCTGCTTCGTCGTTCCCTCCCCGCGCAGCTTCCTGCGCTCGTACTCGGGCGCTCTTTTTATCCTGTACTCACGCCCGCGGTGCTCGAAGAAGAACTCCACATAGGTCTCCGCCTCCGCCGCGGCATAGTCGGAGCGGAAGGACCGCGCCGCGCGCCTTTCCGCGCCGCCGGAGGCCTCCCCGTACAGCGCGAAGCTTATCGCGTCAAATATCGTCGTCTTGCCCGCGCCGGTGTCGCCCGTGATGAGGAACACGCCCTCGCTTCCGAGCTTGCCGAAGTCAAGCTGCGTCACGCCCGCATACGGGCCGAAGGCCGACATTGTCAAGCTTAGCGGCTTCATTCCTCCGCGCCCCCTTCCTCGCGCAGTATCTGCCGCAGGAGGCCGAGCTGCTCCTCCGCCGGCTGTGCGCCGTTATTCTGCAAAGCATAGAAGTCGCAAAACAGCTCCTCCACGCTTTTGGTCTCCACATCCTGCTGTACTATCTCCTGTTCATCCTCCGTCGTCTTGGAGTTTTTCACGCCGAAGCGCAGCATGTTCGGGAACACCGTTGACAGCGTCACGCGCGCATCCGGCGGCACAAGCTCGTCGCGCAGCGTGATGTGCACATAGTCCTCCGAGTACGGCGCGGCCATCAGCTCCTCCATGTACCCCTCGACCTCGCGCAGCTCGTGCAGCGGTGTGAGCGGCACGGTCTTTATCTGCACGCTGCCCTTTTCGCCCATGTCCACCACGGTCACGCTCTTTTTGTGCGCCGCCTCGGAAAAGGAGTATTTCAGCGGCGACCCGGCATAGCGCATCGTGTCGCGCCCCACACGCTGCGCGCGGTGGATGTGCCCCATCGCCACATAGTCAAAGCCGTCGAAAAGCCGCCCATCCACGCATTCAAGCCCACCGGCGTACAGCTCCTCCGAGCCGCTCTCCTGCGCCCCGGTGACGAACTGGTGGCACACCAGCACATTGCGCGCGCCGCCGTCCAGCGGCGAATGGCGCAGAACGGCCGTCACGGCGTCCTGACAGGTCTCTATCTCCTCATCAGGAAAGCAGCGCCTGACGCTTACCGGCTTTACGAAGGGCAGAAGGCTCACGACGATGCGGCCGTGCTCATCCTCCAGCTCCACTTTTTGCAGCGTGCCCGTGAACTCCTCGCTGACGTACACGCCCCGCGCGCGGACAAGCGCCGACAGATACGACACGCGCCGCGCGGAATCGTGATTGCCGCTTATCGCCAGCACTGCCGTTCCGTCCTCCGCCAGCGCCGTGACAAAGTCGTTGAAGGCGCTCATCGCCTCGGCCTGCGGCGCGCTGCTTTGATATATGTCCCCCGCGATGATCACGGCCTGCGCCCGCTCCTCGCGCGCGATGCGCCGTATCTCGCCGAGTATGTACATCTGATCCTCTATCAGCGGCACATCGTTCAGCCGCTTGCCGAGGTGCAGGTCCGCCGTGTGTATGAATCTCATTCGCTCGCCCCCGCTTGCACTTTTTTCTTATTTATTGTAGTATAGCATAGGCGGCGGAGAATTTACACTCAATTCATCCGTTTCCGCTTTTTTGTGATATCATATTTCCCCTGACTTTAATTAAGATCTATATATAGAGAGTACACTTTTATATGAATACATGTCCATACTGCGGCACAGCGCTGACGCGTGGGGGCGTCTGCCCGCTGTGCGGTGCCGCGGTCTCCGATGAAGAAACTGAATATGTCTCCGTCGCGGTCACGCTCTCGCCAAGCGAGGCGCGCCGCGGCTGTATGCACACGCTGCGCTATCCCGGCGCGCCGGAGCCTATGCCGGTGGAGCTTCCCGGCGGGCTTTCGGACGGAGACACGCTTTTCGTGGACGGGGCGCGCTTTTATGAAAATTACGGCGACATCGTCGAAAGGCCGCTGAGGCTCGTCGTGCGCGTGCAGAAGCCGCGGCGGCGCGGATATGGGGCCGTGGCGGCGCTGCTGTTCGTCGCGGCGGCAGCGCTGGGCGTGCTGCTGGTGTTCTTCGCACGCGATCTGCGCGGTGCGCGGCAAGACGATGAAACGCCCGTGACGCCTGCGTCCGTGATCGAGACTGCCGCGCCCGAGACCGAACCGCCGGAGCCGACGCCCGAGCCGCTAAGCGCGGTGCAGCAGCGCGCACGGGAGCTTATCCCGCATTTTGAGCTGCGCTATTACCTCGGTCAGCTCGATGACAGGCTTCTTGAAAACTTCTGCACGCTTTATGAGGCCGTGGACAGCTTTGAGACCCAGTGCACCTTCCCGCAGACGCTTTCAAGGGATGAGCTTTCCAATCTCATGCTGCTGCTCTCCTATGAGTGCCCTGAGCTTCTTCAATTCTCCACCGCGACGGAGATCACGTTTTATACCGACTCAAATGGCCGCGTCGTCTCCACGCAGCTTCCCTTAACCATGACGAGAGAGCAGTACGACGCGGAGTACAGGGTCTGCGCCGGCGTCGCCGCCGCCGTGGCGCAGAAGGCGAACGGCCTTTCCGAATATGAAAAGGAGCTTGTCGCCTATAACTATATCGCATCCAACTGCTTTTACAATTACGACGCGCCCAATGCAAGCTCCGCTTACGGCGCGCTGGGCGACCGGTCAGCCAAGTGCGACGGGATAAGCCTCGCCATGAAGTGGCTGTGCGAGGAGATGGGCATCTCCTGCATGGTCATGGCGGGCAACGCGCCGGGCAACCCCATCGGCCACGCGTGGAACGTCGTGTGCATCGACGGAACGTATTATGACCTTGACGTGACGAACGACGTCAACTCCGCCGACCGCAATTATAACTACTACGGCGCGTTCAACGTCTCCCGCCGCTGGATACGCAATAAATATACGGAAAGCGTCTCTTTCTCCGGCTTCCTCATCGTTCCGGGCAGCGAGAGCATGAATATGAGCTATCACGCGCTGAACGGCTCATTCGTCATGGCCGGAACCCCGGCGGAGGAGCTGCTTTACCGCCAGCTAGACGCGCTCGACAGCAGCGACGCCGTGCTTCTGCAATTTGAAAGCTGGGATGAGTACACCGCCTTCATAAACGACATCAACGCCATCATGGGCCGGTGGAGCGGGCTTTCAAAGGGCAGCTTCAACTACTCGCTCTCCCATCTGGATGAATTTCAGGTCTGCCGCATAAGCGTGACGTACTTATGACCGCCGCGCCGCTTTCCGCACGTGCCGCCGCGAATGCCGTCTGCATTCCGCGGCGGCTTTTCACGCCCTTCGTTTGTGCATATTTTCACACAGAATTTTAATTATTGGGGCTTGTTTTGCGCATGAAGCTGTGCTATAACAATAGCTCCGCCGGGATAGGACTCCGGCGGAGCTATCTGTGATGACAGGAGGCCGCGGAATGCGCAGGAACGCGAAGGGCCATGCCCATGCCGTAAAAATGACCACAGGCTCGCTGTGGAAAAACATACTCTTTTTCAGTCTGCCGCTGATGCTGTCGCAGCTTCTTGAGGTCCTTTTCAACCTCAGCGACGTCGCCGTGGCGGGCAAGTTCGCCGATTACAAGGCGCTGGGCGCTGTCGGCTCGACGACGCTGCTGGTCTCGTTGTTCACGGGCTTTCTCATCGGCATGGGCAGCGGCGTCAATGTGTGCGTGGCGCACAGGCTCGGCGCGGGCAGCGAAAAGGGCGCGGCCGTCACAATCCATTCCTCCTTCGTCATCTGCACCGTCACCGGCCTTGTGCTGGGCGCGGCAGGCATCGCCTTTGCGCAGCCGCTGCTTTCCCTGCTGCACACGAAGGATGAGCTTATCGGCGGCGCGGTGCTGTATCTGAAAATATACTCCCTAGGTATGCCCGCCATGGCGATATATAACTTCGGCAACGGCGTGCTGAGCGCCTGCGGGGAGACGAAGCGCCCCCTGCTGTATCTGACCGTCGCCGGGGTGCTGAACGTTATCCTCAACCTGTTTTTTGTCATCGTCTGCCGCATGGCGGCGGACGGCGTCGCTATTGCCAGCGTCATCTCCCAGTATCTTTCCGCCGTGCTCATCGTGCGGCATCTGCTGTGCCGCCGCGACGCCTGCCGTCTGCACCTCTCGCGCGGCTATCTTGACCGGCGCGCGTGTGAAAACGTGCTGTCGCTGGGCATCCCCTCCGGCCTGCAAAACGCCATTTTTGCCATCGCCAATCTCTTCGTGCAGACGGGCGTCAACTCCTTTGACGCCGTGCTCGTCTCCGGCAACTCCGCCGCGGCGAACGCCGACACTATCATCTTCAACGTCATGGCCGCATTCCACACCGGCTGCGCCAGCTTCATCAGCCAGAACCTCGGTGCGGGGAACCGTGACCGCGTGCTGAAAAGCTATTTTGTCGGCCTTACATACTCCTTCGCGGCGGGCGCGCTGCTCGGCGGGCTGCTGCTCGTGTTCGGGCGCGAATTTCTCTCCCTCTTCGCAAATGAGGCGGAGGTCGTCGAGGCCGGGATGGAGCGGCTTCGCATAATGGGCTGGTCGTACCCCATCTCCGCGTTTATGGACTGCACCATCGCCGCCTCGCGCGGCATCGGGAAGAGCGTCGTGCCGACGGTCATTGTGATTCTCGGCTCCTGCGTTTTCCGCGTCGTGTGGGTGTACACTATTTTTGCCTACTTCGGCACTATCACGTCGCTCTATCTGCTCTACAGCTTCTCGTGGACGATAACCGCCGCCGCGGAGATTATCTATTTCCGCCGCAGCTACAAGCGCCTTTCCCCCGCGGCCAGCGCGCTTCCGGCATAGAAAAAGCCCCTCCGGATGGAGGGGCTTTGTTCGTACAAAAACTCATAAAACAGGCTTTTTGTATCTCCCTTGTGGGAGATGGTGAAAATTCCAAATTCTCACCGGAGGTATCTTTACTCCGCTTCCTTTTTCTCCAACGCGGCGAGGCGCTGCTTTATGGCGGCGATCTCGTCGGCCATCGGGTCGCGCACGCTGACCTGATCGACCTCCGTCGCATAGTCCACCTTCTGCCCGGCAATGCGCACTATGCGCGCCGGGATGCCGACGGCCGTGCTGTCCGGCGGAACCTCGCCCAGTACGACGGAGTTCGCCGCGATGCGGCTGTTGTCGCCGACCTTGAACGGCCCCAGCACCTTCGCGCCCGTGCCGATGAGCACGTTGTTGCCGATGGTGGGATGGCGCTTGCCGCTGTCCTTGCCCGTGCCGCCCAGCGTGACGCCGTGGTAGAGCAGGCAGTCGTCGCCTATCTCCGCCGTCTCGCCGATGACGATGCCCATGCCGTGGTCTATGACAAGGCGCTTGCCTATCTTCGCGCCGGGGTGTATCTCTATGCCGGTGCGGCGGCGGCTGGCCTGCGATATCATGCGGGCAATGAATTTCATGTCATGCTCGTAAAACCAGTGCGCGCAGCGGTGGCTGCGCGTGGCCTTCAGGCCGGGATAAAGGAAATACACCTCCAGCGGGCTTCTCGCCGCGGGGTCGCGCGCCATATAGGCCGCAATGGTCTCTCTCAGATCGTCAAACATATATAAACCTCAAACCTCGATTTTGTTGATTTATTTTAATACGCTTTTTCTTTGCCCGGCTTCTCCGGGCAAAGAAAAAACGGCGGTAAACACCGCCGCCGCAGATGAGCGCGCAGGGTCACAGACCCTGCCGGATACAGCGACAGCGACATCGTGCACAACAGACGCAACAACATGCGCGGCATTTCATCATCACTGTCACCTCATTTCAATTCCCAGCATATACGAAGGATTTCCCCTCTACCAGCATAATACGCGGCGGAGGGGATTTTGTCAATAGTTACCCTCTTTGCGTGAGCGCGCGGCGCGTTATTTCCCGCCGTCACGGCGCTGGAGCTTGTGCTTTTTCCCGTCGGGCGTCACGACATAGGTGTTGTCCAGCACCTGCTGTGCGCCGCGCCGCCAGTCGTCAAGATACTCCCGGCGCAGCACGGCGCGCTCGGCAAGCTCCTCCTCGGTCAGCTCCCGCTCCTTGGCGAGGCGCGCAAGCTCGTTTATCCTGTCTATCTTCTCTTTTTCCATGCTTCATACCTTCCCTTCGATGGTGCCCAGCTCGTCCAGCGTCAGCTCGAACGCGGGGATGAAATGCTCAAGGAAGTACTTCACCTCCGGCAGCGGGCTTTCCTCCAGCGCCTGCCGTGTCTGCTTCTCGGCGGAGATGAACTCGTCGTTCCCGGCGCGGCGCTCCTCGATGCATTTTATGTATGCCGAAAGCTTGTCCGCCGCCTTTACAAGGTCGTGCGTGCGCCGCTGGGTCTCCCCGGTCAGAAGCGGCTCAAACGCGCCGCGCAGCTCGTCCGGCAACGTGGCCAGCAGCTTCGTGCACGCGATCTCCTCCACCTCTTTATACGCGTCGCGGATGAGGTCGTTGTGGTACTTTATCGGCGTGGGCAGGTCCCCCGTGAGTATCTCGGAGCTGTCGTGGTACAGCGCGACAGCCGCGTACTCGTTCGGGTCGCAGGGCACGCCGTACACATCCCGACGGATGATGGCCAGCGCATGGGCGATCACCGCGGTCATATGGCTGTGCTCCTGAATGTTTTCGGGCAGGGCGTTGCGCATGAGGCTCCACCGGCCGATGTAGCGCATACGCGAGATATAGGCAAAAAAGTTATCGGACATTATTCTCTCTCTTCCGTCCGGGGCTTGTCCGGCGCAGGCGCGGCGGTTGACAAATCCCTCGGACCGGTATATTATTTTCCCGCAAAGGGCAGTGACGCTTTGCGCCGGCTCTGGAAAGTTTACAGCTTCACGCAAGACCGTCACCCGTTTGTGTGGCGGCCTTCGTTTTCCCGCGCCGCTTTTTAATATAACATATCCCGCCGCGCCATTTCAACATATTTCTCTCCGCCGCGCCGAAGCGCGCCGCCGGAGCTTTTCATAAAAGGAGCTTTTGCAATGTATAACGGCATGAAGATCATCGACGCGCATGTGCACAATTCCCCGCAGCTGAACCCGCGGTGCCTCGCGCAGTTCCTCGCGCGCACGGGCACGGACATGGCCTGCGTCAACGCCGTGGCGCACAGCCGGTGCATATCGGCGACGCCGCAGGCGCTCGCACTGAAAAAGCTCTACCCCGGCCGCTTTTACGTTTTCACCGGGCTTGATATGAGCGAATATTACCTCCACCCGGACACGCTGGGCGCGCACATGGCCGCCTTTGCGAAAAGGATGCTTGCCGCCGGGTGTGACGGGATAAAGCTGCTGGAGGGCAAGCCGCAGATGCGCAGGCTCTACCCCGTGCCGGACTTTGACGCCCCCTGCTGGGAGCCGTTCTGGGCATGGGCGGAGGAGGCTGGCGTGCCCTTCATGTGGCACGTCAACGACCCGGAAAACTTCTGGGACGCCGCGCACGCCCCGGCCTTCGCCGTGGCACAGGGCTGGCTGTACGACGACAGCTATATCAACAACGAGGCGCAGTACGCGCAGGTGCTGTCCGTCCTCGCGCGGCATCCGCGCCTGCGCATCGTCTTTGCGCACTTCTTTTTCATGTCCGCTCAGCTTGACCGCCTCTCCGGCATACTTGACCGGTATGAAAACGTCTCCGTTGACCTCACGCCGGGGATAGAGATGTACGAAAACTTTTCCGCCGCGCCGGAGCAGGCGCGCGCGTTCTTCGCCCGGTACTCAGACAGGATAATCTACGGCACGGACATCGGCGGGCGCTGCGTGCTCATGGGGGAGGACAAGGCTTTCGACGAGGCCGAGAACCTGCGCCGCCCGGAGATCGTGCGCGACTTCCTCACGCTCACCGGTGAGGAGGAGGTCGCCTCCGACGGGCATTTCCTCATAAAGCGCCCGCCGTTCACCATGCGCGGCCCCGGCCTTTCGGATGCGGCGCTTTCCGCGGTGCTGGGCGGGAACTTCGCCCGCCTCGCCGGGGAGGAGCCGAAAAGCGCCGACGGCGGCGCGGTGCTGGAAGAGTGCGCGCGTCTGCGCCGCCGCCTCGCGGAAATGGATGCAAAATACCCGGATTTCACCTCGGATCTCTCCGTCGTGGAGTACGCCGAGAGCGTTTTTGAGAAAAACTGAATAAAAATATGCGCTTTCTGTTGCAATTTCGCCATGCAGGTGTTAAAATTCAGTTTTGTGTTGAAAATTAATGTATTATTATCTGAATCTGAGGGCGGCATGACATTCCCGCCCGTGCAAGGGAGCGCATTCATATGGATAAACTCAGAAACGTTGCAATAATCGCCCACGTTGACCACGGCAAGACCACGCTTGTTGACGAGATGCTCAAGCAGTCGGGCGTTTACCGCGAAAATCAGGAGATCGTGGAGCGCGTGATGGACTCCAACGACCTTGAGCGTGAGCGCGGCATCACCATCATGGCCAAGAACACCGCCGTGTGGTACGGCGACACGAAGATCAATATAGTTGACACTCCGGGTCACGCCGACTTCGGCGGCGAGGTGGAGCGCATCCTCAAGATGGTCAACGGCGTTATACTGCTGGTGGACGCGGCGGAGGGCCCCATGCCGCAGACGCGCTTCGTGCTCAGCCGCGCGCTGGAGCTTGGGCACCGCGTCATCGTCGTCATCAACAAGATAGACCGCCCCGACCAGCGCATACATGAGGTCATCGACGAGGTGCTGGAGCTTCTCATGGACCTCAACGCCACCGACGAGCAGCTCGATTCCCCGATGCTGTTCTGCTCCGGCAGGAACGGCACGGCCAGCTATTCGCCCGACGTGCCCGGCACGGATCTTGAGCCGCTTTTCAAAACTATCCTTGAGTACATCCCCGCCCCCGAGATGGACGAGGACGCCCCGTTCCAGATGCTCGTCAGCAGCATCGACTACAACGAATACGTCGGGCGCATCGCCATCGGGCGTATCGAGCGCGGCCGCATCAAGCAGAACGACGAGATCGAGGTGTGCAACTTCCACACGCCGGATCAGCCCCCCGTCAGGGCAAAGGCCGTCTCGCTGTATGAGTTTGACGGGCTCAACCGCGTGCCCGTGGCCACGGCCGGGGCCGGCAACATCATCGCCATGAGCGGCATCGGCGACGTCACCATCGGCGACACCGTCTGCGCCCGCGGCGCGGCGGAGGCGCTGCCCTTCGTCAAGATCGGCGCGCCGACACTGGAAATGACCTTCTCCGTCAACGACAGCCCCTTCGCCGGGCGCGAGGGCAAGTTCGTCACCTCCCGCCAGATACGCGACCGCCTCATGCGCGAAACGCTGAAGGACGTCTCCCTGCGCGTGACCGACGTGCCCGACAGTACGGACAGCTTCAACGTCGCCGGGCGCGGCGAGATGAGTCTTTCCATCCTCATCGAGACCATGCGCCGCGAGGGCTATGAGTTTCAGGTCTCCCCCCCGCGCGTGCTGTATCAGGAGATAGACGGCAAGAAGTGCGAGCCGATAGAGCGCGTCGTGGTGGACGTGCCAAGTGAATACATGGGCTCAGTGATGGAAAAGCTCGGCGCGCGCAAGGGCGAGTTCATCGAAATGACGCCCGTCGGCAGCCGCATAAAGCTTGAATTCCTCGTTCCGTCGCGCGGCCTGTTCGGCTACAGGAACGAATTCCTCACCGACACGAAGGGCGAGGGCATCCTTGCCAGCGTGTTTGAGCGGTACGAGCCGTTCAAGGGCGAGATATCCCGCCGCTCCACTGGCTCCCTCATCGCGTGGGAGACGGGCGAGGCCGTGGCATACGGCATATGGAACGCGCAGGATCGCGGCGCGATGTTCATCACTCCCGGCACGAAGGTCTACGGCGGCATGGTCGTGGGCGTGTGCCCCAAGAGCGACGACGTGCCCGTGAACGTCTGCCGCACAAAGCACCTGACGAACACCCGCGCCTCCGGCTCGGACGAGGCGCTGCGCCTTGTTCCGCCCAAGCAGCTCAGTCTGGAGCAGTGCCTTGAATTCCTCGCGGACGACGAGCTTCTTGAGGTCACGCCCAAGTCTCTCCGTCTGCGCAAGCGCATCCTTGACCACAGCCTGAGAATGAAAAACGTCATGAAGAACAGATAAGCTTATCCGCCGCCCTGGCCAGCTCTGCCGGGGCGGCGCTTTCTCGCGCATTTTCTCTCTTGACAGGCGCATAATTATGCGCTATACTGCGTTCAAAGCTGATATATATGCTTCCCTCACCACCGGGCGGGGGGTGATGCGGAGGGTTCGGCGTGCCATGCGGCACTCCGCCGCGCCGCAATAGGGCATCTGCCCTGAGTCGTAGGTATTCCGGCCAATGGCCGGATAAGATTCAGGCGCAGACGCCTTTTTAAATTTTTATTGGAGGGTTACGTACATGAAGATCAAAGCCTTTGCCGTGGAAGAGTGGATGAACAAGTATGAGGACGGCGCGAAGTACAACATCGCCGAGACCTGCGTTGACTCCGTCTCCCTTGATGAGCTTTTTGCCCTGACAGGGGAGGACAAGCAGGCGTTTCTCGACGCGTTCTGCGCAAAGCGCCTCACCTACGGCGATATTTTCGGCCGGCCGGAATTCAAAAGCGGCGTGTGCAAGCTTTACAAGACCGTGCAGCCCGGCGACATCGTGCCGACTCACGGCGCAGCTGGGGCGAACCACCACGTGTTCTGCTCGCTCATAAGTCCGGGCGACAGGGTCATCAGCATCATGCCCACCTATCAGCAGCTATACTCCATCCCCGAATCCATCGGCGCGGAGCTTGCCGTCATGCATCTGAAGCAGGAGAACGGCTACCTCGTCGATCTGGATGAGCTGCGCGCCCTCGTGACGCCGGAGACGAAGATGATATGCATCAACAACCCCAACAACCCCACCGGCGCGCTCATGAGCGGAGAGCGCCTGCGCGCCATCGTCGATATCGCGCGCTCCGTCGGGGCCTACGTTCTCTGCGACGAGGTCTACCGCCATCTCACCCAGCAGGACGAGTGGTGCGAATCGATCGCCGACATCTATGAAAAGGGCATCTCCGTCAGCAGCATGTCCAAGGTGTTCTCGCTGGCCGGGCTGCGTCTGGGCTGGATAGCCTGCCGCGACAAGGCCGCCGCGGCGGCCTTCCTCTCCCACAGGGATTATAACCTGATAAGCTGCGGCATGTTCGACGAGGCCGTGGCAGCGCTGGCGCTGCGGCACAGCGATGTGATGCTTGCCCGCAACAGGGGGATAGTCCGCGATAACCTTGCCATCCTCGACGAGTGGATAAAGGCGCACCCGCATTTTTATTACACGAAGCCGCAGGCCGGCACCACCGCGCTGGTGTACTACGATTACGATATCCCCTCCTATGAGTTCTGCACGCGCATGTACCACTCCGCCGGGGCCTTCGTCACGCCGGGCGACTGCTTTGAGCAGCCGAAGAGCATGCGCATCGGCTACG
>OLXG01000152.1_pt1 | contig 30047 bp, 17 predicted proteins | sample 1673861 | NCBI WGS metagenome assembly OLXG01 (sample SAMEA103958130, study PRJEB25191) | human gut metagenome | biome: human-associated habitat [ENVO:00009003]; feature: intestine environment [ENVO:2100002]; material: feces | place: Germany | collected 2013/2015
GCTACCTACCACAAGACACAATGCCCGAAGTGAAGCGAGCGAGCACGCGTTCGCAGCGACTTAATTCCTTGACACACGCATAGACACACTAACGCACTTCGGCGTCCTTTTCACAAGGACGCTTCCGCGGAGATACGCTCGACTACACTTCGTTTCGCTCGGTATGACATGTTTTGATGTGGCTCGAACAGTTTTATCTCTTTTATTAGTGGGTGCACAACCCGTGCCGCCCGTTTGAATTTATTTCGACACCCACTCAAAACCGCCACGCTCAAAAAAAACGTCGTCCTTATTGAAGTTTTGGGGAAAGGGTGCGGGGAAACACCTTTTGCAACAAAAGGGGTTTCCCCGTAAAACTACAATATGATATTCACCAATCTGTTCGGTATCACAATCACCTTTTTGACCGTACTGTCGCCAAGCAGTCCTTTCACAGTCTCGTCGGCAAGCACCGCCGCCTCGATTTCCGCATTTGTAAGTCCTGCCTCCAACGTAACGCGCGTCTTGGGGCGAGAGTTGAACTGCACCAGCAATTCCACTTCGTCCGCCTTGAGGTGAGCCTCGTCATACACGGGGAATTTGCTTACGACAATACTGCCCTCATGTCCCGTCTGTTGCCACAATTCCTCGGCAAAGTGAGGGGCAAGCGGACACAGCAACTTCAGCAGGTCGTCCACAGTGTCGCGATACAATTGTTTGTTTTTGGCAGGCTGCTGGTCGTACTTGGCAAGCGCATTGACCAGTTCCATCATACGTGCAACCGCCGTATTGAACGAAAAGTCCTTGTAATCGGCGTCCACCGCCTTGATTGTGTTGTGACGGGCGCGGTCAAGTTCCTTTTCGCCATGCGCATACACGCCGCTGTCCTCGTAGTCGCCGTAGGCAGCCAACACGTAGCGTTCCACACGGTCCAGCCACTTGTTGATGGCCTTAATTCCGTCATCCGACCACGGTCCGCCCTCGGTGTACTTGAAACCGAACGCCAGATAGCAACGGAACACGTCCGCGCCGTAGGTGTTGACGTACTCGTCGGGGGAAACGACATTGCCGTGTGACTTGCTCATGCGGTTGCCGTCCGGCCCCAGAATTACGCCCTGGTGAACAAGTGACTTAAACGGCTCGTCGAAGTGCAAGTAGCCCATGTCGCGAAGTGCCTTTGTAATGAAACGCGCGTACAGCAGGTGCATGCAGGCGTGTTCCGCACCGCCGACATACTTGTCCACGGGCAGCATCTTGTCAATCCATTCGGTGTCAAACGGTTCGGTGACGTTGTGTGCGTCCGGGTAGCGCAGATAGTACCAGCTGCTGCACACAAAGGTGTCCAGCGTGTCGGCTTCACGAGTTGCAGGCGCGCCGCACTTGGGACACTTCACGTTGTGTATAAAGTCGTGATGTTTTGCAAGGGGGCTGGTTCCGTCCGGCTTGAACTCTACGTCGTAAGGCAGTTTGACGGGCAGGTTTTCGTCCAGCACTTCACCGCAATGCGGGCAGTAAATGATGGGGATAGGCGCGCCCCAGTAACGCTGACGGGACACAAGCCAGTCGCGCAGGCGGTAGTTTGTCCTGATTTCGCCCTTGCCGCTTTCGGCAAGTTTTTCCACCACTTTGACACGACCTTCTTCACTGCTCAATCCGTCAAATTCGCCGCTGTTGACCATAATGCCGTAGTCGCAGAAAGGCAGGCTGTCGTCCACGTCCGCATTTGCGCCCTTGATTACGCGCTTGATTTTAAGTCCGTGCTTCTCGGCAAACTTGTAGTCGCGTGCGTCGTGAGAAGGTACGCCCATTACCGCGCCCGTGCCGTAACTTGCCAGCACGTAATCGCCTGTCCACACCTGCACCTTTTCGCCGTTGATTGGGTTAATCGCATATGCGCCTGTAAATACGCCGGTTTTTTCTTTGGCGGTGGACAGACGTTCGATTTCGTTGGTCTTGGCAACTTCGTCGATGTAGGCGTCCACAGCGGCGCGTTGCGACTCGGTTGTAATTTGTTTCACAAGCGGATGTTCCGGCGCAAGCACCACATAAGTGCAGCCGAACAACGTGTCGGCGCGCGTGGTAAATACCTTGAAACTTCCGCTGCCGTCCGCAAGATCGAACACGATTTCGCCGCCGACGGATTTGCCGATCCAGTTGCGCTGCATTGCCTTTGTTTTTTCGGGCCAGTCAAGGTTGTCCAAGCCGCTAAGCAATTCCTCGGCGTAGTCGGTAATTTTGAAAAACCACTGCGTAAGGTCCTTTTTGACAACCTGGCTGTCGCAACGCTCGCAATGACCGTCCACGACCTGTTCGTTGGCAAGCACGGTGTTACAACTCGGGCACCAGTTGACGGGTGCCTTTTTGCGGTAAGCCAATCCGTGCTTGTACAGTTGGCAGAAAATCCACTGCGTCCACTTGTAGTAGTCGGGCAGGCAGGTCTTTATTTCGTGGTCCCAGTCAAACATTGCGCCGATGTTTTTCAGTTGTTCTTCCATTACGGCGATGTTGTGCAGAGTACTGTCCTCGGGGTGTACGCCCGTCTTGATGGCGTAGTTTTCCGCAGGCAAGCCGAACGCGTCGAAACCCATGGGCTGAAACACGTTTTTGCCTTTCATTATCTGGTAGCGTGCAAAACTGTCGGTAAGACCGTAATTGTACCAGTGACCGATGTGCAACTTTGCGCCGCTGGGGTAACTGAACATTTCCAGCACGTAGTACTTGTTGGCAACGTCCTTTTCGTCAAACTTGTACACTTGGTTTTCGTTCCAGAGTTTGTTCCATTTTTTTTCAACGGATATCTTGTCCATATAAACCTCTCGACAGAGCGAAGTACGATGTTGCCTTAGCCCTGTAATATACTTATTTATTGTAAAACAATGCTCGGCAAATGTCAACGGCGTAAAGACAAGCAATACAAAATAGCCGATTTTACAAAGTAACAAAAAGCGAAGCCGCTAAACCGCATTTCCCATAGGGATTTTTTAGAACATTGTAAAAGGGTAGCAAATTTTGCTACCCTTTGTCTTTTTTTGCTTTGCAAAAACACACGACTTTGCTTGCAAAGTATAGTGTGCTATACATCTATTTTTTATACAGCTAATATTCGGATAATTCTTTCCCGTCTAAAACAGGATCGTTGCCGTTTTCTATAAGTAAATCGTTAATGTTTTGAAACGCTAATCATTTTTTGCCTTTAAGGTTTTACAAGAAGAAATTAGCATTTTTCTTATAACCCCACAATCGTTATTAAGTTTTTTATATTGTTTTTCTTCTATATAGCCTGTTTCAAATAATAGTTCTAACCAATATTCGCTCTCAAAACATTCTTTTAATGCTATTTCTAACTTTGAAATAAAGTCTGCCGTTCCCTGTGCGTATTGCGCTTCGTGGATATTTGCGCCAATGCTTGTTCCCGAACGTAGTAATTGATTTGATAATACACTCTCTTTTTTATTTATCTTGATTTCTTTTGTAAGGAATACTATGTTTTTTGCAAATTCTTTTGCTTTTTCTCTTATAATGCTTTCACTCATGCAGTTATTATACCATAATTGAGTTTTTAGTAAAGTGATATTGTTTGCTTTGCAAACAGTTATATTTTCAGAACAGGTCTGAAAGTTATATTTCGGCTTTCAGCCGAAGTTATATTATATTTGCCTTAACTTCTCTCGAAGAGAGAAATAACACTTTGCTGAAAGCAAAATATAACTGCGTTAGCAATAAAACTTGCCGTAGGGCAAATATAGTTGCGGCGTAGCGATAAATCCCTATCGCTACGCCGCTAACGCAGCCTCGCCTTTTGTTGAGTTGTTTTTATTCGTCGCATCGGCAATTGCCACGGTCAACGCCCCGGCCGTGGCATAAATCAACCGAAAGTCTTGTCGTTGAGTTTCTTGCTCTTTTTCAGCACGACAAGCAGCACGAACCACAGCACCACAAGCACCTGCAACGCCGCGCCGATAAGGTACACAAGCCAGCTGTTGGGCAGCGGCAAAAAGGCGTTCAGTACTACGCACACCGACCAGATGAGCGCGGACACGGTTACGCCCGTCTGCCACAAACGACCCCACACGCAACTGAATACTAACGCCACGATGAACGAGACAGGCAGTGCCGACAGGTAAATGTGCCCGACGGTGCGATTTGCCTCAGTCGCATCCACAAACAACCACACGACCATGACAAGCGTAGCCACCAGCCACACCAATCCGACCGACAGCAGCGAAATGAGCCAGTGACGTGCGCGGCGAACCTTGTCGGCGGTTTTGGACGTCACTTCTTTTTCCGCCACCTGCACCGAAAAGAAATCGTCCACCCTGATGCCGTAAATGTCGGCAATGGACTTCAGGACGATTACGTCGGGTATGGCTTCGGCGCGCTCCCACTTGCTGACTGCCTTGTCGCTGTAATTAAGTTTGTCCGCAAGTTGTTGTTGCGTAAGCCCGGCTTTTTTGCGGTAGCCGGACAAGTTACTTGCTATTGTTTGTTTGATGTCCTCCGTGGTCGGAGTTACGTCGTTTATCTGTTCCATGACTAAATTGTACCACCGTTTTGCATTTTTTGCAACCAAAATACGCGTTTCTACCGTCGGTAGAGTTGTTTTTTCGTTTCTCTACTGCCCCAGAATTACTTTCTACCGCGACAAAACGCAACAGTAGAAGCCGACGAAGCAACAATAGGGTGCTTTTAAGCCCGCCTTTGCGTATAATTGTTCATATGAAAGCCCTGCCGCTCGGACACCCGACAAACGCAAGGATTTGTTACGCCGAAGTTAGTACACTTGAAGTTTGCAAATAAGTTGCAAACAGTTCGTCAACCACATCAGGGGTGGCGAGGTGTTACCCTACAGCGACATCTGAACGAGGGCGCGGCTGGGTAGGCTACCTACCACTAAGCCTCAATACCCGAAGTGAAGCGAGCGAGCACGCGCTCGCAGCGACTTAATTCCTCGTCAGGACCCCTTACATAAACTTCCGTACTTCGGCGATAACCTGATAAGTAAATATAAAGTATGTAACTGAAAGGAGAATTAAAACAGATGTACAACATTACATGCGAATCGACAGTAGACCTTCCCGAATCTTACCTTTTGCAACGCAACTGCAAGGCGTTGCACTACTCCTACTTTTTGGGGATGACGGAATGCGTTGACCACATGAACAACACGCCCGAAGTGCTGGCGCAATTTTACAAAGACCTTGAAGAGTTTAAGCCGACGACTTCGCAACTTTCCGCCGAAGCGTACAAGACGTTTTTTGCCGAAAACCTTAAGGACGGAGATTTGCTGCACCTTGCTTTCGGCAGCGGAATGAGCAACAGCGTAAACAACGCCTTTATCGCCGCCGAAGAGATAAACAAAACAAGCGCGCACAAAGTGACCGTAATCGACACAACCTGCAGTTGCATAGGTTACGGACTGTTTGTGGACACGGCTCTGGATATGCGCGACAAGGGCGCGACTCTGCAGGAAATCGCAACATGGGCGGAAGCCAACAAATTTAACGTGCACCACCAGTTTTTCACCACGACGCTGAGTTACTTCCGTCGCAGCGGACGCGTATCGTGGGCGGCGGCGTTTGTAGGAACACTGCTTCGCATGTGCCCGATAATGCACCTCAACCGCAGTGGCAAGATAGTTGCCTACAGCAAAGCGATGAGCGTAAGCAAAGCCATGCAAAAAACTTTGGACGAGATTGCCGCGCACATTCAAAACGGCAGCGATTACGACGGAAAATTGTGGATTTCCCACTCGAACTGCATCGAAACAGCGGAAAAAGTAAAGGAAAAACTTGCCGAAACGTACCCAAAAGCAGACATAAGACTTTTCGACATAGGTCCCATCATTGCCTGCCACTGCGGTCCCGGGACAGTTGCCATTTTCTTCTGGGGTGATACGCGTGTCGAATGAGCAAAGCAAATTTGCCATGATCGTGCGCGTGGCTTCGCTTGCCCCGTTTGTTGCGCTTGTCGCAGTGCTGCTGATGTATTTTTGCGCCGCCGACGTAGTGACAGACCCGTGGCAGATTGCCATGGTCGCGGCGTGTCTTACGATACTGCCTGTACTTGCCTACCCCGTGCAAATAATGGTGCCGAAACTCAGGGCAAAAGGGCGCGACGGACAACGAACACTGGCAATTATTTTCAGTTGCGTTGGCTACGTCGTGCTGACAGTGCTGGCGTTTACGGTGGGGTTCAGTCCGAAGTTGCAGGTTTTTGCCCTGACGTACCTTTTCAGCGGAGTTGTTTTGCTTTTGTGCAGGTTGTTCGGTTTGCGTCCGAGCGGACATTGTTGCGGCGTTGCGGGACCCATTGTGTACCTTGCGGTGTTTGTAAATCCCTACTTTGCCTTTGCCGCGTTGCTGCTTGTACCGGTAGTGTGGTCGTGCGTTGCGCTTAAACGGCACACCGCTTTGCAATGCGTGGTCGGGTGCCTTGTGCCTGCCATTTCAATGCTTGTCGCCACACTTATAATAATGTAGCGCAACAAAAACCTTTCTATTTTACACATCTCCTCTCCCTCTGTAAAGACAGCCTCGTCGGCAGTAATGCACGACGAGGCTGTCTATTTTTCATAAAAGAATTTTACAATATTTTAATTGCCACAAAACAACAAAAAATCGATACGTACTAAAAATTTCATTACGTTTTTTCGTCGCACCGAAAGCACTTGAAAGCATTACTTGAAGCGACTGCAAGCGTACAATTTATCTTTGTCAGTCCTCGAATTGTTGCAACACCACAACCTGAGTGGTTGCATTCTCGGGGGCGTCCTCAAGGCGCAACGTATCCGCGCCGTTGTCGGCAACCGTCCAGCCACGAGCCGTCGCTTCGGCAATAAATTTGTCAAGTCCGCCAATGGTAAACTTGTGTGCGCTTGTCATGTAGTGCATGGGCACGATTATCTTCGGATTTATCGCCGCAGCCAATTCCGCCGCAGCCTTGGCGTCCACAGTGTACACGCCGCCGACGGGCAACATAATCACGTCGAAGCCGCGCAACGCCTTAACCACGTGCGGATCGACAAAACCGATGTCCCCCAGGTGCGCAACCTTTATGCCGTCAACGACAAAGGTAAACACGATGTCCGCGCCGCGCTTTGCGCCCTTTTCCTCGTCGTGCCACGTTTCTATTGTGTCTATGGCAATGTCGTCGCAGGCGCAGGTCACCTTGCAGTCCAACAGGGCGTAACTGCCCACGATGTTTGTCGTGCAATCGTGGTCGGCGTGATGATGTGAAACCGTAACCACGTCTGTGCGGGTGCGCGGCATGGTAAGCCCGACCATATTTTCGTCGTACGGGTCGCAGACGATTGTCGTACCCGTGTCGCTGATAAGCCTGAAACAACTGTGTCCGAAGTACTGTAAACGCATGTAGTTACCTCCGTTTTAAGTTACGTCCGCCGCGCCGCAAACAGCCGCGCAAGCAAACCTTTCCGTCGCTTACATTGTACGCCTTTGCCCCGCCGTTGTCAACCGACTGCACCGCCGCGACAAAACAAAAGCAGGTGAAGCACAAACCGCACCTGCTTTTCTATATTAAACTTTTTATTTCGTTTTGGTCATAATGTTTTTGTAATACTCAACCAAAAGACCGATTCTTTCTTCGTCAACAATGCCTTTCCCGATTGCCACCTTCAGATATTGTCCGTTAAAAGCATCAAATACATCTTCGGACACATCATACAATTCGGCAAATTCTTCGTAAGTAAACAGTCCATACGTTTCAATGTCCTGCAAGTATTTTTCCATATCTATCTGCATTGTGTCTGCGTTCACTTCAAAAATGTTTGCGAATATGCTTGTCGCACCGGGCATTGAAAGCATTCCGTTTACATAGATACATAGATGTCCGTGTGTCACAGGGCTCCATGCTGCCGTAAATTCCTCGGTAATCAGCACTTCAGTCAATTTTACCTTAGTCCACGTCATACCGTTTTCGTCGATTGTCTGTTTGTTGAACCAGTGCCCGACGTAGTTTTGTGCATTTTCTTTCGTGATGTAGACATAGCGGTTCAAATCAAAATTCCAAAATCCGTGTTCCGCAATCACTTTAACTTGTGTGCCGTCGGAAAATACAAGATTGATTACTTTGTAAAGTTTTGCGGAATCGTAGTCAATAAACAGCAGGGGTGCACTGTCAAATTGTCCTGTTCGCAAATTCCATACCAGCAACCGTTCAGTACCCTTAAGTTGTTCGACGGGGACCTGTCTGCCATCAGCCAATGTAATCAATGTACCCGACGGAATACACTCGTTCTTTTGATAAACCATAAACAATCCGCCGGCGTTATCATTACGTGAGCCTACCGGATACCATATATAAACAGGCTTGGAATCTTGTGACCCGTCAAGTCCGTACGCCAGATTTCTCTTCAACTGTACATTTTTCAGCACATAAGACGTGTCCGTATAGTAACTTCCGTTTACACACATTTTTTCGAATGTATATCCATCTATTGTCGGCGCAGTAATCGTAACATCTTGTCCCTGAGTCAATCTTATTTTGAAATATCTCAAGTCCTCTTCCGCATTAGATATAGTTACAGGGTATTCGTAATCTACAGAAATTGCAGTCCAATAAGCATACAAATTACCATCAGAGGGTTTATTCCACGTTTTGTTAGTGCTCACCAACTCATAACAGTAATCTGAATTGTATTTAACGATTATGAAATCGAAATATTTTACACCGGTACCGTTTGCGCCTGAATAGTATCCCTTGAAATCATATCCGACTCGATTACCGACATATCGCGCAGAATCATTAGCAACAACTTTGTCACCGTATCCTATCGACAACTCTTCATTATAATACAAATAACCATTGTTGAGAGTAATACAATAAGTATTCTTTTCCCAGTAAGCATACAATGTAGCGGATACCATTTTTGTCCAAGTATTAGCACTGCTAAGAACAGGACCGTTGTAGTATTTTTCTCCGTTACCGTCAGGTTCTTCATAATACCCCCTAAAAGTATACCCTGTCCTTGTCGGGGCACTGATTCCGCTTGTCGGCATAGGATATCCATACGCAACAGTAACTCTGTCCGTGCCACCGCTTCCACCTTGTTTGTCAAAGTCTATGGTAAAAAGTCGAACTCTCCAATACGCATACAGCGTACAATCTTCGGTTATATTCCATATTGTGGCGCTAGTCATATTAGCATTGTAATATCTGGTTCCTCCACCACTGATTTCGCTATAGTATCCCTCAAAGGTATAACCCTCTTTTGTCGGGGCAACGGCGTTGGGCATTGAATTCAAGTATGTTGCATAAACTTTATCAGTTCCTCCTGTTCCGCCTTGCTTATCAAATAATACTTCACACACTTTGGGTGTCCAATATGCATACAAAGTCGAATTTTTTGCAAAGCTCCACACGGAAGTGCTGTACATATTTGAATCATAGTATTTTACGCCCGTCGCGTTTTCTCCGGAATAATAACCGCCGAATGAGTAGCCCGCCTTTGTCGGTGCTTTAGCATCGGGCATTGCGGAATTGTAGGTAGCGACAATTCTATCCGTACCACCGCTTCCACCTTGCTTGTCAAACGTAACGTCATATGTATTTGCAATCCAATACGCAAACAACGTCGCAGCATGTACTTGGTCCCAGTTGTTGGCACTTGACATGTCGGCGTAGTAATACTGTTTTCCCGAGCCCGTCGTTCCGAGATAATATCCACCAAAAGTATATCCGACTCTGACCGGGGCCGTCGCCGCAGGCATAGGCGAATCAAAAGCGACGTCGACGCCGTTTGTCCCTCCTGTTCCACCTTGCTTGTCAAACGTTACGGTGTAAATATTCTTTTCATACTGCGCATACAACGTCATATCTGCATCCGTATCGTAAACAAACGGTGCAGTAATCGTTTCGCCGGTTCCGTCGACTTTGGTATTCCAACCGACAAAAGTGTATCCCGGACGACTTGCTGTCGCAAGTTGAGATATCGTATTGCCGAACGTTACATTTTGCACGTCAATACTTGCAGTTCCGCCGTTGCCGTCGTAATTTATGACATAACCATTTGCCTGAAAATCTGCAATCAAGTTTACATTACTTGTGCTTTGCCAAATGGTATCCGCAGTATAGTACACATTGTTTTTATCCTTCCAACCAATGAACGTGTAACCTCGTCTGCTTAGCACAGGTAACGTTCCTATCTGTGAATCATACACAACCGATTTGTCTTCTAGATTTTCACTTCCGTATCCGGAAAACTGTATATAAAATACAGCAGGGGTATAACGTGCATAGAGATTAAAATCTTCGGTCAAATTAACAAGGGTACCGTTCTCATACAGATTACCATCACTTTCACGGTCAAACCAACCGACAAAATCGTAACCTTTCTTAAACGGCGTTTTAAGATTTTGAATATTTGCCCCGTAAAAAGTATCTAATGTATCAATTTTACTCCCGTTGCTAAAAAGCGAAATGGTAATGGGGATAGAAGCGAAGTTGCTCGTGTAATGTACAAGTCCCTGATAATATGCATTCAATTCACAATACGGTAGTACACTGTGAATGTATTACCATCAAATACACGGTAGCCCAGTTCAGGCGCAGTATAGGAATAGAAATATACCTTTTCCAAATTTTCACAATCTGCAAACGAATAATCCCCGATTTCTCGGACTTCTTCTATTTTTACAGACTTCAAATTGGAATTGCTGAAAAATGCATAATCTGTAATTTTTTCGACAGTAGTCGGAATCACAAGTTCATTCGGCACCAGTCCGGCTGCCAAAATTGTCCTTTGATCAAACGTATAAAGGACATTATCTTTGCAGTAGTAGTCGGTATTCAAACTTGAAACGCCGAAGTTAAGGTTACTGCATCCCGCAAAAGCCCCGTTGCCCATTGAAATCTTTGTACTTTGAATCGGAAAATATCTCAGTGACCTGCAATTAAGAAATGCTTTTTCGCCGAGGGAATTTAATCCGCCAGAACAGTTTAGCGTAGACAAATTTTCACAATTAGCAAAAGCCTGAGCATAAACACTCTTAACCGATTTTGGTAATGTAACACTAACGAGATTTTTCTGTTCGGAAAATGCCGAATGCCCTATGTGAGTTATTTTTTCATCAACAAAAACGGCGATATTTTCGTCATAAACTTTAATATACTCAGGAATGATTGCTTTTGTCAGCGGATACTTGACCATGTCTATCATGCCGTTTGATATGTCGTAAAAGAGGTCGGGTTTTTCATACCCGCATTCCGAACATTTTACCAGCCTGTAAACATCTTTATAATCGACCGAAGTGTCTTCCATTTTATGTTCATGGTCTACGGACATTCTTATTTGGAAGCCAAACCAATTTGCAGGAACCCAAACCTCGGTTTCATTATCACCCCAACCATAGTGTACAATAAATCCATCCGAATCGCCATACCTAGCATAGCCGTAAGCCATAACAACATGAAAATTTCTATCACCAAGCAAATCCATTCCAATTACAACAGGAATACCGTTATCTAAATCCGCCCGAACCTCCGATAAATTTATAATTCCGTGAGTAAGAGATATATTACGTCTAACTTCTAACGGTGTATATTCATCCAAAAATCTATTTGCGCCATCAGTAACGTTTCCTATTGCTTGCCCTAATCCAGGGAAACTCGCCCAAGTTGTTTTAGCAAAAATTTCCTCATGTACCGAGTCGTTTGTTCCAAGGCTTGAACACCCCTGACCAGCAACCATTGACCTCGATAAAGCAGGGTGCAATGTAATGTCACCATAAACGTTAGAATCCCAGAATACATGGTTTCCTGATTTTTCAGGTATAATACGTCTATCGGTATAGTAATTATGATAACCAAGCAACATTTGAACAGCAACTGTTGTACAAGTTCCTGCGACATTATTTGAACTATTATTTTTGTAATGCAGTGGATTGATTAGAAAATAATTAGCATTAGGTATAAGACATACTCCAGTAAAGTCACTTATATTTTTTTGAGTAAAACTATTAAGATTTTTTCCCGCTATACTTAATGGTTCTCCACCTAACGTACCTGCGCTGTAAGGTTCGGTAACCATATTACTACTATTAGCGTAGGTGTAATTAGTGACGTTTACAAAACAAGCGGCTAATAAGCAAACGACAAGAACTCCCATTAAAGCCAATCCTTTATAATTTGTGTTTTTCATATTTTTCCTCCTTCGCTATTCATAAGTCAAAAGATTTTCCCGGATAATATACTATCCTTAAAGTTGATTGTGTTTTAAGCATCTCTTCATTGTCTACGTCAAATTCTTTTCCACTAATCAAATTCACAAAAGCGACATCATTTTTGACAGCGCAAATATATTCGTCCTCCTCTTTTTGTATCAAATATTTTCTGTTATTTATATTATTCGTTTGATAATACGGACTTCTTTTGTAAACTGTTTCTACATCATTTTCTTCAGAGCTTATTTTCGTTGCACTTTCATAAGGCGACCAACTTGTGAATACATTGTACCTGTACATTTCACCGCCAAACAACCATCTGCTTAGCGCGGATTTTTCGTCAAAGAGTTTTACAAATACAAAACTACGTGGTTCTAATTCCACAAGAAAAAAGACCAGATTTTCTTTTTCATCGTACAACGGATACACGTTAAAACCATCATAATGCTTTTCGCCAAAATCATATGTCCACTCTTTAATACGTTTTCCCATTCTTTCCGAAATACGCTGTTCGTGCTGTTCTTCGGTGTAATCTTCTATTCTTTGCGAACATCCGGTCATAAACAATGCCGAAAAAAGCATTATCACAAACAACAGCATTCCGAGAAATACTGTCAGTGGTCTTTGTGTTTTTTGTTCCAAAATAGTCACCTCCTATTTTTTTACTTTGTTGTGCATGATTATAATATCGTTACAGTCTCATCCCTGGTCTGAATGCCAAATAAAACGTTGCCTGAAGCGTAGAGATACTTCCGTTTTCGATTTCAAAAGTATCACCACTAATCAGATTTACAAACTTACCGTTTTCCTTTACGGCACAGACGTATTCGCCTCTTTTTTCTGTTTCAATGATATATTTTCGGTTGTCGATGTTACCTGTTACATAGTACGGACTCTTTTTATAAACGATTTTTTCTCCGTTTTCGTCCAAAATCCAGTCCCGCCCAATATTCGGGTCATTAGAAGATGTTTCTCCGCTCGGCTTGTATGGCGACCACTCGTTTACACCATCATATTGATACATTATGTCAAAACGGATCAACCAATGCAAGAAATCCGGATCGTCAACAAGTTTTACAAATTCAAAATAAAACGGTTCCAACTCAATCAGAAAAAACACCAGATTTTCGTTTTCGTCATACAATGGATAAACTTCAAAACTGTCAAAATACTTACCAGGGGCATATGACCAGTGACTAAATTCTTTTTCCAATCTCTCTGAAATACGTTGTTTGTGTTGTTCTTCGGTGTAGTCACCGGTTCTTAATGAACATCCGGTCATAAACAATGCCGAAAAAAGAATTATTGCAAACAACAGCATTCCGAGAAAGGCTGTCAGCGGTTTTTGTGTTTTTCGTTCCAAAATAGTCGCCTCCTAAAATATTTTACTAAATTATATGTAATTACTACGCTTGCAAAATTCGTTTCAAATAAAAAACAGCAAAAGCGGATACCAAAACTTTTGCCGTTCTATCGCTTAAAACCCATCGGTCTGCCCTCCTGCAAAATAAATTGTTCAAAATCCTCTCATAATATTTACAACAATATGATGACACACAAAAATATGTTTGTCAATAGTCAGTTTTTCAGCCTGAACAGTTTTTTTGAACGCAAAATCCCGTTACGGCTTCGTCCTTGCCTTTATGTGCAAAACAGTGGATTTTTTTTGCCAAAAATGATATAATATAAGAGTATTTTGTACGTTGTGATGAATTTTCACATACGTTGTGCTTTTTGCGTAACGGAGGCAATCATGAAAGCGTGGATTTTGGACGAACCGCAAAAACTTCATCTGGAAGAATTTGAGCCGTCAACACTTACCGACGAGCAAGTGAAGGTTAAGGTTGAGGAAGTTATACTCACCTCGACGGACTTTTGCATGTACAACGGTCAGATTAAGTGCAAAACGCCCATGATACCGGGAAGAAACGCCGTAGGCGTGGTAAGCGAAGTGCACGACAAAAACTCGATGTTGCAAAAAATGGACCGCGTAGTAATCGAGTCATACGCCCCCTGCGAAGTGTGCACCGAATGTCAGAACGGACAATACAGCAAGTGCGCCAACATGCAGGAAATGGGTCGCACCTGCGACGGACTGCTTCGCAACTTCATAGACCTGCCCTACACCCTGCTGCACAAACTGCCCGACAACCTTACCAACGAACGCGCCGTGTACGCAAGTTACGTCGCATTTTGCCTTAACATCATTGACAGCCTGAACCTTGAAAAAGGCCGCCACATTGCAATTTTCAGCAGCACGCGCACGGGCATAATACTGGCACAACTTGTGGCGTACTACCAGGCGGTGCCCATCTACATCAGCGAACGCGAAGATTTGCTTAACCTGGCACGCGAACACGGTATATTCTACTGCTTCAACCCCAACGAAGTGACCATAGAGCGCGAAATAATGATGGTTACGGGCGGACGCATGTGCAAAGAGTTGGTATTTTTCACCAACAGTGACTTCCGCATGAAGGACGTGTACGACAGCGCGGCACCCAACGCAAACATCTGCCTGGCAGGATATTCCGGCAAGGAAAGCAAACTGAGCGTAGCGCAGATTTGCCAGAAGCACCTGAGCATTTTCGGTGTGTACAACGGCGCAGGCAAGTACTCGTCGGCGATAAACATGCTGGTTACGGAAACGGTAAAAGTGGACAGTTTTTTGGGCGACGTGCTGAACTTCGACAAACTGGACGAGGAACTGAAGAAATATACCCCGGACGACCTTGCGGCAAAATCTTTGCTTATAAAAATAGACTGACGCAACGCGACATCGGCTAACCACCGCCGATGTCGCTTTTTTTAGAGAGCGAAGGCTTTTTGATGTCAACTACATTTATACAAAGGCGTTTATATGGTACCCTTCCGGGGGATGTTTCGACTGCGCCTACGGCTTCGCTCAACATGACATAATATAAATTGGCGGCAAAACGTTTTTTTTCTTTGCCAATTTCTTGTTGCAACACTTTCTTACTACGTCCGCCGAAGTTAGCATACTTGAAGTACGCAAGCAGATTACGAACGGTTAGCAAGCGTTGTTACGTGCGGCAAGGTGTTAAGTCGTAGCGACATCTGAACGAGGACACGGCTGAGAACATTATTTTTACAAACAACATTTATATGGGCGCTTCCGCGGAGATTTCTCCACGCGCTTCGCTTGGTCGAAATGACGTAATATATTTGTTTGGTCGAATTGACGTAATCTGACGGAAATTTGCACTTTATAGTTGATTTCCAAACAACGTCCGCCGAAGTTAGTCAATTTGAAGTATGCGAACCGATTACAAACTGTTAGCAAGCGTTGTTACGTGCGGCAAGGTGTTAAGTCGCAGCGACATCTGAACGAGGGTGCGGCTGGGTAGGCTACCTACCACAAGACACAATGCCCGAAGTGAAGCGAGCGAGCACGCGTTCGCACGTAGGGTAATTCCTCGGCAGGACCCCCTACACAATCCCCGCACTTCGGCGCCCTTTTAGTAGTGGGTGCACGACCCCGCCCTACTCAAAGTTTTTGGGAAAGGGTAAGGGAAAACCCTTTTTGTCTAAAAAGGGTTTTCCCATAAAAACAATTTTTTACTTTTGCTCGTCGATAAACTTGCGAATGTTGCTTGCGTTTTCAATCAGCTTCACTTCGCCACCTACTTCCACTACCAGCGTCGGGGTCATCTTTACACCCAGTTTCTTGGCAATGTCAGGGTTTTCGGTTGCGTCGACCTGTTCGTACCCGTAACCGAGTTTTTCCAGCATCAGTTCCGCCATCTTGCAGTTGGGGCACTTGGGCTGAACAAACAACATCGGCGTAACTACGCAGTTGCCGCTTTCGTCGGGTTGCTGAACTTCCGGCGTCGGTTCGATGGGTCCTGCGTGCTTAAGCGTGCTGTGGTCGATATCGTAGGTTTTGCGGTCCTTCCATTCCTGCGTTTTACCGTCGTTCCAGTTTTGTACGGGACGGTAGTAACCGGTGATACGGCTGTAAACTTCGGTGCGCTTGTGGCACTTCGGGCACTCGTACACTTCGCCGCTGATGTAGCCGTGTTCGGGGCAGACAGAGTATGTAGGAGACATCGTGTAGTACGGCAGACGGTAGTTTTCCGCAATGGAACGTACCAACTTCATTGCCGACTTCCACGTAGGCAGGCGTTCGCCGAGGAATGCGTGGAAAACCGTGCCGCTGGTGTACAGCGTTTGCAATTCGTCCTGAATGTCCAGTGCGTCAAACACATCGCAGGTGTAGCCTACGGGCAGGTGCGAACTGTTGGTGTAGTAGGGCGTTTCACCCGGTTTGCCGGCAAAAATCATGTCGGGATAGAACTTTTTGTCAAACTTAGCCAGACGGTAGGAAGTACTTTCGGCAGGGGTTGCTTCAAGGTTGTACAGGTCGCCGTACTTTTCCTGGTAGTCAGACAGGCGGTTGCGCATGTGGTTGAGCACGTCCTTGGTAAATGCCTGAGCGCGTTTGTCCGTCATGTCGCAACGCAGCCATTTTGCGTTGAGGCAGGCTTCGTTCATGCCGACAAGACCGATTGTGCTGAAGTGATTTGCAAAGGTACCGAGGTAACGCTTGGTGTAGGGGTACAGCCCCGCTTCCATAAGTTTGGTGATGGTGTTACGCTTGATCTTCAGCGAGCGTGCCGAGATGTCCATCATCTTGTCAAGGCGGCTGTAGAAGTCGGCTTCGTCGGTAGCAAGGTAAGCGATACGCGGAATGTTGATGGTTACAACGCCCACACTGCCGGTACTTTCGCCGCTTCCGAAGAAACCGCCGCTCTTTTTGCGCAGTTCGCGAAGGTCAAGGCGCAGACGGCAGCACATGCTACGCACGTCGCTGGGTTCCATGTCGCTGTTGATGTAGTTGCTGAAGTAAGGCGTGCCGTACTTGGCGGTCATTTCAAACAGCAACTTGTTGTTTTCCGTTTCCGACCAGTCGAAGTCCTTGGTGATGCTGTATGTGGGTATGGGGTACTGGAAGCCGCGGCCGTTGTAGTCGCCCTCGATCATGGTTTCGATGAAGGCGCGGTTGACCATGTCCATTTCCTTCTTGCAGTCTTTGTAGCAGAAGTCCGCTTCCTTGCCGCCGATGATGCAGTGAAGTTCCGCAAGGTCGGCAGGTACCGTCCAGTCAAGCGTGATGTTGCTGAAAGGTGCTTGCGTGCCCCAACGGCTGGGCGTATTTACGCCGTAAATGAAACTTTCGATGCACTTCTTCACCTGTTCGTAACTGAGGTTGTCCGCCTTGACGAAGGGTGCAAGATAGGTGTCGAAACTGCTGAACGCCTGCGCGCCTGCCCATTCGTTTTGCATAATGCCCAGGAAGTTGACCATCTGGTTGCACAGCGTAGCAAGGTGCTTGGCAGGTGCGGACGTGATTTTGCCCGAAACGCCGCCCAGACCTTCGGAAATAAGTTGCTTCAGCGACCAGCCTGCGCAGTAACCCGTCAGCATGCTGAGGTCGTGCAGGTGAATTGCGCCCGTGCGGTGAGCGTTGGCAATTTCCTCGTCGTAAACCTGGCTAAGCCAGTAGTTTGCCGTGATTGCGCCGCTGTTGGACAGAATAAGACCGCCGACGGAATATGTTACGGTACTGTTTTCCTTAACGCGCCAGTCGGCAACCTTGAGGTAGTTGTCCACAACCGATTTGTAGTCAAGCAAAGTTTCGCCTGCTTTGCGGACGTTTTCGTGATTTTTGCGGTACAGAATGTACGCCTTGGCAACATCGGTGTAACCTGCCTGAATAAGCACCGTTTCCACGCTGTCCTGAATATCTTCCACGGACACGAGCGCGTCTACGATTTTTTCACGGAAATCCGCCGTAACTTTAAGCGACAGCATGTCGATGATGTCATCGTTGTAGGGGGCGTTTTTGGCGTCGAACGCCGCGCGGATGGCACCGCTGATTTTGGTTAGGTCAAACGGCACAACCTGGCCGTTTCTCTTCTTGACTTGGTACATGTTTTCCTCCGTTTGGTATATGTTTCCGCCTTTGACCCGACGTCGACTGTGCGACGGTAACGTCAGCGGAAACGCCTGATTGTATTTTTGCCCGACTTTCTTTGCGGCGCGTTTGCGCATTTGCCGCAGACGGCTGCACTGCGACGCAGTTGTCGGTTTTACGCTCCGACCGACAGGCAGACAAGCCATGTCATAACAAATGCCGAAACTTTATCAGACAGTGACTTCCTCTGCTCGCGGTAGGGAGCAGCGAGCCTTTATATAATACAGCACGCCGCGCCAAAAGTCAATAGACTCAAACAAACTTAATCACAATATATTGTGTTTTATTTTCACTTTTGACACAATATGTAGTATGTCAAACATACCACTTTGACAGACATACCAAGACAAAATATAACGGCGTTTACCACGGGTTTGGCAAGGTTGACTTGGCGGTGCGAAATATGACAGGGCGCGTGATTATAAATTTGCCGCTTGCACGGGTAAATGTGGTAAAAAACATTTTTTCAGCGTGTACACAGGGAGATTTTTTCGTTTTCTCCACCACACCGCCACACCGATTAGTACCCGACGCGGCACGGTCAACGATTATCCGACAAGTGCTGCCCCTGTTGCCGGGGTGATTTTTGCGTTAAGTCGCTTATTTTCAGTTCGTCGAAAAGCGCAAAAGTACATGCTGCGCAGTCGGCAAAACTACCCGTCGGACATATGAACGTCGCGCAAAAAAAGTCGGACTTTCGCCGAGTGTTCGGGAAAGTCCGACTTTTCGTCAAATTATTTAATTTGTCCCGTCAGTTTGCGGAACTCGTTGAAACGGGACCGCCGAACAACATAAGGAAATGCTTGATGCTTGTGTTCGGAGTTTCACCGAGCGCGCCGGGGCTGACGTACAGAGCAAACTCGCCCGTATGGTTGCTCTTCATGGAGTTTTCCCACAGGCTTTGCGCAATGGTCGGCGCAGCGGCGTTGATTTGTTCGTCGGTAGCGTCGGCAGGCAAACCGAACTGAGCGGGATTTTGCTTAATCATCGGGATGATTGCCGCGGCAACCGCTTCCTGCGTGGGATTGTTCAGTTTCATCGTGCCGATAGTTTCGTTTGTCGGCATCGTGGCAATAAAGCCGTAGTTGATGTTTTGCCCGAGCGTGGAAATGTCCACGGCTCCGAGTTTGAACACGGGCACAACCGCTGCAGCGGGATTTGACTTGTTGGCGATGATTGCGTTGAACATAGCGTCATCCATGCCGTAACTGTTGGTACCGACGTTGATCTTGCCGTGCAACGTGTATTGGTTGGTAAACGCGTCGCCCGGTGAGGGGATAATTACTGCAATGACATTGCTCTTGGCAAGTTCGCCGTCCATTCTGAAGAAATTCGTACCTGCGGTGTTGTCCACAATTTTGGTAAGCGTCATCAGTTGGTTGACGACGGGCATCGCTTCCTTTGTGTTGATTGCAAACCATGCTTCGCGACCGCTGAGCCAACTTTCCATGTTTGCCGTGCTGTCGATGTTGAGCACGGTGCTTTCGTTGGCAATGCGATCTTCGCCCATATTGTTCGTTGCGCTTTGAAGGATAAACAGCGGTCCGCCGGAACGCTTCATTTCACAGTTGACAACGTTGATTTCCTTGGCGTAGTAACCGTACACCATCTGGCTGAAACTACTGTAGAATTTGCAATTGGTAATGTCCAGCGTTGTGCGGTTGTTGAGTTCGACATTGGCAAACCAGCTGTTGGCAACTATATTGTCCAGCGTAGCCTTGTTTTCCGTCATCGCACTGTGGAACATCATGATTGCGGCAGGCAGGTTGGTGTTGTCCGTTTTGCCCGTTCTGCCGACAAACAGCACGTTTTGCACGATGCGGTTTCCTTTTGCGTTCTGCTCGTCGACATTCTTGTATGCCACAAACGAGACGTGCGGTTCGGCATAGCCTGTTTCCTTTGCCATGTCGTTGAAGTCCCACGCGACGTAAATGCCGCCGTTCGGTGCGGTAACGTTGCCCTTGTCGTCCACCACAAGTCCGTCTTCGTAGCTGACCTGCATGTAGTTGCCGTTAAGTCCGATACCGTTGCTTGCGTACAAGCCGCGTTGTTCGCCGTCGATGTTGTACGTTTCGCCCCAATTCGTTTCTTTCAGAGAACCGGCAAGCAAGTGCCGCATGTTTTCGGGAAGTCTGCTGAGCGCGTCTGCGTAACTTCTACCGCCGTCGACAGCCTCGTCGCCTTCCTTCCAGAAGTACTTGGCGGGAAGATCGGACTTTTTGACAATGATTTCGTCGTGAAGAATAACTTGTTTTATGTCGGCATACCCGGAGAGTTTGTGTTCGTCCCAATCCAGCTTGGTATCCTTCATTTCCGCCCAGGCAACAGTGTTGAGGTTGTCCAGTACAGACAAACCATTGGCGTCGTAAACGTTGTAACCGTCCACCACTTTGATTGTTTGCTCGATGTAGGGCGTGTCGAGAATGGTTTCGTACTCGTCGGAAAGGGTAATTCTGAGACGGAATAGTTTGTCGTTAGCTTCCGAAGTGAAGTAGTAAACGTTGTTTTCCACCTTGGAAAGATACTTCGTCAGGGCGTCGCCGCTAAGTGCCGTTGCGGAATCGTACTCAAACAACTCGTAGTCTGTTTTGACGTTTTTCAATTCGATTTCATTGTCGCCGCCGGACATAATGTCCACCGCGATTACCTTGGGGTTGCACACGTAACCGTTGACGCTGCCCACCGTGTAGGGGACGTCCTTGACGTAGAACTCGTTTTCCTTGTTGGATTGTTCCGCCTTGTTGACTTCGTACATCTTGTAGCCGTCGGTGTTACTGAACTCCGTAACGCTGTAGATTTCTTCGATTGTCACTTCGGCGGTCGCTTCCTTTTTGGCATAGGTAACCTTGAAAATGACTTTTCCCGCAACGGAAGTATCGATGGCATCGTACTTTACGCCGTTGGCGGTAACGGGAATTTCGCTTTCCTTGCCGTCGCTGAACACAACGACGAGAACAACGGAAGCGTAATCTATTTTGCTGCCTTGTTTAATCACTTTTGGCAAGGTGCTTTCCTTAATATAAATGGATTGCACTTCCGCTTCGACAATACGCTCGTAGACTGTAATGTTTGCCGACGCTTTTAAGCCTGCGTACTCGACGGTGAATACGGCTTGTCCTACCTTTGAGGTGTCTGCCTCCCGATAACTAACGCCGTCTGCCTTGACAGACAACTCTTTTGTCGTACCGTCGCTGTACTTGACGATAATTTTGACCGAAGAGTAGTCTATTTTCGCATTCTGTTCTACACTGGCAGGTAATGTGCCGTCTTTCACGGAAATGCCGGTAGCCTTGACTTCGGGGGTTTTGTCACATGCCACAAGTGGCAGACAGGACCAGACAAGCAAAGCCGCAAGCAAAAATGCTATTGTTTTTTTCATCTTTTTTTCTCCTTGTTCGTTATTTTGTGCAATTTTGTACTCAAATTTCACGCACGTACCGTTTTTTTGATACCTGCGATAAACTGTCAACACGACGTCAAACCGTCGCAAGTCAACGTTTTTCGTTCGGCAGTCACCTGTCCCATGCAGTCAGACGCATCTGAACGCTTACTCCGCTGCCGTCGGCGGCCTTGATAAGCAGCGTCACCGACGAGCCGCTTTTGCCTTCCACCTTGTTGAGTTTGATGTAATATGCGCCCGTAATGCTTCTTGTCAGTTCGTAACAGCCGTCCGCCGAGCGGGAAATTACCGTAATGTCCACTCTCTTGTCGGACGCATTGGTCGGGTTGATGTTGTAGTTGATGGGCATGGCGTCGGGTGCGTCACGGAAGGAAAAGTTTGCCGCATACACGAGTTTGCCGTTTTCCGTCTTTTTTTGCAGTTCCACACCGCCGTACTTAAAGTAATGTTCCGTGCCGTCCTCGTCGACGCTTTCTACAAAGGAAATTGCATTGACCGGGTAACGCTCGTCCACGGGAATGGCTTTCAGCCCGAACACGCCCACTACCACGACGGAAGCCACATAGATTACGACTATCAGTATTATTGTAAGTTTTTTCACGGTGACCTCCTACTTTTCGGCGTAATACAAGCGTATACGCGTCAGCAACAAGTACACCCTCGCCCCGAGAAACACCAGGGCTACAAGCGCAATCTTGAAAATCGCTTTGGTTTGTCCTTCGGACATAATGAAGTACATGCAAAAAGCAACCAACGCCGAGATAAGAAAGCCGATAATGGTACTGTTGCGTTCGTTGGGATTGTCAAACGACACACCGACAGTGGCATATTGCTCGTTTTGCGGATTCATTACGTCCATTTCCACCGACCACAGCAAGTGCGCAAGACCGGTAAAAATAATTACCGCGGCAAGCAACGTCGTGTCGGCAACGGACAGTTTCGCAACGCTTTGCCACAAAATCATTGCCGCAATTGCAGACAGCACTATTACGACGGTGCGCACGATAAGACGGGCAAATATCGTCGTGTAAGGTTCCAGCGGTTGCGTTTTCGCAATGGGACGCGCCGCGCCGTCCGCACTCAGCACCGAGGCATAGTTTACGTTGCCGGCAGTCACAATCAACAGCGAGATAAGCAAACTGAACGCAATGGTCATGTACTGTCCCGCAAGGCGAGTGTTCATTGCAACATACAGTTTGTTCATCAGAAACACCGCCACGGGCAGGACTACAAGACCTGCCATCTGTCTGATGACAAACCTGCTGCTGCGGAAACTACGCATTGTTTCATACACAACGGGGGCAAATTTGCGGCTGTGCACCTTGTTCTTTTTGAAGCCGGTGACGTCCTTTTCGTACTCGAACTGCTTGCTTGCCATTCTGAAAAACAGCGGCTTTGCCGCAAGGTACGCCAACGCCAGACATACCGCGCTTGTACCCAGCACAATCAGCCAACCCCAAAGGGCGTTTATCGTAATAAGGGAACTGCGTATCTGGCTTGTACCGCCCACCATCATAAGGTTTACCAGGTCCAGCGGTCTGACCATATTTGCAAAGTCCTGAAGGGCTTGCTGTACAGCCACGGATATTGCCGTCCATTGCCCCGCAATGTTGATGTTCTCGGGGATTATCTTGATGATGCCGATAAGCAGCCATCCGATAAGCACCGTAGAAGCAACGATAATTGTTGCCTGCAACCACTTGTACTTGCGCACAAACTGTGCGATAAACAGCGAAGGAATGCTGAGCAATGCGCCTATTGCCACCGGCACAAAGGACACAAACACGAAGCACACCAACAACCACAGGTAGTAGTACCACACCGCGCCCATCACTATGCCGTAGGATACGTACATTGGCAACAGTAACAGCAAATTTTTCTTCAGTTCGAAGATGTAGTACAGTATCAGCTTGGAAAAAAACACCGTGTCGGGGCGCACGGGCAATGTCAGCAACACGCGGTTGTCTGCCGACAAATACAATGCTTCGGTCAGCCCTGCCGTACAACCGACCACCGACAACACGAAAAACAACGTGTACGCCGCAGTCATTATCGTTGTAGGCACTATCCCCGTGAAGGAAAACAGTTTAAGCAACGACGCGAGATACAGAAACAGAAAAAATGCCGCTCCGGACAAAACAAACTGCCCTATTTTACCTGCCGCGACAAACAAAGTTTTGCGCGACGACTTGAGGTAGGACAAATCCGTCTTGTCTTTCAACTGCATCACAACAAGCGTTTTGAGATTGTTGAAGTCGGTTTTCATCATTACTTTGCCGCTCCCTCAACCGAAATCGGTTTTACTTCGTGACCGTTGATAACCTGCATGTAGAACTCTTCGAGGTTTTCACCGTCGGCTTCCATTTCGTGCACGTCCCTGACGCACTGAATCTGTCCCTTACGTATGATTGCTATTTTGTCGCAGATACGCTCCACGACATCGATGATGTGACTGCTGAAAAACACAATGTTGCCCTTGCGTGCGTGTTCCTTCATGCATTCTTTCACCTGGAAAATGCTGTTTGGGTCAAGTCCCGTCAACGGTTCGTCCAATATCCACACCTTCGGGTCGTGAATCAGCGCAGCCATGATGGTTACCTTTTGCTTCATGCCGTGGGAATAGGTCTTGATGGGCGTATCTATTGCCGATTGAAACTCGAAACGCTCGATAAATCCGTTCAGTCGCTCGTCGCGCTCCGCCTGCGGTACTTCGTACAGGTCGGCAATGTAGTTGATGTATTCGCGCGCGGTCAGACGTTCGTACAATGCGTAGTGGTCGGGCACAAACCCGATCTGACGCTTGGCTTGCACGCTTTGAGTAGCCACATCGTAGCCGCACACTTCTATTGCGCCTTCGGTGATTGTTTGTATGCCGACGATACTTTTGATAATCGTCGACTTACCCGCGCCGTTGGGACCGAGGAAGCCGAATATTTGTCCGCCATCCACTTCCAGATCGGCATTGCGCACGGCGTAAACATCGCTGTTGCCGTAGCGTTTTGTAAATTTTTTCAACAGTAATTTATTTGTATTTTCCATATCCATCGGCTCCTCTATGCTTCTGCCGTGCAGGCTTACTTCCAATGCAAGCGCGTCCGCCCTGACCTTTTTGTTGCGCGCCCCGATGTCCATCCAGCCGGAAACGACGTTGTATGCAAGTTCGTACAAAAACCACATACCGAACGCCGCGGCAAAGTACACGAGAAAGAACAAAAATTGGTACAGCGGATAGAACCTGAAATGCAGCCCCGCAAGGTCGAACTCCCATTTTACATTCATAAGGTTGCGTCCCCAGTTGCCGAACTTGTCGGGGATGAAGTCGTTGTTGAGGAAGAAGTAGTTGACGTCGGGGTTGTAGTTGGTAAACCAGGCATTTACTACCAGCATCGCCACAAAATAGATTGCAAAGGCAATCATGCTGTAACAAAACTCTTTCCACCGCGGACGACGGAAGATACCCAGTCCGACAATCAGCAACGGCATGAAGAATGCCTGGTAATGGTTGAAATAAAACCTCCACACCTGTTGCGAAAATACCGTTACGTTTTCTCCGTAGTTGGGCATGATGAGCGCGAGAAACGCCCCGAGAACGTTGATAAAGTAAGTGAAGTAGAAAAATCGCTTCCACTTGAACGTCAGACAGAACGGCGTGATGTACATTGCGGTGTTGCACAGGTGCAGCGGCAACGCCGTAACCCACGCATTGCCGGCAAAGTTGTTGAACTTGGCTTCCAGACTGAAATTGAGCAGTCCCATCCAGGCGTAGTACATCAGTACCAGGCGTTTGCTTTCGAGAGGCAGATCTTTCAGTATCACGTACAGAATTATCGGCAAAATAAGCGCCGGATACAACAGCAGTCGGTGACTCTGGTTCAAGTCCAGCGGATTGAAGGTGTACTTCGCGCCGTTAAACAACAGTTGGAAGGCGTAGCACGGAGTAGCCGCCAGTATCATACCGACAATTGCGGCGGCAAACCATGCCCAGTCTTTGCCTTTCAACAATATTTTGTCACGGTTGGCAACGGCATACACCACCGTAAAGCCTATGCCAAGACCCGTTTCGACGGACATAAGTATTGCGCGGAAGTTTGCCGAAGCAAACGCCGCTTCACCGACAATACCCATTATCTGGTTGGGAAGCACGGCAATGTTGAGCAGGTAGGCAAATCCGCAAAAGAATGTGACAAGAGCGGGCAATGTTTTCGCCTTGAAAAACGGCGCAAGTATCGTCAGCATTTCCGCCGCGTAGGCAAGCCACACTTGCACAAGCGACATTGCAACGGCAAACTTGCTTGTAAAGCCGTACCCCACCTGCAAATTGAGTATATTCTGCAAATTGTCGTCGCCCCACATGTAGCGGAAGAACAACGCCGTCATAAGTGTAAGCGACACGGTTTTCAGAAATATATTTATTTTTGTCGGAAGTTTTTTGTACATGATCATGCCTGAAGCAACGGTCACGGCTGAAACTCCGACGGCAATAAGATAGTAAAGTAACGTCATTTGGGGGTTATCTCCTTGATAGAGAGGTCTTACGGACAATGTAAATAAAAAAGCCCCACGCAACCGCGGGAACGTCACAGCCGCGCACGACGGACAGCGGCGCAAAACGATTTTGCGCTACGACTGCCACTTGTCGATACCGCCCGACAGAGAAACCCTGCCCATGCGGCAACTAAACGTGTACGACAAACGTCCCGACGAAAACGTCGGACAAATATAACGTCGGACAAATATGCAGGATAGAAATTGAATGTGGTGTCTGAATGTCAGCATGCAGACGTTTCCGCCCGCGCAAAGACTTTGAGCACGAGTTGTTTTTCCGCTTTCCTTGCGATGCACAAGCAATTTGACAACGCACCTGACAACAATCACAAAGCCGCAACCGACAATACCTGCCATGGTGATGACTGCATACAATCCGCAATCGGACAACAGTGCGCTTGTCAGACCGAAAGTTTGCGCAACAAGAAGATTAAAACACTTGCCGACAATTTCCGTCACGACGGTGACGCTTATCCGAATGCCTTCAAACAACAGTGCCAGCACAATGTTTGCCACAAAATACACAAAAAAGACAAGAACAAACTTGACAATCGGTCTTATGACCGTGCCATGTTTTTTCACGTTATCGGTATTGTTTATGGCCTCCGCGTCGACGCACGAGGCTGCAAACTGTGCGAAATTCATCTTGTCCACCACTTGTATGGTACCAAAATACACGTTTTTTGTCAAACGATTGTAGTATATCTGCCGTCATACAGCACTTTTTTTGCACTATTACAAGAAAAACCGGACGCCCGAGGCACCTCGGACATCCGGCAAAAAGCGAATATGCAAATTATTTTACAATGCGAGAATTTTACCGCACCGCGACATTTGACACAGAACCGATTCTGTTTTACCGCGCGAGATTTTTTGTACAGTGACATTTGACCCGTAACTATTTAATCTACCGATACGTCAAATTCAAATTCGATATGCTTTTCGGTGATTTTGTACTGTTGTCCCAGCTTCGGTCCGCACGCCGCGCTGCCCACGCCGCACTGGCGGTAATCTATGTTGAAGTACCACTTGTCCTCATGCACAACTTCGTAGCGATGTCTGAAATCTACGCGTTCGTCGTAGTCGTGCAAACTAAACTCGATGTCGCGTGCGCTTTGCACCGTCAGACTTTGCCCGTTACCCGACAATCTGACCATGCGTACGTTACAGCGATTACCGTTTTCCTGCGGACGAACATAGTCGTAGCCCAACTCGGCTATCGGCATGGTGAACAATCCCACATAAGACAGATTATTCTTGTCGCAGTAGCACTCGTACGGTCCGCGCCCGAAGTACGTCACGGTGTCAAAAGTTTTGGGCAAAGCAAATGTCAGCCCGAACCGCGGAATATCGTCGAGATTTTCGTCGAGATCGGCAACGACCGACACGTGCAATCCGTTTGCTCCGCAAGTGTACCGCAACGTAACGTCGGCAAGAGGCACGCGGCTGTCGCACACCACTTCTACATGCGCAACGGCGGTGTTTTTGTCAATTTCCACCGAGCGCGCAAAGCAATACGCCTTGTCCAGGAAGTTTTGCCGCCACTTGTCGCGTTGCATGTCGTTGTCCGTCGGCGCGCGCCACATATTTATACGCGTCTGCGGCAAAATATAGTTTTTGCCGTTACACGTCAAAACCGTCGGCATACCGTTTGCGCCGATTTCAAATCGGTACTCCCGGTTGTCACACGTTGTCGGCTTGATCGGGTAGCTGTCCGACAACACCGCCTGCTTAACGTTTTTTATGCCGTAGATTTTGTCGGTAAACACAAAATTTACGCATACGTATGCATTTTTTGCCGACACCGTAATGCCTGTTTGTTTGCGTGCGTGAGGCAAAATACCCTTTATGTCAACATCCGAAACTTCCGTTTCCACGCCGTTTTCCGTAATTATGCACTTGCACTCAAAGTTGTCAAGCGTGGCAAAATCATTTCGGTTTTCCACCCAGAATCTTCCGTTGTCGCAGATGACGTTGCACGGCGAATATGCTTCCGAAACCTCAATGAGAGATGAATGTACGCTGCTTCGGTCAAGTTCCACAAGCCCGTCGACGCAAAAGTTGCCGTCGTTGAGAACATCGCCGAAATCGCCGCCGTAGTAATCTTTGCCGTCCTTCTTCACGCCGTGATTACACCATTCCCACACAAAGCCGCCGCAGCAATCGTCATGTTTGTAAATAAAGTCCCAATACGACGCGACGTCGCCGCAGGAGTTTCCCATTGCGTGGGTGTACTCGCACAAAATAAACGGCACGGCAGGTTGATGTTCCGAGATGTATCGCACAAAATCCACCGACGGATACATGCGACTGTTCATGTCGGGCAGCGAGTGCGGACGGTTTTTGTTTTGTTCGGTAATAATATACCAGCCTTCGTAGTGCACAAGACGAGTAGGATCGAGCGATTTCAGAAAGGCAATCGTGTCAACGAGATTATTGGTATTTGACGGATGCGGAACAAGGTTTTCGCCCATCACCGCGCCGTCTTCGGCGATCCAACCGGTTTCGTTACCAAGCGACCAGATTACGACAGACGGGCGATTTTTGTCCCGCTCCACCATACGACGTTGACGGTGCAACATCTGTTCCTTGAATATTTCCATGTCGACAATACCGTTGTACTTGTCCCAATCATAGTCACCATGACGGGCCACCGCACCATGCGTTTCGATATCGGCTTCTTCCAGAACGTAAATGCCGTATTTGTCGCAAAGTTTAGTAAACAACGGATGCGGCGGATAGTGACTTGTGCGCACGGCATTGACATTGTACTTTTTCATAAGCAAAATGTCGCGCACCATATCGTCAACGGTTTCGACATATCCGTTGACCGTCATGCTGTGACGATTAACGCCCTTGAACTTAGTCGGTTTTCCGTTTACGCACAGCACGTTGCCCTGATTACATACGGTACGCACACCGACATAATCACGGATATACTCGCCGTTGCAGGCAATAATGATTTTGTACAAGTTGGGCGTTTCTGCAGTCCACAAATCGGCATTTAACACCGTAAAGCGCAGGTTAGTACCCCTTTGCGTATCCAGCAAAGTATCGTCCGCGTCGTACAATTGCACAGTGGCAATTGTGTCGAGAGCGACATCGATAACGCCGTCGGCACCGACAATGTCCGTCGTCACCTTGTAGTCGCGCAGGTGATTTTCGGGACGGTGAAGAATGTACACCTCGCGAAAAAGTCCGCTCATACGTAGTTTGTCCTGGTCTTCGAGGTATGACGCCGAACACCACTTTGCCACGACAACCTTTATTTCGTTTGCGCCGACGTGCAGTTTTGCCGTGATGTCAAACTCCGCCGAACTGTGCGACACGGTAGAATAGCCGACAAATTCGTCATTTACAAACAGATACAAACAACTGTCCGCACCTTCGAAATTTATGTAATATTTTCCGTCCGCATTTTCAATTACATATTCCGTCTGATACACGCCGCATGGATTATCCTTTCGTATATACGGCGGATCATACGGAAACGGGTAACGCACATTGGTGTACTGGTGGCTGTCGTAACCGAGTATCTGCCAGCACGACGGCACTTTGATATCGGTCGTCGGCGCGCAGGCAAACGCCTCGTCGGTTATTTTGTCGAAATAGGCAAACTTCCAGTCGGAAAGCAAAGTAACCTGCGACGAAGCAAATTCGTCGCCTACAAAATTTTTGTCGGCAAACGGTACATAAAAACTACGTGTGGGCAATGCGCCGACCTGGGTTGTGAGGGTGTTGTGGTAGTTGTACTTCATTCTGCTGTTCTCTCTTTGTCGGATTTCTCAATAAATGTTGGGGTGTATGTAAAAAACAAGGACATTCTCCGTGATGTCTGATCAGTTTGCAAAAAAAATTACAAAAAGCAGAAGTCCTTAGGGTTAATTTAGTCATCACTAATAATTTTTGCGAGTGTGTCGGCGGCTAATTATGCGTTAAACGACGC
>OLXG01000155.1_pt1 | contig 29133 bp, 27 predicted proteins | sample 1673861 | NCBI WGS metagenome assembly OLXG01 (sample SAMEA103958130, study PRJEB25191) | human gut metagenome | biome: human-associated habitat [ENVO:00009003]; feature: intestine environment [ENVO:2100002]; material: feces | place: Germany | collected 2013/2015
TCTTGCAATTTCGGAAACATTGTGTTACATTATGTGTGACCTTAATAGGGCGCGGCAACTCGTGCCGCGTGAGATATCGTATCAAATCTCATAAGGGGGATTTTTAGATGAAAACCATGAAGAAAGTAATTTCCACGCTGCTGCTGGTTTGCATGCTGGCCAGCGTCCTCGCGGTGTCCGCATATGCGGCCGGCGAGAGCATCGTTTTCGATAAGATCGCAAGCGGTGCAACTGTTACTTCGGAGAATGTCAACATCTCCGTCACAGCAAAGGGGCTTGCGTCTGGCCACACCTACAGAGTCAGATGGTCCAGCGGCAGCTTCAGTTATTCTGCGAATGTGACCGTTAATGCGTCTGACCCGACTCTGGGCCTCGCCTATGCGGAGATAAAGCCGAGTGAGCTTGGCGCTTCCGGCCAGCACACCATCACGGCAGAGCTTGTTGACATCACCGATGGCGAGCCTGGCACTGTCGTCAGTTCTGCGCTCGGCTACGTTACGACGAACCCCGCGGTGGAGATAACCTCCGTCACCATGACGCCCAACGCCATCAGCCTCAACGTAATAAACAACCCCAAGTATGATAAGCTCGTTCCCGTGTATAACAACAGCAGCAACAGCGGCATCACGCCCAACAGCATTTCCTGGTGGTCCGATGACGAATCCGTTGCCACCGTCGAGAACGGCGTTGTTCACGCAAAGAAACCCGGTACAACGAAGATTTGGGTCAAGGTGAATGACAACACCAACCTCAAGGACTTCTGCACCGTCACCGTCAGCACCGAGCTTGAAAGCTTCACTCTCAGCAAGACTCAGCTTGTCATCGAGAAGGGCAACACCGAGGCCATAGTGGCCACCGTCGTGCCCGCGGGTGTGTTCACCGTGACATGGTCCTCCAAGAACCCCGATGTGGCAAAGGTCGATAACGCCGGCAACGTCACCGCAGTTGCGGCCGGCACCACTGTTATCTATGCCACGGCCGGCGGCGTGACGCGCACCTGCGACGTCACCGTGACCGACCCCAGCAAGCCCACCGTCACCATCACCGGCCCCAAGTATGAGATCGCCAAGGGCGAGACCGTCACCTATACTGCCTCCTTCTCCGGCGGTGCTTCCGGTGTGTACATAGACCACTGGTCTGCTGATTCCAACGCTGTTTCCATCAGCTACAACGGCAGCACCTGCAAGGTCACCGGGCTTGAAAAGACCTCCAGCCCCGTCACCCTCACGGCTTACGCACGCAAGGGCTCCAACACCGTCCTCTATCAGGGCAGCGTACAGATCACTGTCGGCGACGTGCGCACCATCACCCTCATTGCCAACCCCAGCAACATCGCCGTTGCGGGCGGCAAGTCCACTGTCAGTGTCTCCGGCGCGAACTCCGGCGAGGTCTACGATTGGACCATCACCCCCAGCTCCTCCGCAGTCATGACTTCCTACAGCACCTACGCACAGAGCGTTGACATAGTCGGTGGCAACGCGGACGGCTACATCCAGGTCACCGCGACCCTGCGCGGCAACAGCAGCGTGAAGGCCACCACGACCGTCAGCGTCCTCTCCGAGGAGCCTTACAACGCCACCATCAGCCCCAGCAGCGTCACATGGTCCAAGGGTCAGGGCAACCTTGAGTTCACTCTCAAGCCCTACCTGTACGACGCATACCTCGACGGCGTGCTTATTTCCGGCAGCCAGAACTCCTCCAAGTACAGCTACGTATGGAGCGGCAACTTCATCCTGAAGTCCTCCTACCTCCAGACGCTGTCCGCCGGTACTCACACCCTGAAGGTCAGAACGACCGACAACAGCAATGGTACCATACCCAACGGCATAGTCTATGCCACCATCACCATCAACGGCACTGCCAGCGCCGCCTACGGCGACAACGCCCATGTCCGCGGCAACAGCAACAACCTTTACTTCAACTCCACCGGCGCCATCAAGAATGTCTACATAAGCAACCAGCTTATCGACCCGGCAAACTACACCCTCGATTCCACCGGCAGGAGCCTCACCCTCAAGGCCAACTTCCTGAATCTGCTCAACTACGGCACCTACACCATGAAGCTTGAGACCACCAACGGCACGACCGAGACCACGACCTTCCGCATCGTCACGGCGAACTACGCCCCCGCGACCGGCGACGAGAGCAATCTCGCCCTGTGGATCGCAGTGATGATAGTCTCCGGCGCAGGCGCGATAGCCCTGATCCCGAGAAGGAAGAAGGAGATGTAAGCCGGACGGCTGCATTGAAAGCGAAATAAAATGACGGACGCCCCGGCATCATGCCGGGGCGTTTTCACAGCGGAGGGATATCAATGCGGATACTGTATACGGATGCGGCGCTGGTCGTGTGCATAAAACCGGCGGGCGCGCTTTCCACGGATGAGCCGGGCGGTGTGCCCGAGCTTGTGCGCGCGGAGCTTGGCGATGCCGCGGCGGAGGTGCGCACGGTGCACCGGCTCGACCGCGTGGTGGGCGGGCTTATGGTGCTGGCACGGTCCGCGCCCGCCGCGTCGGAGCTGAGCCGCCAGATACGCGAGGGCGGCTTCGGCAAGGAGTATCTCGCCGTCGTCCACGGCGAAACGCCCGCGCGCGGGGAGCTTAAAGACCTCCTCTGGCGCGACAAGGCGCGGAGGATGACCTTCGTCGTACAGGAGAGGGCGAAGGGCGTGCAGGACGCGTCGCTTGAATACGAAACACTGGCGCGCGCCGGGGATATGAGCAAGCTGCGCATAGTCCTGCACACGGGGCGCACGCACCAGATACGCTGTCAGTTCGCCGCGCACGGCCACCCGCTGCTTGGCGACAGGAAGTACGGCCTGCCGGACGACGGCACGGACGGCATCGCTCTGTGGTCGCACAGCTTGACGTTTACCCATCCTGAAAGCGGCATGCCCATGTCCTTCACGGCGGAGCCGCCGCAGGCGTACCCGTGGACGCTGTTCTGGCTGCTGTAAATGTTAACAGATCAAAAATAATACTAAATAATTAAAAATATGGTTATGATCCTGTTGCAATGGGAAAGTATATACGTTATAATATACTTAAAATTTTTTGAACAATTGGCAGGATTTTAACATGATGATCTTAAAAGGCGTTCTTGCGGCGGTCTGCGCCTACATGCTGGGCTCGCTCAGCATGTCGATATGCATTTCAAAATGCGTCATGAATTCCGACGTGCGCGCCCACGGCAGCGGCAATGCCGGGGCGACGAATATGGCGCGCGTGTTCGGATTGCGGCTGGGCGTGCTGACGCTGGCCGGGGATATGCTCAAGGCGGCGCTGGCCATGCTGGCCGGGTGGCTGCTGCTGGGCGAATTGGGGCTATGCATAAGCGGCGCGGCCTGCCTTGTGGGGCACTGCTTCCCGGTGCTGCATGAGTTTCGCGGGGGGAAGGGCGTTTCCGCCGGGGCGGCCGTCCTGCTGGCGGTGGACTGGCGCGTGCTTCTGGCGGCCGTGGTCTGCTTTGCAATCTTTGCGCTGCTCAGCCGGAAGGTGTCGCTCGGCTCTCTCGGCGCGGCGGTCATGGGCTTTTGTGCGGCGGCATATCTCGGCGTTTCGACGCCGCGGCTCATCCTCGCGGCCTTTGCGATGCTCATCGTCATGCTGCGCCACAGGGAGAATATCCTGCGCCTCATTGCCGGAACGGAGCCGGATTTCAAACCCGCCGGTGAAAAAAAGAAAAAGCCGGAGACGACCGAATGACGACTATTGATGTGAACCCGCCGTATACCGGCGGGTTTTACATTTTTTTAACCATTGCGGGCGAGTGCATTGTATAATATTAGAATAGCAAAAAAAGAAATTAGAATGATAAAGAAAAGAATGCAGGGGGCAAAATATATGAATAAGCGCGCTCTTATAGTTGAGGACGACGTCAACATCGCCGAGCTCCTCCGCCTGTATCTCGGTAAGGACGGGTTTGAGGTCATGATATCTCCCGACGGCGGCAAGGCGAAGTCCATGTTCGACCTTTTCCAGCCGGACGTCGTGCTGCTTGACATCATGCTGCCCGTGAAGGACGGCTGGCAGGTATGCCGCGAGATAAGGGAGAAGTCCTCAACGCCCATCATCATGCTCACGGCCAAGGGCGAGACGACCGACAAGATAAACGGACTTGAAATGGGGGCGGACGACTATGTCACGAAGCCCTTCGACGTCAAGGAGCTTATCGCCCGCGTCCACGCCGTCATGCGCCGCACGGACGCTGACGCGCCTGTGGACAAAAAGCTCGTTTTCGACAAGCTCGTCATCAATCTCGACTCGTATGAGCTTATCGTGGACGGAAAGAAGGTGGACACACCGCCCAAAGAGATGGAACTGCTTTATCACCTCGCCTCCTCGCCGAACCGCGTTTTTACGAGGAATCAGCTTCTCGACGAGGTGTGGGGCTTTGACTACTTCGGCGACTCGCGCACGGTCGATGTGCACATAAAGCGCCTGAGAGAAAAGCTCGAGGGCGTGTCGGATAAGTGGAGTCTCAAAACCGTCTGGGGCGTCGGATATAAGTTCGAGGTCACGGACTGAGTCTGATGAAGAGCATATATCTGCGGAACTTTGTCGCCACGGCGATAATGGTTTCGGTCTGCTTTCTTATCGTGGCCTGCTCCTTCGTCGGCATCGGGCGCAACTACCTCATCAGCGAGTACCGCGAGGATATGGTCAACTCCGCGCGCGAGGTGTCGCGCACGGCCGCGGCCATCGCGCAGAACAACTCCCTCAACAGCTGGATACTCAGCATGACGCTCAGCTCCGTGTCGAATTCCACGGGCAATCAGGTCATGGTCGCAGATCCGGACGGCGTCGTCGTCACCTGCTCCGACCGTTCGCCCGTGTGTGAGCATATGGGTTATCACATGCCGGAGGATGTGCTGCACCAGCTTCGTGCCAACGGCGCGATAAACCAGATAACCAATCTCGGCGGGCTTTATGACAGCAACCGCTACGTTGTCGCCCAGCCGATAAAGCTTGCGGCCACGGATGAGATACTTGGCTATGTTTTCGTCACGAATGTGATAGACAACATGCTCGGCGCGTGGTCCACCTTCCTCAGCATCGCGGCTGTCGTCACGATGGCCGTGTTTATCGCCGCGCTTGCTATTTCGCTGGTCTACTCCAAGCGTATGGCACGGCCACTGGATGAGATGGCCGCCGCCTCGCGCAAGTTCGCCCGCGGCGACTTCTCCGTGCGCGTCAAGCAGGAGGAGGACCCCACGGACGAGATGGGCGCGCTGATAGACTCCTTCAACAAGATGGCGGATTCGCTTGAAATGGCGGAGGCGCGGAGGAGCGAATTCATCGCCAACATCTCGCATGAGCTGCGCACGCCTATGACCACCATATCCGGCTTTGCCGACGGCATCCTCGACGGGACCATACCCAAGGAGGACGAGGAAAAATACCTGCGCTCCATAAGGGATGAGACGCGCCGTCTCTCCCGCCTCGTGCGCGACATGCTGGACGTTTCCCAGATGCGCGCCCATGCCGCCGACTCCAGCCGCCGCACGGTGTTCGACCTGACGGAGCTTGTGCTTCAGACTCTTTTGAGCTTTGAGACCCGCGCGACGAAGAAGAAGCTGGACGTTGACCCGCAGCTTCCGGATAATCACATAATGGTGCGCGCGGATAAGGACGCGATAACCCAGGTCATATATAACCTGCTGGATAACGCCGTGAAGTTCGCCCATGAGGGCACGTGCATCACGCTTCGGCTGTATAAGGACGATGGGAAGGCCTACGTCTCCGTCAAGGACTGTGGCGAAACTATCCCCCCGGACGATCTGCCCTTTATATTCGACCGCTTCCATAAGTCCGACCGTTCGCGCAGTCTGGATAAGAACGGCGTCGGGCTGGGGCTGTATCTGGTCAAGACCATCATAAACAGCCACGACGAGGACATCGTCGTGCGCAGCGAGGACGGCGTGACGGAATTCGTGTTCACGCTGCCGCTGGCGGAACGCAGTAAATAAATATCATCATATCGAGGGATCTGTATGAGCAGTAATAACTGGTATAGCGGCGCGGGCTGGTATGAGCCGCTGCACGGCGAAGAGAAGCCGAAAAAGCGCAGAAAAAAGGGCGGATGGACGCCGACGCGCATCGGCGGGATCATAGTGCTGGTGCTCGTCCTCATTGCGGGCACGTCGCTCATGTTCTCAAACTCCGGCAGCAGCGTCAGCGTCATTTGGAACAAGGACGGCAAAAGCGGCTCGTGGAGCAGCGGGAGCGACGAGCTTCCGGAGGACTTCAACGACTTCTTTGACAGCTACTATGAAAGCACCGACACAGAGTCGGCCGAGATAAACATCCCCACCGTCTCGCTCGACACCGATTTCAGCGTGACGCTTGAAAAGCCCGGCGAGCAGGAGATGAGCCTCAAGGAGCTTTACAGCGACTGCGCGCAGTCCATCGTCGCCATATACGGCTATATCGACGGGCAGAGCGGCTATTACTGGGGCACGGGCGTCATCCTCAGCGAGGACGGCCTTATCTTAACGAACACGCACGTCGTCAGCGGCTGCGACAGCGCCACGGTGCAGCTTTCCGACAATACCGAGTATGAGGCGAAGCTTGTCGGCGCGGATGAGCTGAGCGATATCGCGGTGCTCAAAATAGAGGCGAGCGGGCTTAAAGCCGCGCGCTTCGGGGAAAGCCGTGACCTGGCCGTCGGCGATAAGGTCGCCGCGATAGGCAACCCCCTCGGCGAGACCTTCCGCCTCACGCTGACAGACGGCATAATCTCCGCGATAGAGCGCGGCATAAGCTACAAGGGCCACAGCATGACCCTTTTGCAGACGAACACCGCCATAAACGAGGGCAACTCCGGCGGCGCGCTGTTCAATATGTACGGGCAGGTGATAGGCATCACCAACATGAAGATGATGTCCTCCTACTCCAGCATTGAGGGCATCGGCTTCGCCATCCCCTCCGCCACGGCGTGCAGCATCGCAAATTCGCTCATAAAATACGGCGAGGTCTGGGGGCGGCCGTCCATCGGCATCACCGTCGGCGCGATACCCAAGAACGTGCTGGAGCATTATGACCTCCCGCAGGGGCTTTACGTTTCCGCCGTGCAGGCCGGTTCCGACGCGGAGAAGGAGGGCATACAGCCCGGCGATATAATCACCGCCGTGAACTATCAGCCCGTCACCACGACGGATGAGGTCAACGACATCAAAAACAGCCTCGCCGTCGGCGACATCATGATCTTCGACATCTGGCGAAACGGCGAGACGATGGAGATCGAGGTCGTCCTGATGGACACGAACGACGTGTATAAATAAGCATTATGCATGAATCTGCTCCCCCGCTTTTCCGCATGGAAGGGCGGGGGAGTTTTTGTGCCGAAAAGCGTTTTCCGGCGGCGGAGTTCGACAGAATACACGATTTATTCACATTTCGTCCCGCGCGGCTTTTACACTTTGACAAAATGCGTAAATAACTCTTGCAATCGCGCCGCGGCTGTGATATATTGTCCACACAACATAATATTCCATCGAAGTATGCAGGATCTTTTTGGAGACTGTGTGCGGAGGAAACTCTGGAGAATCCCTATTTTGGGTGCCGAAGGTGCAAGGTCGCAAGACCGAATCTCTCAGGCCAAAGGACAGAGCGGGTGTACGGCATGTTTTTTAAACTGCCTGTGTCCTATCCAGAGTTGCTGTTTTGCCGGCAACTTTATTTTTTTATCAGGAGGAATCAGCATGTCGTTACTCAGCATCGTACAGAAAATCAATATGTATCTTTCGGACTATATCCTTATAGTCCTGCTCGTCGGCACGGGCATCTTCTTCTCGGTCAAGACGCGCTTTGTGCAGGTGCGCTGCTTCAAGGAGGGGTGGAACAAGACCTTCGGCAACTTCTCCCTTCACGGCGGCAAGCAGGAAAGCGGCATAAGCTCGTTTCAGGCGCTGGCCACGGCGATCGCCGCGCAGGTCGGCACGGGCAATATAATCGGCGCGTCCGGCGCTATCCTCATCGGCGGCCCCGGCGCGATCTTCTGGATGTGGATAATCGCCTTCTTCGGCATGGCCACGATATATTCAGAGGCCGTCCTCGCGCAGGAGACGCGTGAGGTCAAGCCTGACGGCACGGTGCACGGCGGCCCGGTGTACTACATCAAAAAGGCGTTCCCCAACGGCTTCGGCAAGTTCCTTGCGGGCTTCTTTGCCGTGGCGATAATCCTCGCCCTCGGCTTCATGGGCTGCATGGTCCAGTCCAACTCCATCGGCGAGACCTGCTCCAACGCGCTGGGCATTCCCGCGTGGGTCATCGGCATCGCTGTCACGATCATTGCGGCCGTCATCTTCCTCGGCGGCGTCCAGCGTATCGCCTCCGTCACGGAAAAGCTCGTGCCGCTGATGGCGGTGCTGTATATCGCAGGCGGCCTTATCGTTCTCATCGCGCGCATCAAGTACGTGCCTGAAACCATCGGCATGATCTTCAAGTATGCTTTTATGCCCAACGCCATCATCGGCGGCAGCCTCGGCTACGCCCTCAAGACGGCGATAAGCCAGGGCGTCAAGAGGGGGCTTTTCTCCAATGAAGCCGGCATGGGCTCCACGCCGCACGCGCACGCCATGGCGAACGTCAAAAAGCCGCACGATCAGGGCGTCGTTGCCATGATAGGCCTCTTCTTCGACACCTTCGTCGTCCTCACGATGACGGCGCTCGTCGTTATCGCCACGCTCTACGCCGGCGACGGCGTGCTCGCCTCCGGCGCGGCGGACGGCATTGCCAAGACGAACATGGCGCAGCTTGCCTTCGGCATGATCTTCGGCGACAAGTTCGGCCCGCTGTTCGTGGCAATATGCCTGTTCTTCTTCGCGTTCTCCACTGTGCTCAGCTGGAACCTCTTCGGCAAGATAAACGTTGAATACCTCTTCGGCAAGAAGGCCGTTCCGGTTTACTCCGTGCTGGCGCTGGGCTTCATCTTCCTCGGCTCCTGCCTCTCCAACGACCTCGTGTGGGAGCTGACGGACATGTTCAACCAGCTCATGGTCATCCCCAACGTCATCGCGCTCATCGCGCTTTCGTCCCTCGTCGCCGCCGCGGCGAAGTCCGACAGCGAGACGCGGCTCAAGTGATAACGCTTATATAAAACTTATAATAAAACCACCTCATGCGCCCGCTGAAAAGCGGGCGCAGTATTATCGTATAACGTCAGATCGCCGCGCATTTCTGCGCGGCGATCTTGCTTTACTCTTCGGCGGGCTGTTCCTCGCCTTCCGTGATGAGCTTGCTTATGTCGTTTATGATATTTTCCACGCTGCTCCGTGATACGGTCAGGCGCGCTTCGCCGTTAAGACTGACAAGGCAGTCCGTGCTGTCATAGGCGTAGAATATCAGCTCCACCTCCTTATAGCCTTCGGTGCCGCGGTGAAAGGCAAAGCTTAGGTCTGCCCGCGCCCGATAGTGAAGGACAGATCGTCCACGGCCACATGGCTTCCATAGCGTTTCGTTACATGGCTCACTTCAACCAAGCCCAATGCCTCCTTTAATAAACTGCTGTACAGAGTTTAAAAAGCAAAGCTTAACCCGGCCTTAAAAAAGCCTTGTGCAAACTGTGAACGTTGCCCGCCGCGGCGCAACAGTTCATATTATGTTTACAGCTTTTTCAGATTGAGTTAAGCATTTCCTGATATCTTATCGGCAGACGGAAGGCCGCAGGCCAAGCGGAGTTACCCGTCTCACCGTGCCCAGCTAAGGGCTGCGCTGATGCCCCGGCAGCGCCGGGGATGAGCCTACAGCGCCGCTCCTTTGGCAAGGCTTCGCATGGTGTTCAATGAAAGCGACGCGCTGCGTGCGCCACCCGGCGCGCGCTCCGTGAAGCCGGATTTTATATATCACTTGGGTGCAGTCCAAAATGGCGGACTGCACCCAAGACAATTTTAAAAGCAAAAGCAATGACTGTCCTGAATATAGGACAGCCATTGCTGAGACTGTCGAAAAAACCAAAGGTTTTTCCGACAAAAGGATCGCAGTCTGCTGCGCGCATAATTTGCCCGCCGATGGCGGACAAATTCCACACTTGCAGCCTGAGAAGTATTTTCTCTCACGCACATGTCGCGAGAGAAAATGGTTAAAAATCTATTTGCCGCCTGCGGGCGTCAAACTCTGCGAGGCTTTTTGACATACTGAACAATGACTGTCCTGAATATAGGACAGTCATTGCTGTATCATATGGCCATAAAGCAAACGGAGGTATATGATAATGAAGGGTTACGATGTGAAATACGGTTACATGGGCTTTGTTGCGGGCAGCTATCTGCTCTTTGCAAGCGAGGCGGAGTATATCGAATACCTCCGCGGCTGACGCGGCGTGAACCTACACCCGCGGCCGGTCACTTCTGCGCCGTGACGCACAGCCAGCCTCTGCCGTTCTTGTGCGTCTGGACGCCGTGAAAGCCAGCCTGCTCCAGAAAGGCCTTCAGTTCACCGGCGCTATAAATGGTCATGCCGTCGATGATCTTCGTCCATTTGTCGTCCTTCGCGTTGCCGCCGTCGCATTCGTTGCAGATGAAGAAGGTGCCGCCCGGCTTCAATACCCGGCTGACCTCGCCGAAGCATTCCGGCAGTCCCGGCCAGAAATAGACCGTCTCAAACGCCGTGACGAGGTCGAAGCTCTCCCCAGCAAACGGCATCTTGTCCGCGCTTCCCTGCGTGACGGCGCACCGCCCGGCGGATATCGCCTGCGCGTTGACCCCGCGCGCCTTTTCCACGCTGACGGGGGAGTAGTCAAGCCCGCTGACAGTTCCGTCCGGGCACATTTTCAGCAGCTTTTTTATGTTCGCCCCGCCGCCGCAGCCGCAGTCAAGCACGGTGGCATCCTTGCCGGGGCGCACGAATTGAAGCCCCCAGTCCGCCAGCGCGCGGTGGCCGATGTTCATCATCAAGACCATTGCTTTCCCGCCAAGCCCTGCCGGCTTGCGCGTGTTTTCAAAAAATGACATTGCAGTATGCTCCTCCCGGTACGCGGCCGTATGTCCGTGCATCCCGGCTCATTGCCCGCGCCCGGCGATGATTATACCACGCGCGGCTCCGGCATTTCAACAGTTTCGCCCGCAGGCGCGGCGTTCGTAAAAACGCCGCGCTTTTCCGTGCGCATAAATTCCGCTTGCATTTCGACAGAGTATGCTATATAATAACGGCGCTATTGATAATGGCGTTATTGATTGGAGGGGAACACGGCTTGGCAAACAAAGACCATTCGCTGGATGACGGGATAATCCGCGCCGCCTATGATGAGTTTCTTGCCTGCGGCTTTGAAAAGGCCTCCCTTCATAAGATCGCGGAGAAGGCGAACGTGACCACCGGCGCGATATATACGCGCTATAAGAATAAGGACGCGCTTTTCGTCAGCCTCCTGCAGGATTTCCTGTCCGTTATGGAGGCGGCCTTCGCCCCCGCTGCGCCGGAATACGAAAAGGCGAGGCAGAGCGGCACGACGGACGCGCTGCTGCAGGCCATAGACTTTGAGCAGCGCATATATTTCGCTCTCCTTGCGGAGCATTATGATGACTGCACGCTGTTTTTCTGCCGCAGTGACGGCAGCTCGGCGGAGAAATTACTGAAGGAAATGATGCGCCGCAAAACGGAGCAGACCGTGAATTTCTTCTGCGAGGTCTACGGTAAAAAGCCGAACGCCGACGCCGTCAGGCTTCTGATGGGCGCGCAGTTCTGGTACTTCCGCCAGCTTCTGGACGAGCACCCGGATGAAGAAAGAATGATGGCCTGTCTGCGCACGGTCGTCGATTTCACGAACGCAGGCTGGCGGCAGCTATGCGATACGCTTTCCTGAACGGCAAAGAACCCGGGCGGGGCATCCGCCCATTTCTTTCACGTTGCGGTTAGAGATAATTAACTAACGGATAAAAAGAAGTGACTGGTATGGTAGATTTTGAATTTGAATTTCAGTACGCGGAGGCGAAGCAGACGGCCCTGCAAAAGGCCGCCGGGAGCATTCCGGCGGGGCGCTGCTCCTGCTGACGGCCGCGGATGGCTGGATAGGTACGGCGCTTGCGGGCGGCGGGCTTTTTGCGGCGCTGTGGGCGGCGGCGCGGCTGATGCCGCATACGGTGCTTTCGTTCATGCTGGTGCTCGTGCCGCGCTTGACGCCGTGTTTGCCGCCGTCCTTCTCGCGGCCATGGCCGCCGGACTTCTTTTGTGAACGCCGCCCCTGTGGCATTCAATATAGATCAAATAGATGGATATTATCGCAAAAAGGAGACTTTTGATTATGAGCAATTCAACCGCCAACAACAAACTGAAGGTCAGGGATAAGAATAAGAAAAACCGGTATCAGTAGATCAAACTGATACCGGTTTTCAATATCCGCCGTGCTGTGCGCCCCGCGGATATCACTCTTTATTTCCCGTTATGTAATAGTCGCAGTATTCGCCACCCGCGGCGATGGTTTTTTCCCGGTGCAGCACGCCGTGCTGCAAGGTTATCATCACGTTGTCCAGCTCGCAGAAGAGAGGCATAAGCTCACTCACGCCCAGCTTTTCCGTGTAGATGCATATCGGGCAGCGGGTGATGCGGTAGTAGCACGCGCCCTCGTGCGGCTGACCGACGAAGTCCACCTTGAACGAGGTCGGGTACAGCTTCTCCTTTTCCGGCGTGTACCACTTGACGTACTTTATGATGCTCTTCTTGTTCTCGGCCTTTCCGCGCGGCGTGTTCAGGTCGGTCATGCTGAAATGCCACTTCACGTGATACAGCCCCCGGCGCATCATCTCCTGAATCGTTTCCGGCGGTATCTTCTTCTCGCTTGCCACATACGGCGCGACGAAGGCCAGCGCAAAAAGCTCATTATAAGCCATGGGGTTGCCGTCGCCGATGTCGTCCGCCTTCTCCACAAGCTCCCGGTAGGTCTTTTTGCTCTTGCGCATGATCTCATTGGCGTACTGCTTCCCGTACTTTTCGACCAGCACCTTCTTCATGGAGCTTTCAAACATCCAGTAGTAAAATCCGTTATACTTCATTTTCATCCATCTCCCTTGTATGATCCGCAGCGTCAAAAAGCGCGGTCCAGCCGCCGAAATGGTAGACCATCAGGGCGTTCATACAGCGCTCGGCAGTCTCCCTGTCGCGGCAGCCTGCAATGATCCGGCGATAGCTGTCGAACTGCGCGGATATGACCAGCCCCAGAAGCTGCTCATCCACACCGGCATAGCCCGTGCTGCGGAAAAACGCGGCGCTCTCCTCTATCTTCCGCGCCACCAGCGTGTCAAAGAAGCCCTCAAGACTGCTTCCCGCACTCTGATACAGCAGCAGCACGGCCTCGTCGTAGTGGTCGAAGATCAGATGCAGTATCACGGCGGACTCGCGCTGTATGGAAGCCCTCAGCCGTGCCGGTATCCCTTCATCCGCGCCGGAGTAATAGTCCGACCGGATGCTTTGGAACGCCGCCTCTATCTCACTCAGAAACGGCTTCAGCAGGCTTACAAACAGCTCGTCCTTCGATTTGTACCTGATCTGTATCGCGCCGACTGTCGCGCCGGCCTTCTCCGCGATTTTCCGCAGGGATGCACCGGCGTAGCCCTTTTCCGAGAATTCCTCAAACGCCGCCGCCGTTATTCTGATGTCCAGAGAATGATCCCTTCGCGCCATATGCCGGCCTCACTTAATTACACTGTAATTAATTACAGTGTAATCATAACTCCCGCCGTGCGCGTTGTCAAGCGCGTTTGCCTGGATATGATGCCGTGTTGTATTTTCTGCCTGCATGTGTTAAGATGATATATGATTACGGAGGCAAAGGTTATGGAAAAGTATTTTGAGATAAATAAAAGCGGACAAAACATCCGCTGCAAGCTGTATTGCGGCAAAAGCGCCGGTATTGAAAAGGCGGTGCTGTTCGTCCACGGCTTTACCGGGCATAAGGACAACGGCGCGGCGCAGAAATTCGCGGACAGGGTGCTGTCCAAATATAAGGGCATCGCGGTCATGACCTTCAACCTGCCCTGCCATGGCGACGATGTGAAAAAGAAGCTTGCGCTGCAAGACTGCATGACGTATATCGGACTTGCCGCGGACTATATAAAAACGGAGCTTCACACCGATGACATCTATGCATACGCGACGAGCTTCGGCGGCTATCTCGTGCTGAAATACATTGCCGAAAACGAAAGCCCGTTCAAGAAGATCGCGCTGCGCTGTCCCGCAGTCAATATGGCCGAGGTGCTCACGGACTCCATCATGAAAAACGACGAGCTGGACAAGCTTCGCAGGGGAAAGACCGTGTCCGTCGGCTTTGACAGGAAGATAGAGGTGAGCCGCCAGTTCCTGACCGAGCTTGAAACCGCGGATATCCAGAAGATAGACTACATAGAGCATGCCGACGACATCCTCATCCTCCATGGCACGAAGGACGAGGTCGTCCCGTTCGAGGCGGTGCGGTACTTTGCCGAGGATAACCTTATCGAGTTCATCCCCGTGGAAAATGCCGACCACAGATTCCAGAACCCCGCGCACATGGAGCTTGCGACCAAAAAGGTCATAGAATTCTTCGGCTTCGGCGGGTGAATCGCCGGGTTCACACGGCGGCTTCCGCAAGGAGGACAGCGCCGAGGGATAAAAGCGTGCTCAATACGATATAGCATACCGCTGCGGCGGACTTCCCGCTTTGCAGCAGCGTCACGCTCTCCAAGGCAAAGGTGGAAAACGTGGTAAAGCCGCCGCATATCCCGGTCTTGAGAAAGAGGATCATGCGCGGGCTGAGTCCGGCATTTTTCACTGCCGCGGCAGTGATGATCCCGATGATAAACGCGCCGAGCACGTTTATTATCAGCGTGTTCACGGGAAAGACCCCAGAGCGGTCGAGCGGGATGAGCGACATGGCGTATCGCGCCGCCGCGCCTATAAAACCACCCGCCCCGACGGCAAGAAAATTCAGCATATTTGTCTCCTTTTTACGGGCTGTATTCAACTGTATTCCCTGCGCTCATATAATGCGCAGGGATTTTTACATACTGCAAGTATGCCATCATTCGGGAAGATTTGCAAGAGTCTGATACAATGCCGAAAGAACAGCGAATTCCGGTTGACCGGCGCGCGGTTTAATGATAAAATACCATGTCAAATTGTGATTACTTACTTATATAGATGGAGAAGCACATGTGGATCTCAGATAAATGGCAGGACTTTGAACTGATAGACTGCTCACGCGGCGAGAAGCTTGAGCGCTGGGGAAGGTACTTCCTCGTGCGCCCGGACCCGCAGGCGATATGGGACACGCCCCGGCGGAACATGCACTGGAACGACCGCGACGCGCGCTATCGCCGCAGCGAGAGCGGCGGCGGAAGCTGGGACAAGGGCGGCCTGCCGGAAAACTGGAAAATAAAATACGGCGAGCTTACTTTCAATGTAAAGCCCATGAACTTCAAGCATACCGGCCTCTTCCCGGAGCAGGCATGCAACTGGGATTGGGCCATGGCGAAGATACGCGCCGCCGGCCGGCCCATAAGCGTGCTGAACCTCTTCGGCTATACGGGCGCGGCGACAGTGGCCTGCGCCAAGGCCGGGGCCAGCGTGTGCCATGTGGACGCGGCGAAGGGCATGGTCGCGTGGGGCAAGGATAACGCCGCCGCCACGGGACTCAGTCAGGCGCCCATCCGCTGGATAGTGGACGACTGCGCCAAATTCGTGGAGCGGGAAATACGCCGCGGACACAAATACGACGCCATCATCATGGACCCGCCGTCCTACGGGCGCGGCCCCGGCGGCGAGGTGTGGAAGCTGGAGCAGAACCTGTGGCCCTTCGTGTCGCTGTGCGCGGGCGTGCTGTCGGACGAGCCGCTGTTCGTCATAATCAACTCCTACACCACGGGGCTTTCCGCCTCCGTTCTGAGCTACGTCACGGAAAGCATATTCACAAAGAAGTTCGGCGGACGTTCCGACGCGCAGGAGCTTGGCCTGCCCGTCACGGAAAGCGGCCTTTGCCTGCCCTGCGGCGCGACCTGCCGCTGGGAGAGATGAGCCTGCCGGGCATAATGATTTTTGGAGCGGCCAGATGAGCATAATTAGTTTTGAAAATGTACATTACACCTATCCCGGCGACGATATGGAAAGCCTTTGCGGGATAGACCTTGCGATAGAGAAGGGGCAGTTCACGGCGGTGCTGGGGCACAACGGCAGCGGCAAATCCACGCTTGCCAAGCACATGAACGCCATCCTTGTGCCGGATGAGGGGCGCGTGCTGATAAACGGCATCGACACCGCCGACGAGGAGCGCGTGCTGGACGTGCGCCGCTGCGTCGGCATGGTGTTCCAGAACCCGGACAACCAGATCGTTGCGAACGTCGTCGAGGACGACGTGGCCTTCGCGCCGGAAAACCTCGGCGTGCCGCCGCAGGAGATACGCCGCCGCGTGGACGCGGCGCTCACGCAGGTCGGCATGTATGAGCTGCGCGAGCACGCCCCCCATCTCCTCTCCGGCGGGCAGAAGCAGCGCGTCGCCATTGCCGGTGTTATCGCCATGGAGCCGGAGATAATCGTGCTGGACGAGCCGACGGCCATGCTCGACCCGCAGGGGCGGCAGGAGGTCATATCCACGGTGACGCGCCTGTGCCGGGAAAAGGGGATGACGGTGGTGCTCATCACGCACCATATGGACGAATGCATCGGCGCGGACAGGCTCATCGTCATGTCAAACGGCAGCATCATTGCCGACGGCACGCCAGGCGCGGTGTTTTCCGACGTGGCGCTCATGGAGCGCGAGGGGCTCAGCGTGCCGGAGACGGTGCGCCTCATGTACGAGCTTAACAGTCAGGGCTTCGCCCTGCCGCTGGACGCGCTTTCGCCGGACGAATGCGCGAAAAGGATAGCGGAGAGTTTGTCATAAACAGAGGGATAATAAATGTCACAGATAAAGGTGGAGGGGCTGCGCCACGTGTACAGCGCGGGCACTCCGTTTGAAAGGGTCGCCATAGACGGCATAAGCCTGACTATAGAGCCGGGGCAGCTCGTGGGCATCATCGGGCACACGGGCTCCGGCAAGTCCACGTTCATTCAGCATCTCAACGCCCTGCTTCAGCCAACGGCGGGCAAGGTGTACTGCGGCGGGAAGGACATAAACGCCGACAAGTACTCCCGTAAGGCCGTGAAGGCGCAGGTGGGCCTCGTGTTCCAGTACCCGGAGTATCAGCTTTTTGAGGAGACGGTGTATAAGGACATCGCCTTCGGCCCGCGGAACATGAAGCTCGGCGAGGATGAGATAGACGCGCGTGTGCGCGAGGCGGCGGATTTCGCCGGTGTGGACGAGGAGCTTTTTGAAAGATCCCCGCTGGAGCTTTCCGGCGGGCAGAAGCGCCGCGTCGCCATCGCGGGCGTGATTGCCATGCGCCCAGGCGTACTGGTGCTGGACGAGCCGACAGCCGGACTTGACCCGGAGGGCTGCCGCCAGATCCTTGCCAACATAATGCGCTATAAGGAAAAGACCGGCTCCAGCGTGCTCATAGTCAGCCATAATATGGACGATGTTGCCCGGCTTGCGGAGCGTATACTGGTGTTCAGCAACGGCGGCATCGTCATGGACGGGCGGCCGGACGAGGTGTTCAGCCAGCCTGAAAAGCTCATGGAGATCGGCCTTTCCGTGCCGCACGCGACGGAGATCGCCATGGCGCTGCGCGCGCATGGCGTGGCGCTGCCCGGCGCGATATACACGCATGAGCAGCTTCGCGCCGCCATACTTGAAAAGAAGGGGGCGGGCGTATGCTGAAGGACGTTACGCTGGGGCAGTTCTTCCCCGGCAATACCATCGTGCACAGGCTCGACGCACGCACGAAGCTCATCCTCGTGATAGTTTACATCGTGGCGCTGTTTCAGGCCGTGGGCTGGGGCTCATACGCGGCCGTGACGCTTGCGACGGCGGCGTGCATGTACCTTTCGCACATCTCCGTGGGCAATATCTTCAAGGGCCTCAAGCCCATGCTGTTCATCATCGTGCTCACGGCGGCGCTGAACATATTCTACACGCAGGGCACGCCTATCCTTCCCGGCTGGATAATCACGTGGGAGGGCATCGCCCGCGCCGTGCAGATGATACTGCGCATCGTGCTGCTCATCACGGGCACGTTTCTGCTGACCTATACCACAAGCCCCATCGCCCTCACGGACGGGCTGGAGATACTCATGAACCCGCTGAAAAAGATAAAGGTGCCGGTGCATGAGATGACCATGATGATGAGCATGGCGCTGCGCTTCATCCCCACGCTCATTGAGGAGACGGACAAGATAATGTCCGCGCAGAAGGCGCGCGGCGCGGATTTTGAGACCGGCAGTCTCATTGACCGGGCGAAGGCGCTGCTGCCGGTGATGGTGCCGCTTTTCGTGTCGGCCTTCCGCCGCGCGGACGAGCTTGCCGTGGCGATGGAGAGCCGCTGCTATCACGGCGGCGAGGGCAGAACACGCATGAAGCAGCTTAAAATGGCGGGGCGGGATTACGCCGCGCTCGCGGTGGGGGCGGCGTTCCTCGCGGCGATGATTGTGATGAAAAAATACGGTGTGTGATGTGCTGATATGAGAAATGTTGCGCTGCGCCTGAGGTATGACGGCAGCCGTTATCACGGCTGGCAGGTACAGAAGGGCGATATCACGGTGGCCCAGACGCTGGAAGAGGCGCTTGGGAAGGTGTGCGGCCATCCGGTGAAGGCCGTCGGCTGCGGAAGGACGGACGCGGGCGTGCACGCGCTGCGCTACTGCGCCAACTTCAAGACCGACTGCCGCATCCCTGTGGACAGGTTCCCGCTGGCGATAAATTCCCGCCTGCCGGGCGACATTGCCGTGACCATGGCCGCGGAGGCGGAGGACGGCTTCAACGCCATTTCGTCGTGTATAAAAAAAGAATATATCTACAAAATACTAAATAGTAATATCCGGGACCCTTTTCTTGAACGGCGCGTGTGCTTCTACCCGCAGGGGCTGGACATGGGGCTGATGCGCGCGGCCGCCGCCGCGTTTGAGGGCACGCATGATTTTCGGGCCGTGCGCTCACTCGGCACGGAGACCAAAACCACCGTGCGCACGGTGCACTGGTGCCGCGCGGAAAAGCAGGGGGATCTGATAACCATATCCGTCTGCGCCGACGGCTTCCTTTACAACATGTGCCGCGCCATCGTCGGCACGATTGTGTACGCCTCCTACGGGAAGCTGCGCCCGGAGGAGATCCCCGCGCTGCTGGAGCTTGGCGACAGGCGGCTCACAGGGCCGACGATGCCCCCGCAGGGGCTGTATCTCAACCGCGTCTGGTACGACGGCGCGGTCGGGAAAATGTTTGAAGCGGACTGACCGCGAATTTTTCAGACATTGGAAGCGCCGCAATATATATTTGTTCACAATTTTGTGCTATAAAGAGCATGGATATATAATGCATCACCGGAATGACCGCGCGCCGCGGGCGCGAATACATATAAAGGATGAGATCACATATGAAAGCTGTAATTGACATCATATTGTTGATAATAATTGCGCTGTGTACGTGGAACGGCTATAAGCGCGGGCTTGTCGGCGGCATCGCCGGAATACTCGCCATCGTTGTCGCGCTCTTCGGCGGCAGTCTGCTGTCCTCGGCCTATTCGCACGAGGTCGTTCCCGCGCTGGAGCCGTTTATAGACGGCTATGTCGATTCGCAGGCCAACCGCGACGCGGTGCTGGAAAGCATGGGCTACGGCGACAGCGACTATTCCGTGGAGGATATCATCGCGCAGGACAGCTCTCTGAAATACGATTACGCCTATGAATGCCTGCTCAGCGTCGGGTTTTACTCCAAAACGTCGGAAAAGCTGGCCGCGCGCGCCGTTGATCTGGCAGAGGAGGGCAGCATGGATATGACGGCGGCGGTGGTATCCGTCGTGTGCGACACGGCGACCTATGTCGGCGGCGCGGCGCTCGGCTTCCTGCTTATCCTGATATTCCTCATCGCCGTGGCGAGCGTCGGCAACCTCTCGCTGCGGCTGCCGAATATGGAAAATCTCGACGAGATAGGCGGCTCGGTGGTCGGGTTCATAAAGGGCTTTATCTACTGCGTGCTGCTGTGCTGGCTTTTGAGCTTCCTCGGCATGGTCATCGGCAAGACGACGCTTGCGGAGACGACGCTCGCGCGGTTCTTCCTCGCCTTTGACTTCCTCACGAACGCCCTTATCTGAGCTTTATATTCCAAATCGCAGGCCAAGCATTTGGCAGAATGGAGAAGTATATGCAGCCTACACTGTGCTCTCGCTGCGGGAAAAACGTGGCGATAATATTCATAACAAAGATAGAAAACGGCCAGACCAAGAATGAGGGCCTGTGCCTTAAATGCGCCCGCGAGCTGCACATAAAGCCCGTGGACGACGTGATAAACAAAATGGGCATTTCCGACGACGACCTTGACAATATCTCCGGCGACATGATGAACGCCATGAACGGCGTTGAGGAGCTTATGACCATGGACGGCGCCGACAGCGACGCGGACGACGACGGAAAGACCGCGACCTTCCCCTTTCTCAGCCGCCTGTTCGGCGGCCCCGGCGGGCAGAACGGCGCATCCGACGGCGCGGGGCAGAGTCAGGGCGGACAGGATAAGCCCCGGCAGGAGGCAGCCCAATCCAAGGGGAAGCGCAAATTCCTCGACAATTACTGCATCGACCTCACCCAGCGCGCCCGCGACGGCAAGCTGGACGCGATGATCGGCCGCGAGGAGGAGCTTGAGCGCGTCATTCAGATCCTCAACCGCCGCCAGAAGAACAACCCCTGCCTCATCGGTGAGCCGGGCGTCGGCAAGACGGCCATTGCCGAGGGATTGGCGCAGCGCATTGCAATGGGCAACGTGCCGTATAAGCTGCAAAACAAGCAGGTGTTCCTGCTCGATTTGACGGCGCTCGTCGCGGGCACGCAGTTCCGCGGCCAGTTTGAAAGCCGCATGAAGGGGCTTATAGAAGAGATACGCAAGCAGGGCAACATCATTCTCGTCATTGACGAGGTACACAACATCGTCGGCGCGGGTGACGCCGAGGGCAGCATGAACGCCGCCAACATACTCAAGCCTGCCCTGTCGCGCGGCGAGATACAGGTCATCGGCGCGACGACCTTCGCCGAGTACCGCAAGCATATCGAGAAGGACTCCGCGCTGGAGCGCCGCTTCCAGCCCGTCACGGTGAATGAGCCGTCCATCGACGACAGCGTCAAGATCCTGCACGGCATCGCGCATTATTATGAGGACTACCACGGCGTGCGCATATCCGACGAGATGTGCCGTCAGGCCGTGCTGATGAGCGAGAGGTATATAACCGACCGATTCCTGCCCGATAAGGCCATCGACCTTATCGACGAGGCCTGCTCTGACGTCAACCTCAAGGACGAGGGGATAAACTCCCTCATGCTCAAGGAACGCGAGCTTGACAACATCCGCTATGAGCGCGAGGGTCTCATGTCGGCGGACGCCCCGGCGGGCGTGGATATGAACGACGAGATGATGGATAAGCGCTACGCCGTCATCGCGGAGCTGAGAAGCCGGGAAATGCAGCTTCAGCAGGAGATAGACGACCTCAAGCACCGCGAAAGGCCGGAGCTTACGGTGGATAACCTTGCCCGCATAATAGAGCTGTGGACGAAGATCCCCGCCTCCAGCATCCGCGAGGATGAGTATGACCGCCTTGCCAGCCTCGACGCGCGCCTCAAGGAGCATATCGTGGGGCAGGATGAGGCGATAAACGCCGTGTGCGCCGCCATAAAGCGCAGCCGCGTCGGCCTCAAGGTCAAGCGCAAGCCTGTCAGCTTCATCTTCGTTGGCGGCACAGGCGTCGGCAAGACGGAGCTTGTCAAGCGCCTCGCCGCGGATATGTTCGACTCGCCGGAATCCCTCATAAGGCTCGACATGTCCGAATTTATGGAGAAGTTCGCCGTGTCGCGCATCATCGGCTCGCCCCCCGGCTATGTCGGCTATGACGAGGCCGGCCAGCTTACGGAGAAGATACGCCGCAAGCCTTACAGCGTGGTGCTGTTCGACGAGATAGAGAAGGCGCACCCCGACGTGATGAATATCCTTCTCCAGATACTTGACGACGGGCGCATCACCGACGCGCAGGGGCGGACGGTCAACTTTGAAAACACCGTCATCGTCATGACCACGAACGCCGGAAGCAGCAGCAAGACCGGCTCCGTCGGCTTCGGCGGCAGCATCGGCGACATGACGCGTGAGCGCACCATGAAGGCGCTGAACGAGTTTTTGCGGCCGGAGTTCATAAACCGCGTGGATGAGGTCGTCTGCTTCAACCAGCTCACGGAGGAGAACTTCCGCGGCATTGCAGCCCTGATGCTGGGCGAGGTGCGCGACGTGCTTGCAGAGCGCGGGCAGACCCTTACATGGGATGACGCGCTCATTGACCACCTTGTCGGCAAGGGGTACTCCTCCACCTACGGCGCGCGCAACCTGCGCCGCCTGATCCAGAAGGAGATAGAGGACGTCGTGGCGGAAAAGGTGATAGAGCAGCGCGGCGAGAACATCAGATATATAGACCTTTCCGCAGCTGATGGAAAGGTGACTGTGAACGTCAGGGGAGAATGACCATGGGTAAGCTTGAGATAATCACCGGCGATATAACCGAGCAGGACGCTGACGCGATAGTGAACGCGGCAAACTGCTCTCTTCTCGGCGGCGGCGGAGTTGACGGCGCGATACACCGCGCCGCCGGGCCGGAGCTTCTGGCCGAGTGCCGCACGCTGCACGGCTGTGAGACGGGCAAGGCCAAGATAACGAAGGGCTACCGCCTCAAGGCGCGTTATGTCATCCACACGCCCGGCCCTGTGTGGCACGGCGGCGGACACGGGGAGGAGGCGCTTCTCGCCTCGTGCTACCGCTCATGCATGGCGCTGGCCGCCGAAAACGGCTGCAAAACGGTGGACTTCCCGTCCATCAGCACGGGCGTCTATCACTTCCCGCTGGAAAAGGCGTCTAAGATAGCCGTGGACACGATAACGGCCTGCCTTGAAGAGTACCCCGCGATAGAGCGCGTGCGCATGGTCTGCTTCAACCAGCATACGCAGAGGTTTTATCAGGCGGCGCTTGAAGCGCGCGGGGAAGCGCTATGAGCAAACGGGTGCTCAAGATCCAGTATAATTCCCCGGTCGTGCTGAGCTTTGCGTTTCTGTCGCTGGCAGCGCTGGTGCTGGGGAAGCTCACGGGCGGCTGGACGACGGTGAAGCTCTTCTCGGTGTACCGCTCGTCCCCGACGGATCTGCTTACATACCCGCGCTTCGTGCTGCATGTGCTGGGCCACAGCAGCTACTCCCACTATATCGGGAATATCATGATGATCCTCGTCATCGGCCCCGCGCTTGAAGAGCGCTACGGCAGCAAGCCCCTCTTCTGGGCGATATTCCTCACGGCGCTCGTCTCGGGCATGATACAGTGGCTGTTCTTTCCCGGCACCGCGCTTCTCGGCGCGTCGGGCATAGTTTTCATGATGATAGTCATGTCCTCGCTTGCGGGGATGAAGAACGGCTGCATCCCGCTGACGCTCATCCTCGTGCTGGTGCTGTACATCGGCGGGGAGATAGTGGACGGCGTGACGCTCAAGGATAACGTGTCGCAGCTTACGCACATCGTCGGCGGCATATGCGGCGCAGTCCTCGGCCTTTCAATGAGAAGATAAAGATATGATGCGCTTCATCGCAAGCGCATCATTTTTAAACGCGAAAGGAGCATAGCATGGAAAAACTGCTTATAAGCTCATGCCTGCTGGGCAATGAGTGCAAGTACAGCGGCGGCAGCAACCGCCTGCCCGACGGCGTGCTTGCCGCGCTGAGAGAGAAATATACGCTGATCCCCGTCTGCCCGGAGACGGCGGGCGGTCTCCCCATCCCGCGGGAGCCGAGTGAGCGCGTTGGCGCGCGCGTCCTGAGCCGCAGCGGCAGAGACGTCACGGCGGAATACGCCCTCGGCGCGCAGACGGCGGAGGCGCTTGCCCGGCGCTTCGGCTGCAAAAAGGCGCTTTTGAAGGCCAACTCCCCGTCCTGCGGCACGGGGCAGATATACGACGGCACCTTCTCCGGCACGCTCATCCCCGGCGACGGTATGGCGGCGGAACGCCTGCGCGCCATGGGCGTCGCGGTGTATTCGGAAAAGGAAACGGGAGCGCTTCTATGATAAGGCGGCCGGCTGCGTGCCTTCTCGCCGCGGTGCTTGCCCTGACGCTCCTTCCCGGCGCGGCGCTTGCCGGCGGCGATGAAGGCGATGAATATATCCGCCTGCCCACCGGCGTGACGGAGGATATGCTTACGCCGGAATACTGGATAGGCACAGGCATACAGGCATCCCGCGCGGCAAAGCCCGTGATGAGCGCGCAGGAGATATCGCGCTTCAACCGCGACATAAGCGCCATGATAAGCGTGGGGGAGGAGCACTGTGCCCTCACGGACATACCGGACAGCATTCCCGGCAGCGTCGTGCGCGCCATTATCGAAAGCCACGCCGTGCCGAAAAACGCAGGCGCGCTGTATATAAACGGTTCCCCGTCGAATGCGGATTACTGGACGGCGCTTGCATCCCAAAGGGCGCTGGACGCGATACAGGATACCGTGTCCGTGCGATTCGGCTACTCCGTGCGCCGCGCGCAGCTGAGGCTCTTCCCGACGGATGACTTCGCCGGTGTGTCGGAAAATGAAAGGCTTTATGACAAGCTCGTCATGTCTGAGCTTATGCCGTATCTGCCGCTGGCCGTGCTGCACGAAAGCGCGGACGGGGAGTGGTGCTACGTGATGCTGTACGGCTTCGGTGGCTGGACGCGGAAGGAGAACGTGGCCCTCTGCCCCGGCCGGGCGGATTGGCTCGACCGCATGGAGGCGGAGGATTTCCTCGTCGTCACCGGACGCGAGCTTCGCCTCCCGCAGGAGCCGTACTCCCCGCAGACCTCCGCCCTCTCACTTCCGATGGGCACGAAGCTTCCTCTCGTGAAGGCGGCGGACGCGCCGCAGACGGTGAACCGCCGCAAAAGCTACGGCTGCTACGTCGTGAAGCTTCCCGTGCGCGGCGATGGCGGCGCTATCGCCGACGAATACGCGCTAATCCCAGTGTCGGAAAAGGTCAGCCGCGGATATCTCCCCTATACGCGCGAAAACGAGCTTCGCCTCGCGTTCGAGTTTCTGGGCGACCGCTACGGCTGGGCCGGGATGTACGGCGCGAACGACTGCTCCGGCATCATTCACGAGATATTCGCCTGCTTCGGCTTCTGCCTGCCGCGCACGGCGGAGGCCATAATGGCCCTTCCGGGCTTCGGCGGCACTGAGCTTCAGGACAAAACGGACGCGCAGAAGCTGCGCGCTCTCGCCGCGCTCCCCGCGGGCACGCTGCTGGGCTTTCCTGGGCACATCATGCTCTACCTCGGCACGCGCGGCGGAAGGGCGTATGTCATAAGTGCGGCCGGGTCCTTCGCCTCCGACGACGCGTTCGACGGCGATCATTCCGTCAACAGCGTCTCGGTCAATTCCCTTGCCGATACCCGGCGGCGCAGCGGCCTCACATGGCTTGAAAGCCTGACGGGCGCGCTCACCTGCGCGGCGGAGGACTGACGAAGGACTATTAATAATGTGTAAATAAGCTTGTCCCTAGCGTTGCCGGGGGCAAGCTTTGCTTGACTTTATACCCCGCGCGCGGTATACTGACAGCCGTACTAACTGCGCTAATACAGCACGTGCGGCTCGCACTGAAAAATTTCCGAAAAAACCGCAGAATATGAGAACTTTTTCCGCGCAGACTCGTCTACAATTACAGGCGGACGGAATAAAAGCCGCCGTGCCGCTAAAAATGGTTATGTTATAATGCTTAGTAATGCTTATATTCAGGAGGACAAAATGAAAAGAAACTTCAAGAGGATGACTGCGCTGCTTCTGACGCTCATCATGGCGCTTTCCCTGTGCGCCTGCGGCAGCAGCTCCGACAATGCCGGAAAGAACGGCGCGTCAAGCACCGCGGCGGAGGAACACCCCGCCTATGTCTACAGCACGGACTTCGTCACGCTGGCCGACGGGATGGAGTATTCGCTTGCTCCGCGCCTGTTCGCCTCGAACGGCTTCTACGCCACCAGCTATGAAAAGATAGGCGAGCGGGAGATCCCCGAGGGCGTTGTGCCCGAGTATGAAGGGGAGTATGACATATACGGCTCGAAGCTCTACTTTGTGGACTTCTCCGGCTCCGTCAGCGAGCTTGTCAATTACCACGCACCCACTCTTGCCGAGGATAACAGCGACAAGCAGGATTACTATTCCGGCGGCGACATCAGCGGCATGGGCGTCACGGCGGACAACAAGCTCGTCGTTATCGAGAATGTCTATGAATCGTGGTACGACGGCCCGGCCGACCTCAGCCGTGACGACGACAGTTATTGGGAGTATCAGAATTATCAGAACAGCTGGTATATCCGCACGCTGGACAAGGACGGCAACGAGCTCAGCTCCGCCAAGATAGAGGTGGGCGATTCCGAGGGCTTCAACCCCTATAATTCCATCGTTGACGACGAGGGCCGCCTCGTTGTTGCGACCGACAACGGCGTGCGCATCATCGGCACCGACGGCACGGACGCTATGAAAATATCTGACGGCGACGTCTCAAGCAACGACTTTGGCTATGTTCAGGGCGTGTGCAGGCTCGGCGACGGCCGCATTGCCGCAAACGTCTGGGCCGGCGAGAGCGGGAACCAGCTGTGGATCGTTGACGAGGACAGCAAGTCCTTCGGCGAGAAGCTGTCTCTGCCCAACGACGCCTATAATATCTACACCGGCGGCGGTGACTACGGCGCATACTATACCAGCGGCATCAACTTCTACGGCATCGACCTTGCCACCGGCGAATCTACGCGCCTTTTCAACTGGATCAACTGCGACATAAACGGCGACGATGTGAACAACATCCTCATCCGTGACGACGGCAGCATCGTCTGCGTCATCTCCGAGTACGACCAGACCGACGAGGAGTACACTCTCACCCTCGCCACGATCAGCCTTGTGCCCTATGACTCCGTTCCGCATAAGGAGACCATCACCCTCGCCACGCAGTATCTCGACTGGAACGTGCGCAGCACCGTGATCGACTTCAACCGCAAGAACGAGCAGTACCGCATCGAGGTCGAGGATTATTCCCAGTATAATACGGATGAGGACTACTCCGCCGGTCTCACCAAGCTCACCACCGAGCTTCTTGCCGGAAACGTTCCTGATATCATCGACCTCAACGGCCTGCCCTATACCCAGCTTGCCGCGAAGGGGCTGCTGGAGGACCTTTATCCCTATATCGACGCTGACCCCGACTTCGGCCGCGAGGATATCTTCCCCAACGTGCTCAAGGCGCTTGAGGTGAACGGCGGCATGTATTCCACCTGCTCCAGCTTCTATCTCATAACGGCCATCGGCGCGGCCTCCGTCGTCGGCGACGAGCCGGGCTGGACCTATGACGAGTTCAACGCCGCGCTTGCCACCATGCCCGAGGGCTGTGAGCCCTTCGATGCGTATACCACGCGCGACAGCATCCTGCGCACCTGCCTCAATCTCGACATGAACGACTTCGTCAACTGGAGCACCGGCGAGTGCAATTTCAACTCCAAGGAATTCACTGACCTCCTTGAGTTCGCCGCGCAGTTCCCCGAAAGCTTTAACTGGGATGAATACGAGTACACGCCCGACGACAGCACCGAAAACCGCATCGCGCAGGGCAAACAGATGCTCATGATGGGCAGCATCTTCTCCATCAGCGACATCTTCTATAATGACATGTACTTCGGCGGCGACTCTACCTATATCGGCTTCCCGACCTCTGACGGCCGCCCCGGCAGCCTCATCGGCAAGAACTCCGGCTACGCCATGAGCGCGTCCAGCGCGTATAAGGACGTCGTCTGGCAGTTCCTGCGAGACTCCTTCACCGAGAAGGGACAGGCTGACGTCTACTCCATCCCCACGAATATAAACGCCTATAAGGCCCTCGTGAAGAAGGCCATGACGCCCGAGTACAAGAAGGACGCAAACGGCAACTTCATCCTTGACGAGGACGGCAACAGGATAGAGGTCAGCCGCGGCGGCTACGGCACGGCCAACGGCCAGACCGTCGAGTTCTACTCCCTCTCGCAGGAGCAGGCGGACGAGCTCTGGACGGCGCTCACCTCCGCCACCGCCGTCAATGACTACTCCGAAAACAGCATCTTTGACATCGTCAGTGAGCAGTCTCAGGCCTTCTTCGCCGGGCAGAAGTCGGCGGAGGACGTGGCCAAGCTCGTGCAGAGCAAGGCGAATATCTACGTCAACGAGCAGCGCTGAGCTGCCGAGAACAAAAACGCATATGGGGCGCGTTCATCCGACGCGCCCCGAACTTTAAACAGAAATTAAGCTTTGCGGCGCATCGCGCGTATTGAAAAACTCCGCCGCATGTTGTACAATGCAAGATATACGGCAGATACTGCCGCGTGAGACAATATCTAGTAGACGGCCTTTCGGATTATTCGCATGAAAACTCATAAAATACAACTGAATGAAAAGACGAAGGACTTCGCGCAGAGTCTTTGCTTCCTCTCGCCCAGCCTTTTGGGCGTGTGCGTGTTTTTCATCGTGCCCTTCGGCGTGGTGGTGTACTATTCGCTTATAGACGGCGTCGGCTCGCGCAACTTCGTGTTTCTTGATAACTTCGTCAAGCTCTTTCACAATTCGGCCTTCCTGCTCGCGGCGAAGAATACGCTCGCGTTTTCCGCGTGGGCTGTGCCGCTGGCCGTGGCGCTGTCTATGCTGCTTGCGCTGATGCTGGAAGCGCGCATCCCGCTCAAGTCGCAGTTCCGCACCTTCTTCCTCAGTCCGATGATGGTGCCTGTGGCGTCGGTCGTGCTCATCTGGCAGGTGCTATTTAATTATAACGGCACGATAAACGAATTTCTTCTGCTCTTCGGCGCGGATAAGATAGACTGGCTCCAGTCGGCGCACAGTCAGGCCGTCGTTATAATCCTGTTTCTGTGGAAGAATCTCGGCTATTTCATGATCCTCTTCATGGCCGGCCTTGCCAATATCCCCAAGGAGCTGCTTGAGGTTGCGGACGTGGAGGGCGCAGGGGAGATGTACAAGTTCTTCGCCATAAAGCTGCGCTATCTCTCGCCCACGGTGCTTTTTGTCACCATCCTCTCGC
>OLXG01000156.1_pt1:0-25000 | contig 29131 bp, 16 predicted proteins | sample 1673861 | NCBI WGS metagenome assembly OLXG01 (sample SAMEA103958130, study PRJEB25191) | human gut metagenome | biome: human-associated habitat [ENVO:00009003]; feature: intestine environment [ENVO:2100002]; material: feces | place: Germany | collected 2013/2015
CAAAGATATAAACTATAATTCGCGAATAAAAAATAAATAGGTCACAAAATTCGCCCTAAAAGGATCAAAACAAGGTCCTTCAAGCAGTTTCAACACCAAAATCCGACAAAAAAGAGTCACGCACAGACCGATTCAGGAAAACCTGATCCGTCACACTGCCGCAAAAATAGGAGTCGGAAGTTTCAAAACGGCTACAAAAGCATCACGGGCCGGTAAAAAAAACCGACCCGTGAACGGCATACCTATATATATAGTGAATCCATACCCGATCACCGGATCTCGCCGATGTCGTCGAGCGGCCAGTCGTCCGACCGGAAAGGCGCGAGCGGCTGCCCGGAGGTCGTGAAGACATTGGCCTCGGGGCACCAGTTGCGGAAAGCATAGCGCACGGCGACCGGTTCGGCCACCTCGGGAGAGGAGACCTCGATGCGTCCGTCGCCCCACAGCACCCGTCCCTCGGCGGGATGGAACACCCTGTCGGTCCCGGCCACCTCGAAACCTCCGAGCCGCAGCTCCCCTTCGGGGCCGTAGCCCACGAAGCTGTCCGCGCCGCTCCAGTCATCCGAAGGCGACAGGTTATCGAAACGGAGCAGCAGTTTGTCGCCGCGACGCTCCATCTCCCGGAAGGTCGGAGCCGGAGCCGGCAGCCCCTCGATACCGTAGTCGTTCGCCAGCGCCAGCCAGGCCAGGCGCTCCCCCACCTCGCGTTTGCGCGCGGGGTGGATGCATGAAGGCATTCCCAGATCGGTCGTCGCCGCCACGCCTGCATGTTCGAGCCGTGCGGCGGCACGGTACTGCGCCTCGACGACAAGCGGCAGCGAACGCAGCGAAGCCCCCTCATAGGCATACGGGGCGAGCTGCGTGATGTAGAACGGCATCCGCCCGTCGCCCCACGTCGCACGCCAGAGATCGACCAGCGAGACCTGCAGCGCCTCGTAGTCGAACCAGTTGCGGCGGTTCGACTCGCCCTGGTACCAGATGAACCCCTTGGCCGTGAAGCGGCAGACGGGAAGAATCATGCCGTTGTAGAGCCGCTGCGGAATGCTGTTGTCGTAAGTTCCCGACTTGGCGAGGGCATGGTCGATTCCCGGCGTGGAGTCGATCGCCTCAACGGTCATCCACGCCTCGATGGCCGAACCGCCCCAGTTCGGGGTGATCAGGCCGACGGGTACGTCGAGCACCCGGCAGAGCATCCGTCCGAAGAAATACCCCACGGCACTGAAGGAGCGGACCGATGCCGGCGTGGAGCACTGCCATGCGGCCTCGCAATCCTCCCGGGGGCTCTCCGAGGAGACCTTCGGCACGGTGAACATTCGGATGCCGGGACAATCCCCGGCTGCGGCCACGGCCTCGGCACTCCCCTCGACGGGCTGGTGGAGAAAGCCGCCGACGGGCATCTCCATGTTTGACTGACCGGAGCAGATCCACACCTCGCCCAGAAGGACGTTCTCAAGCACGACCGGATCGCCATCGCTCACCGTCACCGTATAGGGGCCTCCGGCCTCGCCCGTCGGCACCTTCAGGGCCCAGCGGCCCGCATCGTCGGCCTGGGTCTCATAGCTCCGTCCGTTCCACGAGGGTGTGACCCGCACGCGGCTGTTCGGGGTTGCCCCGCCCCAGAAATTGACCTCCGTGTTGCGCTGCAACACCATGTTGCTGCCCAATACGGAGGGCAGCTTCACCCGCGCGGCGACCGGCGCCGCCGCCAGCAGCATCATAGCTGCCAGACAAAACCTTTTCATGATCTTTTCCTATTTTTCATGTTGTCTGTTTCCTTTCCCGTATTCGGGAGACTCGATCTCCACCCGGTCGCACTGATCGACGACAAAAGCCTCCGCTTCCTCCTGCGCACAGGGGTATTCGTCCGTATGCTCGATGACGTTGTCGCGCGTGAAGCGGAATCCATCGACCGAGTAGATGTGGACGATGCGCGGGTCGGAGACGCGGAACGTGTTGCCCTCAACGAGGATGTTGCGGTGGTAGCGTGCGCCGGTCCGGTCCGGGATGCCGCTGCCGACGGCGATGCAGGCCGCGCCCCACGACGGGCAGCCGTAGTTGCCGTTCTCGAAGAGGTTGCCGCGGATCACCACATCGCGCACGCCCGACTGTTCGAACCAGTAGTTGGCATCCCCCTCGAAGAGGATCGCCGCACCGGCGATGTGGAAGTAGTTGTCCTCGACGACGATCCGCCCGCGCGAGCCGAGCAGCAGGCCGCGCGCCCGGTTGCCGCGCATCCGGCAGCCGCGGATCTCGACGTCGGGATACCCTTCGTCGGCCGCCACGACGTGTTTCGGAGCGGTCCCGTCGGGCAACGGCTCGGTGAAGGTCACCTCGGTATAGACGCTGTTGAGCCGGCGCACCGACTTCACCGTCCGGCGGGCATAGGCGGCCACCGTGCGGTTGTCCACCAGTTCGACCTCCATCCCCTCGCGGAGGAAATCGACGCCGTACTGCCCCGAGTTGCACCAGCGCAGCAGGGCACGGTCGGGAGCCTCGACCCGCTCGACGGCCATGTAGAGGCCGTGGATGTTCGTCGCGTCGTCCTTCTGGTTCTCGAACACGCAGTCGATCATGCGGATGTAGCCGCCGCAATTGACATAGTGCGTGGCATCGGCCGTGATGCTGACCATGCGGTCCTTGCCGGGAGCCGGCGTGACGACCATCCGCTCGAGCGCGATGTCGCGGCTGCGCTGCGCGATGACCCCCATGCCGCCGCAGTGGTACAGCGCCACGTCGCGGAGCGTCACGCCGCGCGAATCGGCGATCGTGAAGCCGGGGTTCAGACGGGCCGTGGCGCCGAAGACCATCACGTTGCCGACCGCAGCCTTCAAGTCCGGACGGTAGATCCGCCAATTCCCGTCCCCGCACCGGCGGGCCGGGATCGTTCCGCCTGCAATCCAGTAATCGTGGGCCCGGAAGGCCGGTTCGCGCCGCACGGCATCGAATTCGAGCAGGTTCGAGTAGGGGTAATCCGTTCCCCGCTCGTCGTAGAAATGCAGGCACCCATTGACCTCCTCGCAACGGTACTCCCCGGGGAAGGAGACCTCAAGCCACCCGTCGCCCGCAGCCCGGACAATTCCCTCGGAGTGAAACGTGCGCGTGTAGTCGATCTTCAGGTCATGGATCTCGATCCGCTCGCACTCCTCGATGCTGAACGGTGAGACGAAGCCCGAAAAGAGAAGTTCGGTCCCGGCGCCGTCGATCTCGAAGTCGCGCAGACCCCGAAGGTCGAAGGCAATGCGCTTCATGCCCTCGCTGTTGTTGCTGATGTACTGGTAGCACTCCGCAGCCCGGTCGGGCAGCATGCGGAGCGTCCCGCCGGGCAGGACGAGTCTCGAAGCGCCGACCTCGAGGCAGTGCTCCAGGGCAGCCCGCACGGCAGGTACGGCGTCGCGCTCGGCATCGCCCGGCGCAAGGAAATCCTTCAGGTAAACGGTCTTCCCGGCTGCGGCATCCGCTGTCGGGGCACTCCAGAGAGACAGGGTCACGGCCGCCGCGCCGAAGATTCGGAGGAATCGGTTCATACGGGATTGTTTTTTAAGGTAACTCGTTGTGTTTCGCCCTCACGAACTCCGAACACGACCGGTTTGCGGCCCTGCTCCGAAAGGGTGATGCGGAGGCGCCCGCCGTCGGTTCGCTCGATCCGCAGGTCGAACTCCGAACCGAAGGCACGGATGCGGCGCAGTTCCACCCGATTCCAGGACTCAGGCAGCGAAGGGGTCAGGTCGAACGACCGGAACCCGACGGGCCGAATGCCGAAAAGGCCCTCGGTGATGATCCGGCAGTAGAGTCCGCTCTCGGCCGATAGGTGGCGCTGCGACCCTTCGGGCCACGCCTCGATCGGATAGGGAACGTGCTCGCCCAGCAGACGGCGCTCGGAGTAGTTGTGGAGGAACTCGGTGGCCCGGTCGGCCTGTCCGGCCCGGTAGATGCCGCGCAGGGCATAGAGCGTCGAGCGGTCCCAGAAGGTAGCACTGCCCTGCTCGGTCAGCAGTCCGTCGTCGGTGAGCAGTTCGGGGCCGAGCAGCGCCTCGACCGTTCCCTCCGTGCGGGCCCGGCCGCCCAGCCCGACGATCAGCGGCATGCAGATCCACGAGCGCAGGAGCGTGTTCCCGTCGTAGTAGCGATAGGTATGGTATCCGCCCACCTCGGCACCGAAGCAGCGTTCCACGGCCTCGGCCAGCTCCCGTGCCTGCCGGCCGTAGCGCGCCGTCTCGGAGCGCGGCGCACCGAGTTCGCGTCCCAGTGCGGCAGCCGACAGCAGGGCGTCGTAGTAGAGCGAGGAGGTGCAGAGGTTGGCCCGCCCCGCAGGGAAGCGTCCTTCGAGCTCGTCGGAATCGGAGGCCACGACCCCCTCGGGAGTCAGCTGCCGACGGCAATACTCCAGACACCACGTCACCAGCGGCCACAACGCCTCGGCCTCGGTCCGATCGCCGCGCGCCAGGGCATAGCGGGCCGCCCCATAGGCGATCATCGCCGCATCGCCGCGGTCGCCTGCCCCGTTCCAGACATCGTCGCCTTCGGCGATGATCGAGCTGGGCAGCGGCTCGTATCCGGGATTCATGAAGCGGGCAAAATGCCGGAACGCGTTGAACGCCGAGGCGTTCCCGATATCGTACCCGAGAAACGGGAAGAAGGGATTGACGTATTCGGCCTGGTCGTTGGCCCAGATGGCGGCGTAGTAGGATTCGCCGCCGGGCGCATGCATGTAGCCGCCGCGGGTGAGGATGATGCTCTCGGCGGCCCGGAGCTTGGCAAAACGGAACAGGCGGTCAATAACCGGATCGGGAGTCTCGAGCACCAGCGCGGCATCGATGTCGCGGCGCACGAAATCCATACGTGCGGCATATTCGGCCGCAACATCCGGCATCAGCGGCCCGTCACCCGCACGTCCGGCCTGGAAAACCGCATCGAAGCAGAGCGAATCTCCCGGCGCAAGGCTGTAACGGCCGCTCCCCGCCAGGTCGGCCCGCACGCAGTAGCTCCCCTCCACCCCCTTGTCGGGATCGGTCTCGAAACGCTGCGAGAACTCCGGAACGTATACCGTCAGCCTGCGCCGGGCGATGTTGCGCACGACATAGCGCTCGCACAGCACGGGCAGCTCCCGCGAGGGGAAGATGCGGCGCGTCATGGCGATTGCCGGCCCGGCCGCCGCGGTCCGGGCCGCCCCGATGTTGTGCCCGCCCGTGTACCAGCGGCTGCGGACCTCGAGTCCGCCGTCGATCGCCACCGTATCGACCCGCTCGGCCTGCAGGGCGAGCCCGTCGATGGCCAGCAGCGCGGGAATGTCCGTCGCCAGACGGAACATCAGGCTGGCGTGCGTGTTGTTCGGCACGGTACGCAGCAGCGGGAAGACGAGCGAGCGCTCGAGCCGAAAGGCGCTGTCCGCGCCGACGCCCCAACGCAGGACGCAGGCCATGCGCTGACCACTCATCTCGATGTGGTCGGCATGGGGTACGGCCCCGTCCACCCGCCACACGATGCCGTGTCCGGCAGGATCCATCGTCCAACGCTGCGCCGACGCCGGCAGCAGACCGGCCGACACGAAAAGGAGAACGGCAAGAAACGATTTTCGAAGCATACGGATTCGAGTTTGGGAGTAAGGTACAACAAACGAGTATAAATATAATCATTTCGCGCGACATGAGACCCTTGCTGCATGCCGTCTTTCGTTTTTTCACTATTTTTGACCGGGAAACCCCCAATGAAAAACAGAAAAGAGATCGTCATGGAGAACGGAAACAGAATCTGCGCCCTGTTCGGCATCCGCTACCCGATCGTCTCGGGCGGCATGGTCTGGTGCAGCGGCTGGCGGCTGGCGGCCGCCGTCAGCGAAGCGGGCGGACTGGGGCTCATCGGCTCGGGGTCGATGACTCCCGAGCTGCTGCGCGAACACATCCGCCGCTGCCGCGCGGCGACCAACAAACCCTTCGGCGTGAACGTCCCGCAGATGTACCGCTATACGGACCAGACCATGGAAGTTATCATCGAGGAACGCGTCCCTGTGGTCTTCACCTCGGCAGGCAGTCCGAAACGGTGGACCGCACGGCTGCACGAGGCCGGCTGCAAGGTGGCCCACGTGGTCTCGAGTTCCGCCTTCGCCCGCAAAAGCGAGGAGGCCGGGGTCGATGCCGTCGTGGCCGAAGGCTTCGAGGCCGGAGGGCACAACGGCCGCGAGGAGACCTCGACGATGGTGCTCGTGCCCCACGTCCGGGCAGCGGTCTCGCTGCCGCTGCTGGCCGCGGGCGGCATCGCCACGGGCCGCGGCATGCTGGCCGCCTTCGCCCTCGGCGCCGAGGGCGTGCAGATCGGCACACGCTTCGCACTCACCGAGGAGAGTTCGGCCAGCGAAGCCTTCAAGCGCCGCTGCACCTCCCTCTGTGAGGGCGACACGATCCTCGCGCTCAAGAAGCTCAGCCCCACCCGGCTGGTCCGCAACGAATTCTGCCGCGCCGTCGAGGAGGCCGAAGCGCGCGGCGCCACGGCCGGGGAGCTCTCCGAACTGCTGGGCCGCGGGCGTTCGAAACGCGGCATCTTCGACGGCGAACTCACGGAGGGCGAGCTGGAGATCGGACAGGTCGCCTCGCTGCTGCGCGACCTGCCTCCGGCCGGCGAGGTCGTCCGGAACCTGGTTGCAGAATTCGACGCGGCCCGCCGCCGGCTGGCGGAACTCTGATCCCGGCATACAGACGCAGCCCCGTCCGACGCATCGGACGGGGCTGCGCATATCCATACGGACCGGGGTCAGTTCCCGAGCTTCATCACATCGTCGATACCCATCTCGCGATAGGTCGTCGCCAGTTCCTCCGAGCGGTCCGAGATGACCAGCAGCTTGTCGCCCAGGTGCAGTTCGGTCTTGCCCTGCGGCACGAAGTAGTCGCCGTCGCGGCAGATCATCATCACCAGCGTATTCTCCGGCAGCACGATCTCGCGCAGCGTCCGCCCGCTCTCGAGCATGCTCTCGTTCACCTCGACCTCCGTGAGCGCCGACTTCACCTGCTCGTTCATGTCCACGCCGAAGGCCGGCTCCCGCTCCTCGTAGGCCAGTCCCAGCAGGTTGGCCATGCCGCTGACGGTCGTACCCTGCACGACGAGCGAGAGGATCGTCGAGAGGAAGACCACATTGAAGAGCAGATCGGCATACTCGACGTTGCCCATGAGCGGATAGATGGCAAAGAGAATCGGCACGGCCCCGCGCAGCCCGACCCACGAGACATAGAGCCGTGCCCGCGTCGAGAAATTGCGGAACGGCGCCAGGCTTGCGAAGACGGCCAGCGGCCGGGCCACGAGGATCAGGAACGCCCCCACGGAGAGCCCCAGGATCAGCACATCGGGCTCCAGCAGCTCCTTGCTGTTCACGAAGAGGCCCAGCGTCAGGAACATCACGATCTGCATCACCCACGTGAACCCGTCGAAGAAGACCGTAAGGGGCCGCTTCTGCACCAGCTTGTGGTTGCCGACCACCAGTCCGGCGAGGTAGACGGCCAGATAGCCGTTGCCGCGGATGAGGTCCGTAAAGGCGAACGAGAAGAAGACGAAGGCCAGCAGCAGCACGACGTAGAGCGAGTGATTGACCAGGTTGATGCGGTTGATCGTCCATACGGCCAGCCGCCCGATCAGGTAGCCCGATAGGGCGCCGACGACCAGCTGCACGACCAGATAGAGCATGCCCACACCGAGGTCCACATGCCCCGATGCCGGTCCCGAGAGCACACCGACAAGCAGAACGGTGAGCATGTAGGCCATCGGGTCGTTCGAGCCGCTCTCGAGCTCGAGCAACGGACGGAGGTGCTGCCTCAACCCCTGTTTCTTGCTTCGCAGGATCGAGAAGACCGACGCCGAATCGGTCGAAGACATCGTCGAAGCCAGCAGCAGGGCCAGCGCGAAGGGCATCTCGAGGCCGATCCACGGAGCGATGAGCCACACGAATCCGGCCAGGATGAGGGCCGTGAGCAGCACGCCCACCGTCGCCAGCACGACACCCGGCCCGACGATGGGGCGGATTTCGGAGACCTTCGTGTCCATGCCGCCCGTGAAGAGGATCACGCAGAGCGAAATCATGCCGATGAACTGCGTGACGTCGGTCGAGCGGTAGGAGATGAAGTCCAGGCCGAAGAGCATGCCGACCCCGAGGAAGAGCAGCAGGGCCGGGGCACCGAAGCGGTAGGCCAGCTTGCCGGCGACCACCGCCACAAAGAGCAGCAGGGCGCCGATCAATACGATATTTTCACCAGTGAGACTGATCATGAGTCAAATGCGTTTCGAATCGGGGATACAGTGCCGGCGGCACGGTCGTCTGCCGCGTATCCGCTCCGGCGCATCGGGAACAAAGGTACGACAAATTTCCCGCATTCTCGGCACCTGCCGACAAAACAGGCGGGAAACGCATGCAAAAGAGGCCGAACGCACCACCGGGGCGCACGGGGCAAATGCGGCATCGGAATCCGGCTACTGGGGGATAAAGGTATAGGTGATGGTTCCCTGATGGCGGGCCGGCGCCTTCGGGTCGATGTTGAAGGTCGAAACACGTGCGGCATGCAGGGCGGCCTCGCGCATGCAGTCGTCGCCGCCCGAAACGATCCGGGCGCCGATCACCTCGCCGCCCCGGCTGACCGTGATGGCCACCACCACCTCGCCGCCGCCTTCGCAGCGGTAGGCCGGTATGCTCAGATCGACCGACTGCCGCACCGGATCGGTCAGCGAGAACGACACCGTCACCCGACCCTTGACCTTGCGGTCGCGGTGTTCGCCCGACGCCTCGTCGGCCGTGCGGCCGCGACGGATCGCCGCCTCCTCGGCCAGGCCCTGCTCGTAGGCCTCGCGGTTGGCCCGCATCCGCTCCTCGGCCGCGGCTGCCGCATCGTTCAGCGCCGCGGTATTGGTGCCGCGGTCGTCCTTGAGCTGCTCGTTGAGTTCGTTTTCGTTCGAGACCGTATTGCGGACGCTCCGCCAGTCGAACTCCTCGGCGGCCTGCCGCTCGCGCACCTCCTGCTCGAGCCGGGCCCGCTCGGCCTCGAGTTCGGCCAGCGACTGCAGTTCGATATACATGCCCTGCTGGTGGGGACGCTCCCCGATGACGATCTTCGACGAGACGAAGACGATCATCAGCACCAGATAGGCGATCAGCGTGACGCACAGCCCGACCCGGTGGTCGTAGGCCCACGAGCCGGCATCTTCGCGCCGGTTGTCGAAGGGCAGCTGCAGGCGCGGTTTGCGCGGCCTTGCGCCGCTCCGCTGCACCGGAGTACCGCCGCCGGGAGCCGCCCTGCGGCGGCCCGCTTCCGGACCTGCCGCTCCGGCCTGATTCCCGGTCCGGTTCCCCTTCGGAGGGAACTCCTCCCCGGCAGCCGGTTTCGCCCCGGCACCCGTTTCTTCCGCAGTCCCTTCCGAAATCCGTTCCACTCCGTCCCCGCGTCTCTCTCCGCGCTGCGGCTTTTGGGCCGGACGGCGGTCACCGGACGGTTCTCCGGCCGGGAAGAGCCGCGGCGGTGCGACCGACACCGGGGCGTCGTCATCGAGTTCGATGACCTCCGGCCCCGCATCCTCCCCGGTACGCCGGACGGCGGAGGAGTCCGCATCCTGCGTACCGCCCTGCGCCGGCCGGCCGACGCACTCCGACCCGCCGTTCAGGTCGATGAGCTCCAGCTCCTCGCCTGCAGCCGGTCCGGCGACGGCTCCGCCCTCCCGCTGCGGCGCGGCTGACGCCCCGACGGGGTCCAACGGATTCGTTTCTGATTTCGGACTCATGTTCTGTTCGGATTTCGCAGGGCAAAAATAGCGATTTTTATCGGTTTTCGCCACCTTGCCCGAAAATTAACCCCGACAAGCGAAATGAACCGGAAATTTGTTTTTGCGACCGACATGCATTATCTTTGCCGATAATTATTACAAAGAACCACTTATGTCAACGAAACAACAAACGCTGAAGGCCCCGATCTCGTTCTCGGGAAAGGGACTGCATACGGGCGTGCAGGTGACGATGACGATCCATCCCGCAGAAGCCGGCCGGGGCATCGTATTCCGCCGCACCGATATCGAAGGACAGCCGGAGATCCCGGCACTTTGCGACTACGTGGTGGACACCTCGCGCGGCACGACGATCGAAGCCGGCGGCCACCGTGTCAGCACCATCGAGCACGTCATGTCGGCCCTCTGGACCCTCGGCGTGGACAACGCCCTGATCGACATCGACGCCCCGGAGACCCCGATCCTCGACGGTTCGGCCCGCGAATACGCCCGCGCCATCACCGAAACGGGGCTCGTGGATCAGGATGCCGAGCGCAACTACTATCACGTGACCGAGAAGATGGTCTACACGATTCCCGAAAAGGGCACGGCGATCATCCTCTACCCCGACGACGAATTCTCCGTCTCGGTCCATGTGGACTACAACTCGAAGGTGATCGGCAACCAGTACGCGACGCTCGAGCCGGGCGACGACTACGCCTCGAAGATCTCCCCGTGCCGCACGTTCGTCTTCCTGCACGAGCTCGAGCCGCTCATGAAGATGAACCTCATCAAGGGCGGTGACCTGGACAACGCCATCGTCGTGGTCGAGAACCCCGTTCCCGAGGAGCAGCTCGACCACCTCAAGAAGCTCTTCAACAAGCCCGACATCGAGATCAAGGCCGGTTACCTGAACAACCTCGAGTTGCGCTGCAACAACGAGCTGGCCCGCCACAAGCTGCTCGACCTGCTGGGCGACTTCGCCCTGCTCGGCGTGCGGATCAAGGGCCGCGTATGGGCCACCCGCCCGGGCCACTTCGCCAACACGGAGTTCATGAAGCAGCTCAAGCGCACGATCCGCAAGGCCGGCGAGAAACCCCGCTACACCTACGACTGCCGCAAGCCGGCGCTCTACGACATCAACGCCATCCGGCGCATGCTGCCCCACCGCCCGCCCTTCCTGCTCGTGGACCGCATCTTCCACTGCGACGCCACGTCGGTGGCCGGCATCAAGAACGTCACGATGAACGAACCCTTCTTCGTGGGCCACTTCCCCGAGGAGCCGGTCATGCCGGGCGTGCTGATCATCGAGGCGATGGCCCAGTGCAGCGGCATCATGGTGCTCAACACGGTGCCCGACCCGGAGAACTACTCGACCTATTTCATGAAGATCGACAATGCGAAGTTCAAGCGCAAGGTCGTTCCGGGCGACACGCTCCAATTCGAAATCCACCTGCTGGAGCCCATCCGCCGCGGCGTGGCGCTCGTCGAGGCCAAGGCCTTCGTCGGCGAGTCACTGGCCTGCGAAGCCGAGCTGATGGCCCAGATCGTCAAGAACAAAACCCCGAAACAACAATGATCAGCAAACTGGCATACGTCCATCCCGACGCCCGTATCGGCGCCAACGTGACGGTAGAACCGTTCGCCTACATCGCAGGCGATGTCGTGATCGGCGACGACTGCTGGATCGGCCCCGGTGCCGTGATCCACGACGGCGCACGCATCGGCCGCGGCTGCAAAATCCACACCGCCGCCTCGATCTCCTGCCTGCCGCAGGACCTGAAGTTCGTCGGCGAGGCCACGACCTGCGAGATCGGCGACTGCAACGACATCCGCGAATACGTCACCATCAGCCGCGGCACGGCCTCGACGGGCACCACGCGCGTCGGCTCGCACAACCTGCTGATGGCCTACGTCCATGTGGCCCACGACTGCGTGGTGGGCTCGCACTGCGTAATCGCCAACCGCGTCTCGCTGGCCGGCGAGGTGCATGTAGGCGACTGGGTGGTGATCGGCGGACATGCGGCCATCCACCAGTGGACGCACATCGGCGAACACTCGATGATCCAGGGTGGCGCCCTGCTCGGACAGGACCTTCCGCCTTTTGTCATCGTCCGCAACGACACGCTCCGCTACGCGGGCATCAACAAGATCGGACTTTCGCGCCGCGGCTTCACGCCCGAGCGCATCGGCGAGATCCACGACGCCTGCCGGATCCTCTTCCAGAGCGGCCTGAACTACATGACCGGATGCGACGAAGTGGAGCGTCAGGTGCCGCAAAGCCCCGAGCGCGACTCGCTGCTGGCCTTCATCCGCTCTTCGAAGCGCGGCATCATCAAGCCCTACGAATCGCGCAACGCCGAGGCGTAAGGCACCCGGCGGCGGCCGCATGTCCGGAGTTCGGACAGAGGCGCCGCAGGAAGATGAAAGATAAAAAATCGGATCAAACGATTGAATATCGGAAATTTTTACTATATTTGCGTGTCGAAAGACTGCAGGATGCACGATAAGGGGACGGAATGTCCCCTTATTTCATAGTTATACACCACTGAAAACCAACGATATGATCGAGATACAGAAAATTACGGAATCCGCGGAACGGCACCTGGCCGGCACGGATCTGTTCGTTGTGGAGTGCCGCTGCTCGGCCGGCAACGAAATCGAATTGACGGTCGATGGCGACACGTCGGTGTCGATCGACGCCTGCGCGGCATTGAGCCGCGCCGTGGAGGCCGACCTCGACCGCGAGGAGGAGGACTTCTCGCTGACGGTCATGTCGGCGGGCATCGGCTCCGAACTGCGCTGCCTGCGGCAGTACCGCCGGCTGATCGGATCGTCGGTCGAGGTGCTGCTGAACAACGGCGTGAAGCTGCTGGCCAAACTCGACGGCGCCGACGAGGAGGGCATCGACCTCTCCTACGAAGAGAAACAGGCCGTCGAGGGCAAGAAGCGCAAGCAGCTCGTACAGGTAACGCACACCTACCCCTTCGCCGAGATCAGGTACACGCGCGAGTGGCTTGACTTCAAATAGGAGACGTGCGGGTCTCCGTGCGGAAGTCCCGCACGGTCATGCCCGCCGCACGACAGCGAAAATACGAAACAACAAAAGATAACGACATTCAAATGGACAACCTGAATTTGATCAGCAACTTTGCCGAGTTCAAAGAGCTGAAGAACATCGACAAATCGACGATGATCGGCGTGTTGGAGGACGTTTTCCGCCACGCCCTGCAAAAGCAGTACGAGACGGACGAAAACTTCGACGTGATTATCAACCCCGAAAAGGGCGACCTCGAAATCTGGCGCAACCGCACGGTGGTGGCCGACGGCGAGGTGGAGAATCCCAACGCGCAGATCGCCGTCTCGGAGGTGAAGGCCATCGATCCGACCTACGAGGTGGGCGACGAGTATGCCGATGAGATCAAGCTCTCGTCGTTCGGCCGCCGCACGGTGCTGTCGCTGCGCCAGAACCTCGCCTCGCGGATCCTCGACCTGGAGAAGGCCAACCTCTACGAGAAGTACTCGGAGAAGGTCGGCGAGATCGTCACCGGCGAGGTCTACCAGGTATGGAAGAAGGAGGTGCTGATCCTCGATGACGAGGAGAACGAGCTCATCCTTCCGAAAGCCGAGCAGATTCCCAACGACTTCTACCGCAAGGGCGACACGATCAAGGCCATCGTCAAGTCGGTCGAGATGAACAACAACCAGCCGCGCATCATCCTTTCGCGCACGGCCAACCAGTTCCTCGAGCGCCTGTTCGAGCAGGAGGTTCCCGAGATCTTCGACGGACTGATCACCATCAAGAAGATCGTCCGCATCCCCGGCGAGCGCGCCAAGGTGGCCGTCGAATCCTACGACGAACGCATCGACCCGGTGGGCGCCTGCGTCGGCATGAAGGGTTCGCGCATCTACTCGATCGTCAAGGAGCTGCGCAACGAGAACATCGACGTGGTCAATTACACGGCCAACCCGCAGCTGATGATCCAGCGCGCGCTGAACCCCGCGAAGATCTCGTCGATCACCATCGACGAGGAGAAGAAGACCGCCTCGGTCTACCTGAAGCCCGACCAGGTGTCGCTCGCCATCGGCAAGGGCGGCCTGAACATCCGCCTCTCGAAGATGCTCACCGGCTACGACATCGACGTCTACCGCGAGATCGAGGAGGAGGACGTGGCCCTCACGGAGTTCGCCGACGAGATCGACGGCTGGATCATCGACGCCCTGAAGGCTGCCGGCTGCGACACGGCCAAGAGCGTGCTCGAGCTGCCCGTCGAGGAGATCGCCGCACGCGCCGACCTCGAGCTGGAGCAGGCTCAGAAGGTGGTCGAGATTCTCAAGGCCGAGTTCGAATAACCAAAACAGCAAGAAAGGAGAGAATACCATATGAGTAATGAAAGAAGATTAAGGCTCATTCAGGTTGCCAAGGAGTTCAACGTGGGGATCAACACCATCACGGACTTCCTGCACAAGAAGGGCATCAAGAACGACGGGTCGCCCAACGCGCTGGTCGATGCCGACACCTATGCCGTGCTGGAGAAGGAGTTCGGCTCGAACCGCAGTGCCGCAGGTGCCCGCAACTCGATCCGCGAGCGCATCTCCCAGAAACAGGCGACCATCACCCTCGAGCAGACCCGCAAGCAGGAGCGCGAGGAGGAGAAAGAGGTGGTCATCAAGAGCAACGTCATCAGCGTGAAAGACGAGATCCAGCAGCCGAAGTTCCTCGGCAAGATCGACCTCTCGCCCAAACCCAAGGCCGCCCCGGCTCCCCAGCCGGCCCCGGCGCCCGCTCCGAAAGCGGAAACGGCCCCGGCACCCGCCCCCGCAGCCGAGAAACCGGCGGCTCCGGCCCCGACGCCCCGTGAGGAGGCCCCCGCCGAGCCGCATGTGACCGCCCCGGCTCCCGAGCCGCGGGTTGAGACGCCCCGGCCCGAACCGCAGCCGGCACCCGCTCCCGCCCGGGAGGAGGTTCCGGCCGAAACGAAGGCCGAGGCCCGCACGGAGGAGCGCCCGGCGCCCCAACCGGCCGCACCGGCTCCCGCCGAGCAGGCTCCCGCGACACCCGAACTCCCGAAGGACAACATCTTCCGTCCGGCTACGGTGACCCTCACGGGCCCGCAGGTGCTCGGTACGATGGACGTCTCGGGATTCGTTCCCGGCGGCAAGCACAAGCGCAAGCGCCTCCAGAAGGAGAAGGTCGATGTCTCGAAGGCCCAGAAGGGAGGCCAGCAGGGCGGCGGCAAACAGGGCGGACAGGGCGGACAGAACGACCGCAACAACCGCCCGGGAGGCCAGCAGCAGAACCGCGGCCAGCAGCAGAACCAGCCCCGTCCGGGCGAAGGCCGCCGCAACAAGAACAAGAACACCCCCAAACCGATCGTCCGCCCCGAAGTGAGCGACGAGGAGGTTTCGAAACAGGTAAAGGACACCCTGGCCCGCCTGACGGCCAAGGGAGCCAAGACCAAGGCATCGAAATACCGCAAGGAGAAACGCGAGGCCGTCGCCGAACGCATGAGCGAGGAGTCGGCACGCGAACAGCAGGAACGCTCGATCCTCAAGGTGACCGAGTTCGTCACCGTGAGCGAGCTGGCCACGATGATGAACGTCTCGCCGACGGAGGTCATCACCGCCTGCATGAACCTCGGACTGATGGTGTCGATCAACCAGCGGCTCGACGCCGAGGCTCTGGTGGTCGTGGCCGAGGAGTTCGGCTACAAGGTCGAGTTCGTCTCGGTGGAGATTCAGGAGGCCATCGCCGACGACCACGAAGACAAGGAGGAGGACCTCGTGCCGCGTCCGCCGATCGTCACGGTCATGGGACACGTCGATCACGGTAAGACCTCGCTGCTGGACAACATCCGCAAGACGAACGTCATCGAGGGCGAGGCCGGCGGCATCACGCAGCACATCGGTGCCTACAGCGTCGAACTCAACGGTCAGAAGATCACGTTCCTCGACACACCGGGCCACGAAGCCTTCACGGCCATGCGTGCCCGCGGTGCGAAGATCACCGACGTGGCGATCATCATCGTCGCGGCCGACGACAACGTCATGCCGCAGACGATCGAGGCGATCAACCACGCCCAGGCCGCCGGTGTGCCGATGGTCTTCGCCATCAACAAGATCGACAAGCCCAATGCCAACCCCGACCACATCAAGGAGCAGCTTTCGCAGATGAACTACCTGGTCGAGTCGTGGGGCGGCAAATACCAGGATCAGGAGATCTCGGCCAAGAAGGGCATCAACCTCGACAAACTGCTCGAGAAGGTGCTGCTCGAGGCCGAAATGCTCGAACTGAAGGCCAACCCGAACAAGAAGGCCGTGGGTACGGTGATCGAATCGACGCTCGACAAGGGCCGCGGCTACGTTTCGACGGTGCTCGTGCAGGCCGGAACGCTCCGCATCGGCGACGTCATCCTCTCCGGCACGTTCACGGGCCGCGTGAAGGCGATGTTCAACGAGAACGGCAAGAAGGTGACCGAGGCCGGTCCCTCGACACCGGTGCAGGTGCTGGGTCTGAACGGCGCCCCGCAGGCCGGTGACCTGTTCAACGTGATGGACGACGACCGCTCGGCCCGCGAGATCGCCAACAAGCGCGAGCAGCTGCAGCGCATGCAGGGCATCATGACCCAGAAGCACGTGACGCTCGACGAGATCGGACGCCGCATCGCCATCGGTTCGTTCAAGGAGCTGAACATCATCGTCAAGGGCGACGTGGACGGTTCGGTCGAGGCCATGTCCGGATCGCTCATCAAGCTCTCGAAGGAGACTGTCCAGGTGAACGTGATCCATGCCGCCGTGGGACAGATCTCCGAGTCCGACGTGCTGCTGGCCGCCGCCTCGAACGCCATCATCGTGGGCTTCCAGGTGCGCCCGTCGGCCGCCGCGCGCAAGCTGGCCGAGAAGGAGGAGATCGAAATCCGCCTCTACTCGATCATCTACGACGCGATCAACGACATCAAGGACGCCATCGAGGGCATGCTCGAACCGGTGATGAAGGAGGAGATCGTCGCCTCGGTCGAGGTGATGGAGATCTTCCGCATCTCGAAGGTGGGCACCGTGGCCGGATGCGTCGTGCGCGAAGGCAAGCTCCAGCGCTCGACCCCCATCCGCGTCATCCGCGACGGCATCGTGATCTACACCGGCAAACTCGGATCGCTCAAGCGGTTCAAGGACGACGTCAAGGAGGTCACCTCCGGACAGGACTGCGGTCTGAACATCGAATCGTTCAACGACGTCCGTGTGGGCGACATCGTCGAAGGCTACGAACAGGTTGAGGTAAAACGCAAATAGTACCAATTATCCCAAACACACACCAATGAACACACAAATCAAATTTACCACCCCCGAAGAGGCCGTCAAGGTCATCAAGTCGGGCGATCACGTGCATCTGAGCTCCGTAGCTTCGGCTCCCCAGTGCCTGATCAACGCCATGTGCAAGCGCGGCGAAGCCGGTGAACTGAAGGATGTACACATCCACCACCTCCACACCGAGGGCCCGGCCCCCTATGCCGACGAGAAGTTCGAAGGCATCTTCCAGCTCGACTCGTTCTTCGTGGGCGGCAACGTCCGCAAGGTGACCCAGAGCGGATATGCCGACTACATTCCGATCTTCCTGAGCGAGACGCAGCGTCTCTACCGTTGCGGCGCCGTACCGTGCAACGTGGCCATGATCCAGGTTTCGACCCCGGACAAGCACGGCTTCGTATCGCTCGGCACGTCGGTCGATGCCACGCTGGCCGCCGTCGAGTGCGCCGACCACGTGATCGCCGTGGTAAACAAGCACGTTCCCCGTTCGTTCGGCCAGGCCATGATCCCGATGTCGAAGATCGACCTCTTCGTCGAGGACGACACCCCGCTCATGGAGGCCCACTTCACCGAGCCCAACGAGATCGAGACGGCCATCGGCAAGCACTGCGCCGCGCTGATCGAGGACGGTGCCACGCTGCAGATGGGTATCGGCGCCATTCCCAACGCCGTGCTCGCACAGCTCGGAAACCACAAGAACCTCGGTATCCACACCGAGATGTTCGCCGACGGCGTGCTGCCGCTCGTCGAGAAGGGCGTCATCAACGGCGAGGCGAAGAACATCGACAAGGGCAAGATGGTCTCGACCTTCCTGATGGGTTCGCAGAAGGTCTACGACTTCATCGACGACAACCCGGCCGTGATGATGATGGACGTGGGCTACACGAACGATCCCTACGTGATCGCCAAGAACGACCGCGTGACGGCCATCAACTCGGCCCTGCAGGTGGACCTCACCGGCCAGGTGTGCGCCGACTCGCTGGGCACGAAGTTCTACTCGGGCGTGGGCGGCCAAATCGACTTCGTCTACGGAGCCTCGCTGTCGAAGGGCGGAAAGGCCATCATCGCCATGCCTTCGATCACCAACAAGGGCATCTCGAAGATCGCCCCGGTGCTCACGGCCGGTGCCGGTGTCGTTACGACGCGTAACCACATCCACTGGTTCGTCACCGAGAACGGCGCCGTGGATCTCTACGGCAAGACGCTCCAGGAGCGTGCCCGCCTGCTGATCTCGGTGGCCCACCCGTCGGCCCAGGAGGAGCTGGACCGTGCCGCTTTCGAGCGCTTCGGCTCGCACCACCACTACATCAAGAAGTACATGGGCAAGTAGCCTTCACGGAAGGGTTGCTTCCCGCACCGATACGGGGTTCCGGTCCAACGGCCGGAACCCCGTTTTTTTATCGTTCCGAAGCGGGAATTCGGCGGATATTCACTTGTTTTCGCGGGGAAGATTTTCTAAATTTGTAACAGATGCGGGATCGGAAATACCCGCCGGTCCGGGCAAACATCGTAACCAACCTAAACTACACCACCTATGAAACGTCCGACATTCGGGAACCTCCTCGGTTCGCTGTGCGGCACGGCCCTCGCCGCCGCACTCATCACCTCCTGCGCCCCCCGGCAGAACATGCTCACCGAAGAGGAAATCGCCGACGGCTGGGAGCTGCTCTTCGACGGGAAGAGCCTCGACCAGTGGAAAGACTTCAACGGGGATTCGCTCACACAGCCATGGCACGTCGTAGACGGCTGCATCCAGGCCAACGGCGACGGCAGCGACCTTTCGGGCTATATCGTCACCCGAAAACAGTACGAAAACTTCATCCTCGACTGGGAGTGGAAACTCTCGCGCGGCGGCAACAGCGGCATGCTCTACCACGTGGTCGAGGGCCCCTGCTTCGAGGTACCCTACGTCACCGGCCCCGAATACCAGCTCATCGACGAGGAGGGCTGGGAGGAGCAGAACGCTCCGACGAAGCTCGAGGAGTGGCAGCGCCTGGGCGTCGATTACGCCATGCACCTCCCGGACCGCGCGGCCATGCGGCTCAACCCGCAGGGCGAGTGGAACTCGTCGCGCATCGTCTTCGACAACGGCCATGTCGAGCATTGGCTCAACGGCGTGAAGATCCTCGAATTCGAAGCCTGGACCGACGACTGGTTCGCCCGCAAGGCGAGCGGCAAATGGGAGACCGCTCCCGAATACGGACTGGCCCGCCGCGGCGTGATCTGCCTGCAGGACCACGGCTACCCGGCCTCGTTCCGCAACCTGAAGATCAAGGAACTGCCCCGCAAAGCCGGCAGCGAGGTTTCGCTCTTCAACGGCCGTGACCTCACGGGCTGGGAGGCCTACGGCACCGAGAAGTGGTATGTCGATCCGCAGGGGCTCCTCGTTTGCGAAAGCGGGCCCGACAAGCAGTACGGATACCTTGCCACACGCGCATACTACGATGATTTCGACCTCACGGTGGAGTTCCGCCAGCTGGCCAACGGCAACTCGGGCATCTTCTTCCGCTCGTTCATCGAGCCGCCCGTGAAGGTGCACGGATGGCAGTGCGAGGTAGCCCCCAGGGGCAACGATACGGGCGGCATCTACGAATCCTACGGCCGCGGCTGGCTCGTACAGATCCCCGACGAGAAGGAGTCGCTGCTCAAAGAGCGCGACTGGAACACGCTGCGCCTGCGCGTCGAGGGCGATCACGTGCAGACGTGGCTCAACGGCGAGGCGATGGCCGACCTGCACGATGCGAAGATCGGCGCCGCACAGGGCCGCATCGCCCTGCAGATCCACGATGGAGGCGGCATCAAGGTGCAGTGGCGCAACCTCCGCCTCAAGACGCTCTGATCACCCAAGTCCAACCGCAAACAGATCGAAAGCCATGGGAATCAACCGCAGAAACTTCCTGAAAACGGCGGGTGCCGCCACGCTCTTCACCATCGTTCCGCGGTGGGTGCTGGGCGGACCCGGACGCATCGCCCCGAGCGACCAGCTCACCAAGGGCATCATCGGCGTCGGCGGCATCGGCCGCAGCAGCTACCACTTCACCAGCACACCCGAATGCCGGCTGGTGGCCATCTGCGACGTGGACAGCGACCACCTCCGGAGCGCCGCGGAGCTGGGCCGGCGCAAGTTCGGCCAGACGCTGAAAACCTACCACTTCTACCGCGACCTGATCACCGACCCGAATGTCGATATCGTACACATCGCCACCCCACCCCACTGGCACGGCATCATGGCCGTCGAGGCCGCCAAGGCCGGCAAGGACATCTGGTGCGAGAAACCCATGACACGCACCATCGGCGAGGGCAGGCGCGTCGTCGAGGCCGTCAGGCGCTACGGGCGCATCTTCCGCCTCAATACGTGGTTCCGCTTTGCGGACACCTTCTACGGGCTCGGTACGACAGTCGAACCGCTCAAGAAACTCGTGCAGAGCGGCATGCTCGGATGGCCGCTGAAGGTGACCATCTCGGGGGCCACGGGCTTCACGTGGAAATTCTACTGGGTGGGCCGCGAACACCTCGAACCGCAACCCGTACCTGCGGCCCTCGACTACGACCTGTGGCTCGGCCCGGCCCCTGCGAAACCCTACAACGCCCACCGTACGCACCAGACCTTCCGCGGATACTGGGACTACGACGGCGGCGGACTCACCGACATGGGTCAGCACTACATGGACCCGGTGCAGTACCTGCTGGGCAAGGACGACACGTCGCCCGTGAAGATCGAGGTCGATGCCCCGCAGCAGCACCCCGACGCGGTGGGCATCTGGCGCAGGATTGTCTACACCTACGAAGACGGCTGCCAGATCGTGCTCGAAGGCGAGGGGTTCGAGAGCTCGGGCAAGGTCCCCTACATCGAGGGCCCGTTGGGCAAGGTCTACAAGGGATTCGAGTGTACGATCCCCGACGTGATGAACAAGCTGGCCGAGATGCCCGACCCCGAGCCGCAACGCACCGACTTCCTCGCCTGCGTCCGAAAGCGCGAGCACTTCGCGCTGGACGAGGTGAAGGGACACCGCAGCTCGACGCTGGTCAATCTGGGCGCCTGCGCCCTGAGGCTCAACCGCACGCTGCACTTCGATCCCGACGCGCAGCTCTTCATCGGCGACGACGCAGCCAACCGACTGATCGACCAGCCGATGCGGTCGCCGTGGAAAATCTGACAACCCCCAAAGCGCATGAAACGATGAAAAAAAGAGCCATACTACTTTTCTGGTTCCTGTGTCTGCTGCCGTTTGCCGCGGGGGCACAGGATGGCCGGCAGCGCACCGTCGAGACGGTCGTGGCCGACGTGCTGGCACAGCTGCCCGCCGGGCAGACAGCCGACTACCGAACCCTGATGGACGAACTGGCCGCAACGGGCACGGAAGGCATCCGGATACTCGCCGGGATGCTCGTCCCCGCCGGGCAGGGCAGCGACGCCGCCGTGGAGTACGCCCTGAGCGGCGTAGTCCATCACGTGACGGAACAAGGACGCGGAGAGGCCCGCGATGCCGTGCGGCAAGGACTCGCACAGAGCATCGACGCCTGCCCGGACCCTGCGGACCGCGCCTTCCTCATCTCGCTGCTTGCATGCTGCTCCACGGCAGAGGATGCAGCCGTTTTTGCAAAATACGCCGACGACGGGCAGCTTGCCGATGCCGCCGTCCGCGGCCTGATCGCGACGCCCAGATCGGAGCCGGCAATTCTTGAGCTGATGCAGCAATCCGACGGTCCGTCGGCGCGGCTGGCCCATGCCGCCGCGAAACGGCCGAGCGAAGGGGCCGAGGAGATCCTCCTTGCGTGGCTGGCCGACTACCCCAGCGACGATACGACCCGGGAGGCCATCTATGCCGCCCTGGCTGCATGCGGCGGCCGGGCATCGCTCCGTGTGCTCGGGGATGCGGCGGCAGCCGCCGACTTCGACTTCGCCCCGGGTGATGCGACGGGAGCCTTCCTCGACCTGCTGAACAACCTCGCCGAACGCGGCGACATGAAGGTCGTGCAGCGGGCCGCATGTACGCTGGCCAAAGAGTCGGTACGCACGAACATCCGCACGGCCGCGCTCGAGCTCCTGCTCCGCACCACCCCCGAACAGCGTACCGAACTGCTACTCGCGGCGCTCGGGGACAACGACCGGGCCTACCGCTGCGCGGCACTCACCCTTGCAGCAGACTACACCGACGAGGCGCTGTGCGCAGCCATCGTCGGCGAATGGCCGAAACTGACGGCCGAGGCGCGCACGGATGTGGTGAACTGGTTGGGCGACCGCCACGCCGTTTCGCAGACCACGACAGTACTGGCCGCCATCGACGCCTCGGATCCCGGGCTCGCCGCAGCCGCCGTGCGTGCAGCCGGCCGTCTCGGCGGCCAGGAGGCGCTCGAAGCGCTGATCGCCCGGCTGAACGGCCCGCTGGCCGAAGAGGCCGTAGCCGCACTGGCCTCGTTCAACGGCCAGGTGGACGACGGGCTCGTCGCGGCGCTCGATGCCGATCCCGTAACGCAGGCCAACGCCCTGCAGCTCGTCGCCCGACGGCGGATCACCCGGGCAGCCGACCGGGTCTTCGCCCTGCTCGACGCCGGACAGGAATCCGTACGACAGGCCGCGCTGGCGGCCCTCGCCGGGGTGACGACGGCGGCGGATTTCCCGAGACTCTGCGACCGGCTCGACAACGCCACGGAGAGCGAAACACCGCAAATCCAGGCCGGACTGCTGAACGCCCTGGCACAAATGGCTCCCGAGGAACAATACGCCCGAACGGCAGAGCGGATGGCCGCATCAGCTGAAAAGGCGCGCTACTACCCGTTGCTGGCACATACGGGCACACAGGAGGCGATCGACGCCCTGCTCGGCGGCGGCGACCGCAAGGCGGCTTTCGCGGCACTGCTGACGGTAGAGAGTCCTGTCGTGCCGGAGGTACTGTTCTCGCTGGCCACCGAGCACCCCGAATGGAAAGACGAGGCGATCACTCGCTACACGGAACTCGTGACCGCGAACCGCACGCCCGAGGAGCAGGTGGCCTGCTGCACGAAAGCACTCGGAACGGATCCTGCACCGGAGGTGAAGAACCGGCTGCTTGCAGCACTGGCCGGCACCGCCTCGCTGCCGGCCGTCGAGGTGGCCGCCCGATACCTCGACGATCCCGCGACAGCCGCGGCGGCGGCCGATGCCGTGCGGAGAATCGCGGCAAAGAGCCCCGGCACGGGTGGAGAAACGGTGGTCGCAGCTCTCGAGCGGACCCGCACGGTCTACGCCGGGCTGGCCTCTGAAGACGCCGACGCCGGCTATGCGGTGGACGAGATCAACGGGCTGCTGGCCCGCTACGCCGCCGTGCCGCGCTTCGAACTGACGGAAGAGGAGGCGGCCGAGGGTTTCGAGGTGCTCTTCGACGGCCTCTCGCTCGAAAAGTGGACCGGCAACAAGACCAACTACGTTCCGCAGGAGGGGACGATCTACGTCACGGCGCAATACGGCGGCAGCGGAAACCTCTACACCGTCAAGGAGTACGGCGACTTCATCCTGCGCTTCGAGTTCTCGTTCGTCCGCCCGGGTGTGAACAACGGAATCGGAATCCGCACCCCGATGGGTGTCGATGCCGCCTACCACGGCATGGAGATCCAGGTACTCGACCACGATGACCCGATCTACAAAAACCTGCACATCTACCAGCAACACGGCTCTGTCTATGGGGTCATCCCGGCGCAAAAGCACGTCGTCTTCGGCGAACAGGGGACGTGGAACACCGAGGAGATCCGCGCCGCAGGCGACCGCATCACCGTAACGGTCAATGGCGAGGTGATCCTCGACGGCAACATCCGCGAAGCCTGCAAGGGCCATAACGTGGCCCCCGACGGCTCGGAGCGGAACCCCTACACCGTGGACGGGCGGAACCACCCGGGGCTCTTCAACAAACGCGGTCACATCGGGCTGCTCGGCCACGGCCCCGGCATCCGGTTCCGCAACATCCGCATCAAGGAACTTTGAACCTCGGCGGAGGGCGGAGACCGATCCGGGAGAACCTCCGCCCTCCGCACCGTACCGGGATGCCGCATCAGCGCCCCGCATCCCGCGAATTGAACCGCACGGAAAAGAGATGAACAGATCCAACCCAGGCAATGGTCCCGTCAGGATCGTCGCCATCGGAGCGGGCAACCGCACGAACAAATACCTCGAATACGCCGTCCGACACCCCGAACGGCTGCAACTTGCAGGCGTCGTAGAGCTCAACCCGCTGCGCCGGGAGGCTGTCGCCGCAAAATTCGGACTCGCGCCGTCGCAATGCTTCGACGACTACCGTCTCTTCTTCAGGCAGCCCCGGTCGGCCGATGCCGTGCTGATCGCGACACCCGAGGACACGCACTTCGAGCCCTGCATGCTGGCCATCGAGGCGGGCTACGACGTACTGCTCGAGAAGCCCATCGCCCAAAGGCTCGACGAATGCCGGCAGATTGCCGAAGCGGCCCGCAGGCGGGGCGTGATCGTCGGGATCTGCCACGTCATGCGCTATCACCCCTATTTCGTCCGGATCAAGGAGATCGTCGATTCGGGTGAACTGGGACAACTCATCTCGATAAACCATACGGCAGCAGTGGGCATAGACCGCATGACCCACTGCTTCGTGCGGGGACTCTGGCGCCGCGAAGAGTGTGCCAACCCGATGCTGATCTCGAAGTGCTGCCACGACATCGACTTTCTGCTGTGGCTTGCATCGTCGCGATGCCTGAAAATATCGTCGTTCGGATCGCTCAGGTGGTATCGCCGGGAGAATGCCCCGCAGGGTTCGGCCGAACGTTGCATAGCGTGCCCCGTCGAACCGACATGCCCCTACTCGGCCGTAGACCTCTACCGTACCCGGCGTGACTGGATCTCGAACTTCGACATACCCGAGGGAACAACGCTCGACGAGGTAATCGAACGGCAGTTACACGACGGACCTTATGGGCGCTGCGTCTTCCGCTGCGACAACAATGTGGTGGACAACCAGGTCGTCACCAT
>OLXG01000162.1_pt1 | contig 28542 bp, 24 predicted proteins | sample 1673861 | NCBI WGS metagenome assembly OLXG01 (sample SAMEA103958130, study PRJEB25191) | human gut metagenome | biome: human-associated habitat [ENVO:00009003]; feature: intestine environment [ENVO:2100002]; material: feces | place: Germany | collected 2013/2015
CCATGGTCATCAAATACGGCGGCAACGCCATGATCAACGAGACGCTGAAAAACGCGGTCATGAATGACCTTGTCACCCTGACCCTGCTGGGCGTGCGGGTGGTTCTGGTACACGGCGGCGGCCCTGCCATCAATGAGATGCTCAAAAAAGTGGGCGTCGAGAGCCACTTTGCGGGCGGCCTGCGCGTCACCGACGACGCCACCATGGAGATCGTCCAGCAGGTGCTGGCCGGTAAGGTGAACAAAGACCTCGTGGCAAAGCTGCGGGGCCGCGGCGTCGGCCTCTGCGGCATGGACGGCCAGATGCTCCGCTGCACCGAGCTTGACCCTCAGCTGGGCCATGTGGGAGAGATCGTCCACGTTGACCCGACGCTGATCTCCAGCCTGCTGGACAGCGGCTATATCCCCGTTATTGCAACAGTGGGCATGGACGACCTGGGCCAGGCTTATAACGTCAACGCTGACACCGCCGCCGCACAGATCGCTATCGCGCTCAAGGCCGAAAAACTCGTCTCCATGACTGATATTGCGGGCCTGCTGCGGGATAAGGAAGATGAATCTACCCTCATCCCCGAGGTGGAAGTCTCCGAGATCGAGGGCTACAAGTCCGCCGGCATTATCGCGGGCGGCATGATCCCCAAGATCGGCGGCATGGCCGATGCGATCTATCAGGGCGTCCACGAGGCAGTCATCATTGATGGCCGTGTGCCGCACTCCATCCTGCTGGAGCTGTTCTCCGACCGTGGCTCCGGTACCCGCTTCTATCGCCGCAGCCATCACGAATAAGGGTTGCGCGATGCGCCGGAGTACCCTATAATAGTTGATAAGAAAACTTTCCGATATGCCAAGGCCTCCCCTCGATAGGCAACAGCGATGACCGCCGCCAGCCGTGACGGAGAGGTTTAGCCTCGCTGTGATTCACGGCTAGGCTCTCCTTCGTACAACCTCTCAGGCTCTTCGCGCCAGATCCCCTTGTAGGGGAGCCTTTGGCAAAGAGGGAAAGTATGTGGCTCCACCGTCAGGAGGTAGATATTATGGATTCCGAAAAAGTCATCAAGAGGGACAACGAGTATGTCCTGCATACCTACGCACGCAACCCCATCGCCATCGAGAAGGGCCACGGCCTCTATGCCGAAGGCCCCGAGGGGCAGAAGTACCTCGACTTCACCAGCGGCATCGGCGTCAACAGCCTGGGCTACTGCGATATGACCTGGGCCGAGGCCGTCTCCGAGCAGGCACACAAGCTGCAGCACACCTCGAACCTCTACTATACCGCCCCCTGCGGCAAGCTGGCCAAAAAGCTCTGCAAGCGCACCGGTATGAGCAAGGTGTTCTTCGGCAACTCGGGCGCAGAGGCCAATGAGGGTGCCATCAAGGCCGCCCGCAAGTACAGCTTCGACAAATACGGTGCTGACCGCTACAACGTCATCACGCTGGTCAACAGCTTCCATGGCCGTACCATTGCTACCCTGACCGCCACCGGACAGGGCGTGTTCCACAACTACTTCGGCCCCTTCAACGAGGGCTTCCAGTACGTCAAGGCCGGCGACATCGACGCCCTGACCGAGATGGTGGACCGCCACACCTGCGCTGTCATGCTGGAACTGGTACAGGGCGAGGGCGGTGTTGTGGCGCTGGAACCCGAGTATGTGCAGGCTGTCCGCGCCCTCTGCGACGAAAAAGACCTCGTCCTCATCGTGGACGAGGTGCAGACCGGCGTGGGCCGCACCGGCACCTTCCTGTGCTGCGAGCACTACAACCTCAAGCCGGATATCGTTACCCTGGCCAAGGGCCTGGGCGGCGGCTTGCCCATCGGTGCCGTGCTGCTGAGCGAAAAGGTGGCCGGCGGCATGGGCCCCGGCACCCACGGCTCTACCTTCGGCGGCAACCCGGTGGTCTGCGCCGGTGCCAACGTGGTGGTGGACCGCATGGACACCAGCTTCCTGGCCAATGTCAACGACCGCGCCGTGCAGCTGCGTGCCGGCATCGCCAAGCTGCCCCATGTCAAGAGCATTTCCGGCATCGGCCTGATGGTGGGCATCGAGTTCTACGATGTGACCGCCGCCGATGTGCTGGCCGCCTGCCGCGAAAAGGGCCTGCTGGTGCTTACCGCCAAGACCCGCCTGCGCCTGCTGCCCCCGCTCACCCTCACCGCCCACGATGTGGACATGGCACTGGAGGTCCTGGCCGAGGTGCTGGGTGCAATGGAGCCGACGGCTCCGAAGGAGCAGGCATGAAAAATCTGCTGAAAATGAGCGATCTGACCCCCGGCGAGCTGACCCACATCCTGGATGTGGCCGACCAGCTCAAGGCACAGCAGAAACTGGGCGGCACCGCCCCCCTGCTGGCCGGTAAAACGGTGGCCATGCTGTTCTCCAAGGCGTCCACCCGCACCCGCACCAGCTTTGAGGTGGGTGTGTACCAGCTGGGCGGCCTGGGCAATTACATGAACACGTCCGAGCTGCAGGCCGGCCGGGGCGAGCCCCTCAAGGACACCGCCCGCGTGCTGGGCCGCTACTACGACTGCGTGGTCTGGCGCACCTACCGCCAGCGGGATCTGGAAGAGTTTGCCGAGCTGGCCGGTGTGCCGGTGATCAACGGCCTGACCGACTATGCACACCCCTGCCAGGTGCTGGCCGACCTGATGACCATCCGGGAGCGCCGCGGCACCCTGGCCGGGCGGAAGCTCTGCTTTGTGGGCGACGGCGGCAGCATGGCCAACAGCCTCATCGTGGGCGGCCTGCTGGCCGGGATGCAGGTCACCTGCGTCTGCCCGGAGGCTTACCGCCCCGCCGCCGACGTACTGATGCTTGCCCACAAGTACGGCAGCGCTTTCCACTTCACCTCCAGCCCCGTCGAGGGCGTGCGGGACGCGGATGTGGTGGCCACTGCCGTGTGGAACACTGCCGCCCCCGGCACCGCCGACAGCGAGCAGCGCCTGCGGGATTTTGTGGGCTTCCAGCTCACCGGCAAGCTGCTGGAAGCCGCCAAGCCCGACGCCATGGTGCTGCACTGCCTGCCCGCCCACCGGGGCGAGGAGATCTCCACCGCCGTGTTCGAGCAGCACGCCGACGAGATCTTCGACGAAGCCGAGAACCGCCTGCATGTGCAGAAAGCCGTGCTGGCCATTCTGCTGGCGGGCAAGTAAGATCTGCAAGGGTGCATCTGCCGCAGAGCAGATGCGCCTTTTTGTTTTTCAAAGATTGCGCAACCTGTCTGAAAAGAGAAGAAAATTCTTGTGCGCTTTGCTGCTTGACGGAAACCGGTAAAATTTGCTATACTATCCACGATCAATCATGTAAGGTTTGTTACTCTCCGGAGGCTTTCCCTTATCCGTTGCAGATAGGGGTGAACTTTCGGTTTTTTTATTGTTGCGGAAATGGAGGACTCAGGCAGATGAAGGTCATCAAGAACATCAACAACAATATCTCCCTGTGTCTGGACAGCCGCAATAATGAGGTGGTGGCCTTCGGCAAGGGCATCGGATTCACAAAGCCGCCCTACGATGTGCCGCTTTCCAAAATCGACCGCACCTTTTACGATGTGGACGAAGAACAGCTGGCGGTGCTCAAACGCATCCCGGAAGATGTGCTGGAAGCAGCGGCCGAGATCGTGGATCTGGCCAATGAGAAAATGGACAATCAGTTCCGGGAGAACGTGGTGTTCACCCTGGCGGACCACATTGACTTTGCCATCCAGCGCTACCGCAAGAACATCAACATCAAGCTGCCGCTGCTCTACGAGGTGCGGCAGCTCTACCCCGGAGAATCCGAGCTGGGCAGGCAGGCGCTGGACATCCTGAAAAAGCGCCTGAAAGTCTCTCTCCCGCGGGAAGAAGCCGCCGCCATCGCCCTGCATTTCGTCAATTACAAGGCGCAGGCGGATACGGCACCGGATATCGACTACGGTTCCCTTATCGAGCAAGCCACGGCCATCGTGGAGCGGGAACTGAATGTAACGGTGGACCGGGACGGCTTCAACTACTACCGATTTGTCACCCATATGCACTACATGATGAAGCGCACCCTGGATGACACCATGATCGACAGCCAGAACCGGGAACTCTTTGAATCCATGAAAAAAGAGTACCCTGATATCTATTCCTGTGCGGTAAAGGTGGCGGCCCTGATCGACCAGAAGCTGCAAAAGCACCTTTCCGAAGAAGAAATCTTATATCTGATCCTACACATCAATCGTTTGTGTGCTCGTGAGGATTGTGACCGATAAAGGCTGACCGCCTTTTGAGGGCTTTACCCCAGAGTGCCGCAGAAAATGCACCAGACTGCCCGGTGGGCACCGTGTGCGTGTTTTGTGGTGCGCTGGGGCTTTTTATTGGAACAGAGCCGCCCGGGAGCGCGCCCCGGCCGGGTTTGTGATAGAAAATGTGGAACCGTTTGTAAAATCATGGAGGAAACAGACATGGCAGAGAAAATCAATAAATACGAAGCCATTGCGCCGCAGATTCTGGAACTGGTCGGCGGCAAGGACAACATCCGCTCTTTTGCACACTGCATGACCCGGCTGCGCTTCAACGTGAAGGATAAGGGGCTTGTGGATGCCGACAAGATCGGCAAACTGCCCGGCTGCATGGGCACACAGTGGGCCGGTGATCAGCTGCAGGTCATCATCGGTCAGGCAGTGGATAAGGCCTATGATGCGATCTGTGCAGCAGGTGGTCTGCAGAAGGAAGCAGCTGTGGCCGAAGATCTGGACAGCGATAAGAAGAAAAAATTCAGTCTGACCACAGTATGTGAGGCCATCAGCGGTTGCATCGTCCCGCTGATCCCGCTGTTCATGGCATCCGGCCTGATCAAGGTGGTGCTGGTGATGGCAAACCTCATCGGTATCCTGCCCGCAGATTCCTCCACCTACACGGTGCTGGGTTATGCCGCCGATGCTGCGCTGTACTTCATGCCCATCCTCATCGGCTATACTGCCGCCAAAAAGTTCGGTGCAGACCCCAGCCTGGCCATGGGCCTGTGTGCGCTGCTGGTGTACCCCAATCTGATGACTGCTCTGGGCGGCGAGACCCCGGTGACGATCTTCGGCCTGCCGGTGTATAATGCTACCTATACCAATATGATGTTCCCCTCTATCATGGTCGTGTTCGTCATGAGCTATGTGGAGCGCTTCTTCAAAAAGTATGTGCCGGAGATCCTGCGCGTGATGCTGGTGCCGCTGGGTACCTTCCTTGTCATGCTGCCCCTGTCCCTGTGTCTGGTGGCACCGGCTGGCGTCTTCTTGGGCAATGGCATTACCTGGCTGGTGGAGACCATTTACAACAACATCGGCTTCCTGGGTGTCGGTGTGCTGTCCGGCCTGTATCCCCTGCTGATCCTCACCGGTATGCATTCCACTCTGGCTCCTGTCTGCATCTCCTACTTCACCAAGTTCCAGTATGATCCGCTGATCATCCCCGCCTGCTACATCGCAAACTTCGGTCAGGCTGCTGCCGCTGCTGCGGTCACCCTCAAGTCCAAGAACGCTGATGTCAAGGGCATTGCCGGTTCTTCTGCACTGACCGCTTTTCTGGCCGGCGTCACCGAGCCTGCTCTGTTCGGCGTCAACTTCCGTTACCGCAAGCCCCTGATCGCATCCGTGATCGGCGGTTTCGTGGGCGGCTGCTATGCCGGTCTGATGGGCTGCAAGCTGGTTGCCATGAGCGGCTTGGGCGTCTTTGCGCTGGCTGGCTTCTTGAGCAGCGATATCATGAACTTTGTCAACTACGTCATCGCTGTGGTCATCGCCATGGTCGTTACGTTTGCCATCACCTTCGTCACATTCAAGGACGAGGCCTGATTTTTACCGGATAAGAAGGGAATTGGAAGAATATGAGTTTTCCTGCAAATTTTCTGTGGGGCGGCGCTACCGCAGCCAACCAGTTTGAAGGCGGCTGGAACGAGGGCGGCCGCGGTGCCAGTGTGGCTGACCACATGACCAACGGCACCAACACCACGCCCCGCCAGATCACCCGCGAACTGAAAGATGACCTGTATTACCCCAACCACAAGGCCAGTGATTTCTATCACCACTATAAGGAAGATATCGCCCTGATGAAAGAGATGGGCTATAAGGTCTACCGGATGTCCATCAGCTGGAGCCGCATCTTCCCCACCGGCACTGAGCAGCAGCCCAATGAAGAGGGTCTGGCTTTTTATGATGCGGTGTTTGATGAACTGCACGCTGCCGGGATCGAACCGCTTGTCACCATCAGCCACTATGAAAATCCGTTTTATCTGACCGAGCACTTCAATGGCTGGGTGGATCGCCGCCTGATCGATTATTACCTGCATTACTGCGAGACGATTTTCAATCGCTACAAGGGCAAGGTGCATTACTGGCTCACCTTCAACGAGATCAATGCCGGAATGTATCCCTTTGGCATCTACTCCGGGCTGGGCATCCTGAACGAGGGCACCACCAACATGAACGATCAGGTGGATATCCCGCAGCAGCGCTATCAGGCCCTGCATCACCAGTTTGTGGCCAGCGCAAAGGCAGTGCAGCTGGGCCACAGCATCGACCCGGAAAATAAGATCGGCTGCATGGTGGCCATCACTCCTAACTATGCCTACTCTGCCAACCCGGAGGATCAGATCAAGAACCAACATTCCTGGCAGTACTGCAACCACTACTGCGGTGACGTGCAGGTGCGCGGTGCATATCCGGCCTTTGCAAAGCGCATCTGGGCCGAGAACAATGTGGAGATCAAAATGGAGCCCGGCGATGCCGAGACCCTGCGCAATGGCACGGTGGATTTCTTCTCCTTCTCCTACTACATGAGCGGCTGTGTGTCCACAGATGAGAACCTGCTGCGCACCAACGGCAACCTGTTTGGTGGAGTCAAGAATCCGTACCTGAAAGCTAGCGACTGGGGCTGGCAGATCGACCCGGTGGGTCTGCGCTACACTCTGAACGAGCTGTACAACCGCTACCAGATCCCCCTGATGGTGGTGGAGAACGGTCTGGGTGCGTTCGATAAACAGGAAGCAGACGGCTCCATCCATGATCCCTACCGCATCGATTATCTGCGGGCACATATCCAGCAGATGAAAAAGGCAGTAGAAGAGGACGGTGTGGATCTGATGGGTTATACCCCCTGGGGCTGCATCGACCTCGTCAGCGCTTCCACCGGCGAGATGGCAAAGCGCTACGGCTTTATCTATGTAGACGCCGATGACCATGGCAACGGCACCTTCAAACGCTATAAAAAGGACAGCTTTGCATGGTATAAAAAAGTCATCGCCTCCAACGGTGAAGAACTGTAACTCCTAAAAAATGAGGGCTGTTGCAAAAATAGCTCTCTGAAAAATATGCACAAAACCCGGAACCTTTTCAGGGCCAAAACGGCTCAAAAAGGGTTCCGGGTTTTGGTTTTTGCACGATTTCTTTGTGTAAGTTGCTATCGCGTTCTTGTTTTGCAACGGCCCCGTTCTGCTTTGTTTTACACCCGCGCCGCACCCTTTTCCAAAATGCGGTCGAACCGGGCAAAGAAGGTGATGGTAGTAATGGTGGCCGCCAGAATGTCGCTGACCGGCTCCGCCAGAAATACGCCGAACACCGGGTCTGCCACGAGATGCGGCAGAATAAAGATGAGCGGGATCAGCAGGATGATCTTGCGCAGGCAGGCCAGCAGCAGGCTGACCTTCGCCTGCCCCAGCGCCATAAAGCTCTGCTGGCAGGCGATCTGGAAGCCCATGGCAAAAATGCCGGCCATGTAAATGCGCATGGCCCAGGTGGTGTAGGAAATGAGTGCGGAATCGGAGGTGAAGATGCCTGCCACGGCCCCGGGTGCCAGCATCATGGCCAGCCAGAACAGGCAGGTGTATGCGCCGCACAGGGTCAGCTGGAACCGGAAAGCCTCCTTTACGCGGGGCTTTTTGCCGGCCCCGAAGTTGAAGCTCATCACCGGCTGGCCGCCCTGACACACGCCCTGAATGGGCAGTGTGCACAGCTGGGAGGCGCTGGTGATCACGGTCATGGCACCCACAGCCACGTCACCGCCGTAGCGGGCCAGACTGGAGCTGAAGCTGATGGAGAGCAGACTCTCGGTGGAAAGCATCACAAAGGTGGAGATGCCCAGCGCCAGCACCGGCAGGATGACCGGTTTTTCCAGCCGGAGAAACGCCCGGCGCAGGTGCAGGATCGTCTTTTTGCCGGTGAGGAATTGCAGGATCCACGCCGCGCCCACAGCCTGACTGAGCACCGTAGCAATGGCTGCGCCCTGCACGCCCAGCCCGAACCCGAAGATGAGGATGGGGTCCAGAATGATGTTGATCACGGCACCGATCACGGTGGTGAGCATGCTGGTCTTGGCAAAGCCCTGGGTGGTGATGAAGGGATTCATGCCCAGCACCAGCAGCACGAACACCGAGCCGAGAATGTAGAGGCGGCTGTAGCTCAACGCATACGGCAGGGTGGCGTCACTGGCACCGAACAGCCGCAGCAGTGCGGGCGCACCCGCATAAAAGCCGATGGTCAGCACCACTGCAAAGAGCATCAGCACCGTAAAGCTGTTGGAGATGATCTTTTCGGCCTGCTGCCGGTCCCCCTGCCCCAGTGCAATGGCGGTGCGTGGTGCACCGCCCGCGCCCACCAGCATGGCGAACGCGTTCAGCAGCATGAGGATGGGGGTGAACAGTCCCACGCCGGTGAGCGCGGCTGCGCCGATGCCCTCAATGTGCCCGATGTAAATGCGGTCTACGATGTTGTACAGCAGGTTCACCACCTGCGCCACCACGGCGGGGATCATCAGCTGCAGCATCAGCTTTTTCACGCTGCCGGACCCCATGTCCTGTTTTGCCTGTGCCATGGAACAAAAACTCCTTTTGCTTCAAATTTGAACTATATCCTCTATATTATACTCAAAAACCGCAAAAAAGCCAGCCCTTTTTTGCAAAAACCTCTGCACCTCGCAAAAAATACCCCCAAAAAGGCCCGGCCTGCGCTGCAGACCGGGCCCGGTACCGGGGAGAAAAGTGTTGACGGAAGGAGACTTTTTTGCTATACTATATAAGGTTTATTCTGGACCGGGGCTGCCTCCCAAGGCAGGACAAAGCCCCTACACAGTCCGGAATTTCCGGCAAAAACATAACGTGGAGTAGTACTCAAGTGGTCGAAGAGGCGTGACTCGAAATCTCGTAGGCCCTGCAAGGGGCGCCAGGGTTCAAATCCCTGCTACTCCGCCAAGGTCACAGTTTCTCACGGAACTGTGACTTTTTATTTTACCGAAACAGCTGGATCAAATGTATAGGACCACCTTTCAGAGGCAAGCCCTCCGGCAGGGCTTTTGGGCACTGGGTCTCGGGGATCGTACCGGGTGAATTGCAAGGCTACCTCGAAACAAGCGATTCCGGCTGTTAGAAAAAGCTCCTTGGAAGCGAAGGCTTTCAGGGAGCTTTTTTGCTGCCGGGAGAGCACCCGGGCGGTTTTGCCAGTCAGACACGTTCCAATAGGCTTGTCAGGGTGGAGGCAAAGGCTTCATCCTGCGCCTTTGTCCGCTTTGGGCTCCCCTTGGGGTGCTTTCCGGCACGGAGGAGCTTTTTGTTTTCATACCGCCGCAGCATGAGAGCGTCTATGTTGTCGGCGGTGTATTCCAGACCATTCTGGTTCAGCACCCGGGCGCACTTGGCAAGGCACATACTCGCCAGCCCGTAGTCCTGTGTTACGACCACATCCCCCGGTTTTACCCGGTTCACCAGCGCAAAGTCCACGCTGTCAGAACCTTTATCGAATACCAACGTCTGCGCACCTTCTCGCTCGATTTGGTGAGAGGTGTCGCACAGGATGATGACCGAGATGCCGAACCGCTTTGCAATCTGCAACGTCAGATCGACGACCGGGCAGCCGTCTGCATCGATCAAAATATTCATCGGCTTTCCTCCATCACCCACCGAAATGCTCTTGCGGTACGCAAATCGGCGTCTTTGAAATGCCCGCCGCTGTTCCATTCAAGGGTGCAGTTTTTGCCGCGTTCCACAAGTTCACGGTGCAGGGCACGAATGTTATCGCCCACAGCAGCCATAGTTGCGTTCTTTGTGCGCTCTTCCCGGTCGCCAAGGCTCAGGTAAATGCACTGTGCCTGAATGGGGTGCTGTTGCTCAAACTCCATCCATCCCGGAAACCACACAGATGGCGAAGCGGCCGCAACACCGGAAAACAGAGCTGTCTGCGTGGATGCCCACAGAGCAAACAGTCCGGCCAGCGAGTAGCCGCCCAGAATGATCCGGACATTTTCCGGCAGTGCAAACTGCTTTTTCAGGGTGGGAATCGCCTGTTCTGTCAGAAAGCGTAGTGTGCCCGCCGCATTGCCGCCGAAACTTTCTTTGCCCCACACCGCAGGAGATTTCCACGGGGAAAGTTCATCGTTCCAGTTTTTCACAGGAACAGCGGCAAACAAAAACGAATGTGCCGAACCCTGCGCAATGGCTGAAATTTCATTGTCCATATGCTGCAATTCATGCTCGTCCGTCATCTGAAGCAGAAGATATTCGGCGCAGTCTGTGCCGTAAATGCGGCAGGGTCTATCTCCGAATTTTAAGGGAAAAGCAAGGCGATTAAGGGATTCTGCTTTATAGTTCATCGACAAAATACCTCCCATTGATCGGCACGAGAAAAAGGCGTGAGGAGATTGGCTGCTTCCATTATAGCATATTCGGGCGGAGAGACAAGAAGCCCGGATGTGCGGCACGCTCTGCAGGGACTTCCTGCATTTCTGTATGGGAGAATCGACACAAAACCGGTTGACATCCACCGGAAGAAACCCTTACAATGGGAACAGAAACCATGTCGGGCAATGGAACAGGAGAAATTTTGGAATGAACAACACAGAAGCATTTGAGTTCTTACTGAGCTGGAAGGATGACGTCCTGATGAACTGCCTTTCCGGGCGGCGGGATAAGGCCTTTGATCCGCAGGCCATGCAGAAGGTCCGGGCGGCCTGTGCCGTGCTGGCCGAGGACGGGACCTATCCGTTCGACCTGTCGGTCACAGACCCGGAGATCTACCGTCAGGTCAGTGCTTGGTTCACCGACCTGCTGCGCAAGTCCTGAACCGTTCCGACACGAAAGATGCATTTATTTTCCACAAATGCTTGACATCTTGTGCAATCTGCATTATCATAAAGCCATCAAGTGTTTGTTCAGAGAAGCGAGCAGAACAAACAAGAGGGAGCCTGTTCCCTTTTGTTTGCTCTGCTCTTTTTTGTTCCCGCTACGCAAACGAGCATGCTGTGACAGGCAGAAGATCAGGAGGTTTTTATGCTGGATGTAGCAATCATCGGCTGCGGTGTCGTTGGCGCGGCTGCCGCCTATGAGCTCTCGCATTATCCGCTGCACACTGCAATTTTTGAGGCCGAGAACGATGTGGCCGACTGCACCACCAAGGCCAACAGTGCCATTCTGCACGCTGGGTACGACCCCGAGCCGGGCACCCGGATGGCACGGCTCAATGTGGAGGGCGTTGCACTGGCCAAAGAGATCTGCGCCCGGCTGGATGTGCCGTACCGGCAGTGCGGCAGTCTGGTGTTGGCCCTCAGCCCGGCGGAGCTGCCGCATCTGCAGAAGCTGTACGAAAACGGCCTTGCCAATGGGGTGCCGGGCATCCGGCTGCTGTCGGCAGAGGAAACACGGGCCATGGAGCCCGGTCTTTCGCCGGAGGTGGCCGGAGCGCTGTATGCACCCAGCGCGGCCATCGTCAGCCCGTGGGAATATGCGCTGGCCATGGCGGAGGTGGCGGTGCGCAACGGGGTGGAACTCCACCTCAGCAGCCCGGTCACCGGCATTCAGAAAACCGCGTCCGGCTGGGCGCTGACCACGCCGTCCGGCGTGGTGGAGGCCCGCTACGTTGTCAACGCCGCCGGCATCCGGGCCGATGCCGTGCACGACATGGCCGCTCCGCACCGGTTCACCATCCAGCCCACCCGCGGCGAATATTACCTTCTGGACAAATCGGAAGGCACGCGGGTGCAGCATGTCATCTTCCAGTGCCCCAACGAAAACGGCAAGGGCGTGCTGGTGGCACCTACCGTTCACGGCAACCTGATCGTTGGACCCAATGCCGAGCCGGTGGCGGGCGACAACACCGCCTGCACCGCCGCCGGGCTGGCCTTTGTCAGCGCGGCCGCACGCCGCAGCGTGCCGGACATCCGCTTCGGCGAGTCCATCCGCAACTTTGCAGGCGTCCGCGCCAATGTGGACACCGGGGATTTCGTCATCGGCGAGGCGGAAGGTGCACCCGGCTTCATCGACCTGGCCGGTATGAAATCGCCGGGTCTGTCCAGCGCACCGGCCGTTGCCAAAGAGGTGGTCCGCATTCTGGAAGGCCACGGGGATCTGCCTGCGGTCAAAACGGATTACCGGGACGGCCGTACCCGGGTGCGGTTCAAGGAGCTGCCGCCGGAAGAAAAGGCAAAGCTCATTGCCCGGAACCCCGCCTACGGCCGGGTGATCTGCCGCTGCGAGACCATCACCGAGGGCGAGATCCTGGACGCCCTGCACACCGAGATCCCGGCCACCACCATCGACGGCGTCAAGCGCCGCTGCAACGCCGGGATGGGCCGCTGTCAGGGCGGCTTCTGCGGGCCCCGGGTGCTGGAGCTCATCAGCCGGACGCGGGGCATCGACCCGCTGGACGTCCTGCAGGACAAGGCAGGCAGCAACGTCTTACTGTGCGAAACCAAGCAGGAGGGAACCAACCATGATTGATCTGGTCATCGTCGGCGGCGGCCCTGCAGGCCTTGCCGCAGCCTACAGCGCATGGCAGCACGGCCTGCGCGATATTCTGATTTTGGAGCGTGACAACGAGCTGGGCGGCATCCTGAACCAGTGCATCCACAACGGCTTCGGGCTGCACCGTTTCGGCGAGCAGCTCACCGGCCCGGAGTACGCCGGGCGCTACATTGAAATGCTGCGCTCCACCGGCGTCCGGGTGGAGCTGGGCACCATGGTGCTGGAGGTCACGCCGGATAAAAAGATCCACTGTGTCAGCAAGGAGAAGGGCTACCAGATCCTCGAAGCAAAGAGCGTCATCCTCTGCATGGGCTGCCGGGAGCGCACCCGCGGGGCCATCGGCATCCCGGGCACCCGCCCGGCCGGCATCTACACCGCCGGTGCCGCCCAGCGCTATGTCAACATGGAGGGCTATCTGGTAGGCAAACGGGTGCTCATTCTGGGCAGCGGCGACATCGGCCTGATCATGGCCCGGCGGATGACGCTGGAAGGGGCCAAGGTGCTGGCCTGCGTGGAGGTCATGCCCTATTCCGGCGGCCTGACCCGCAACATTGTGCAGTGCCTGCAGGATTTTGACATCCCGCTGTACCTGTCCCACACCATCGTGGACATTCAGGGCGATACCCGGGTGGAAAAGGCCATTGTGGCCAAGGTGGACGAGAACCGCCGCCCCATTCCGGGCACCGAGATGGAGTTTGACGTGGACACCATCCTGCTCAGTGTGGGCCTGATCCCGGAAAACGAGCTGACCCGGCAGGCCGGCATCCCGACGGACCCCCACACCAAGGGAGCCGTGGTCTACGAGAATATGGAGACCGGCATTCCCGGCGTGTTTGCCTGCGGCAACGTGGTGCATGTGCACGATCTGGTGGACTTTGTTTCCGGCGAGAGCGACCGGGCCGGAGCCGCAGCCGCCGCCTATGTGCTCCACGGTGAGACCCCGGACGCGGCCGTGCTGGACCTTGTCCCGGGCAATGGCGTGGGCTATACCGTCCCCCAGCGGGTGCGCCCGGCGGACGTGGACAAGGGCGTGGAGATCTCGTTCCGGGTGCGGCAGAATTACGGCCCCAGCCAGATCACCATCACCTGCGGGGAGAAGCAGCTGGCCCGGTTCAAGCGCCAGCGGATGGCACCCGGCGAGATGGAGCACATCACCCTGCCCGGGGTCCTGCTGGCAAAGGCCGACGGCCCGCTGACCGTTGCAGTAGAGGAGGTTGTAGCAAAATGAACAAAAAGCGTGAGATCATTTGTATCTGCTGCCCCCGTGGCTGCCACTTGCAGGTGGACCCGGAAAACGATTATAATGTAACCGGCAATGCCTGCCCCAACGGTGCCGCCTATGGCAAGGAAGAACTGACCCACCCCACCCGTATCCTGACCAGTACGGTGCGGGCCGAGGGCGGGCGCTATCCGCGCTGCCCGGTCAAGACCGCGCAGGCGGTGCCCAAAGAAAAGATCGTGCAGGTCATGGCTGCGCTGGACGGCGTCACGCTGCACACACCCATCCGCACCGGGCAGGTCGTGCTGACCGACGTCTGCGGCACCGGTGTGGATGTCGTAGCCACACGGGACCTGTAAAACCGCCCCTGAGCGAAACGGAGGTCGTTGAACCATGTCGACAAAGTATGTTCTTGCACTGGACCAGGGAACCACCAGCAGCCGCGCCATCCTGTTTGACAACGAGCAGAACATCATCGCGGTGCAGCAGCGGGAGTTTGAGCAGATCTACCCGCAGCAGGGCTGGGTGGAGCACAACCCCATGGAGATCTGGTCCACCCAGTACGGGGTCATGAACGAGGTGGTGGCCCAGAGCGGCGTGGATGTCCATGACATTGCCGCCATCGGCATCACCAACCAGCGCGAGACCACCATCCTGTGGGAAAAGGCCACCGGCCGCCCCATCTACAATGCCATCGTCTGGCAGTGCCGCCGCACCGCCCCGCTGGTGGACGAGCTGGTGCAGCAGCCCGGCATGACGGAATACATCCGCGAGAATACCGGCCTGATGCCGGATGCCTATTTTTCCGCCACCAAGATCAAGTGGATCCTGGATAACGTGCCCGGCGCGCGGGAGCGGGCCGAGGCGGGCGAGATCCTGTTCGGCACCGTGGACACCTGGCTGGTGTGGAAGCTCACCGGCGGCAAAGTCCATGTGACCGACCGCACCAACGCCAGCCGCACCATGCTCTACAACATCCGCACCCTGGACTGGGATGACACCCTGCTCAAAGCGCTGGACATCCCCCGCTGCATCCTGCCCCGCGTGGCGGATTCCAGCGAGGTCTACGGCACCACCGACCTGTGCGGGGTGCAGGTGCCGGTGGCCGGCATTGCCGGGGACCAGCAGGCTGCACTGTTCGGGCAGGGGTGCTTTGCCAAGGGTGAGGCCAAGAACACCTACGGCACCGGCTGCTTCTTGCTGATGAACACCGGTGACACCATCTGCCGCAGCCAGAACGGCCTGATCTCCACCATCGGCATCAGCCTGAACGGTAAGGTGGAGTATGCCCTGGAGGGCAGCGTCTTTGTGGGCGGTGCCGTCATCCAGTGGGTGCGCGACGGCCTGCGGATGATCCAGGAGAGCCGCGACGCCGAATACTATGCCCAGAAGGTGCCGGACAACGGCGGCATCTACATCGTGCCCGCCTTCACCGGTCTCGGCGCGCCCTATTGGGATATGTACGCCCGCGGTGCCATTGTAGGCATCACCCGCGGCACCACCCAGAACCACATCATCCGGGCGGCGGAGGAGTCCATCGCCTACCAGAGCGCCGACCTTGTGGCCGCCATGGAAAAGGACACCGGTGTGCCCATCACCTCCCTGAAGGTGGACGGCGGTGCTTCCCGCGACCAGTTCCTGATGCAGTTCCAGGCCGACATCCTGAACAAGGACGTCCTGCGCCCGGCCATCCGGGAGACCACGGCCCTGGGCGCTGCCTATCTGGCCGGCCTTGCCACCGGCGTGTGGAAGGACCGGGACGAGATCCGCAGCCTGTGGCACTGCAACATGACCTTTACCCCCGCTATGCCGGAGGCCGAGCGCGCACGGCTGCTGTCCGGCTGGCACAAGGCCGTGGGCCGCAGCAGTGACTGGGCAGAGCATTAAAAGAATTTGTCTGGATTTTGACTGCTTCCAACAAAAAATCACGAATTTGTGAATTGTCTGTTGACAAACCGTTGAGAAATGGTATACTGAAAGCATCCCAAGAGAATTGAGATGGGGATGCACTGTGCCACACGACCGCAGTGCGTCCCCATTTTTTTGTTCCCATCGCACCCCTTGTCCGCCCGTTCACATCTGTTCCGGGGGCTGGTTCTGGAAGTGCAGCCGCCGGGCATGTCTCTGAAAAAAAGAAGGAGGATCCCCATGAAAAGCACCGCAAAGGCCACCGAAAAGCGTTCGCGCACGGTCGTTGTGCTGGCGATCGCTGTGGCGTTGATGCTGCTGGGCAGCATTTTTGCCCAGATGTTCAACACCTCATTCTACAAGGTCAAGGTCTCCCGCATTTCCTTTGATACCGACTCCGGCACCCTTTCGGGCCTGTTGTACATGCCCAAGGGCGTGGACGCCTCCAACCCGCACCCCACCATCGTGACCACCCACGGCTACCTGAACAGTGCCGAGATGCAGGACGAGACCGCCATCGAGATGTCCCGCCGCGGCTATGTCGTGCTGGCACTGGATATGTATGACCACGGCCATTCCCACGGGAACGCCGACAATACCGGCGGCTTCTTCAACTTCTGGCCCACTTCGCTGTGGGATGCCGCACAGTACATGTACAGCCAGGACTACGTTGCCAAGGATGCACAGGGCAACGGTCAGATCGCGGTCAGCGGCCACTCCATGGGCGGCTTCTCCTCCGAGATGGCCATCTATCTGGATGAGCAGAACTACGCTGCCGCCGGTTACCGCATCATCAAGGCCGGTTTGAGCATGGGTGCCGATTACTCCTGGACCTCCTACCTGGGCCTGGACGAAGAGGCTGCAGTTGCCACCTTCGGCGGACGCACCATCGGCAAGATCTGCGGCCAGTACGACGAGTTCTTCTTTGCGGCCGACGAGCCTCCCACGAAGAGCGGCACCGTCTACCACAAGGACTATGTTGCCACCACCGCTGGCAAGACCCTGCTGGAGCAGGAAGCTCCGCAGGCTGACACCTGGTACACCGGCTCGGACGGCGGCCAGCGCATCATTTACCAGCCGCGTGAGATCCACCCCTGGAACCACTTCTCCAAGGCTTCCACCAAGGATGCCATCGAGTTCTACGCCACTGCATTTGCCGACCAGTCCGGTCTGGTGCAGAACATTGCTTCCACCAGCCAGATCTGGTACTGGAAAGAAGTCTTTGAGCTGGTCGCTCTGGTGGGCTTCCTGCTCATGCTGGCACCTCTTGCCCTGCTGCTGATGAAGCTGCCCTTCCTGTCCAATGCAAAGCAGGCCGTCGCAGCACCCACCCCGGCCGTCGGAACCCTGTCCGGCAAGCTTGGCACGATCAGCCTGTTCGTGGTGGGTATGCTGATCCCGGCCATCATCTTCCCCGCCGTGTACGACGGCAGTCTGACCGCAGAGCCCATCCGCTGGATGCGCTACGCCAGTGACATTGCCCTGCTCCTGTCGGTGGTGGGCATCGTTCTGGCAGCCCGCAGCACCGAGGACGACCGCAAGACCTGGCTGTCCGGCTCGGTGTGCGTCCTGATCGCTTCCATCGTCCTGCGTGTGCTGGTGACCAAGAACATCTTCGAGACCAATGCCACCTGGCAGGGCCCCACCGTCAACAGCATCGTGACCTGGGCTCTCATCTGCGCCTGCATCTCCATCGTGACCATGGTCTGCGTCTACCTGTTCGGCGGCCGCAAGCAGAAGGGCATCACGCTGGAACAGTACGGCATTGCCGCAAAGCCGGTGTCTGTGGCTGCAGCCTTCTGCGTGGCACTGCTGGTGTGCGTGATCGCCTACGCCTGCCTGTTTGCCGTGGATGCCATCTTCAAGACCGACTTCCGCATCTGGACCTTCGCCTTCAAGACCTTTGAAGCCAGCGCCATCCCGGCGGCGGTCAAGTATATGCCGTTCTTCTTTGTGTACTACTTTGTCAGCGGCGCCGCCGCCATCTCCAACACCAGCAGCGAAAAGCTGCAGGGCGGCTGGGGCTACCTGCTGGCTGCTCTGACCAACATGGGCGGCATCCTCCTCTGGCTGGTGCTGCAGTACGGCACCCTGTTCCGTACCGGCGTTGCCTTCTACCCGGGACAGGCCCTTGGCGGCATCCTGCTGTTTGCGCTGGTGCCCTCGCTGGCCATTGCATCCTGCCTGGCCAAGTACCTGTACAAAAAGACCGGCAGCGTGTACGTTGCGGCCTTCCTGAATACCATCCTGATGACCATGATGACCGTGGCCAACACCGCGATCTATTTCCAGGCATAAGCACAACCGCAGACTGGGGCTGCACTTTACAGTGCGGCCCCTTTGTGCGATAATGAGAACCATCTGAGAGAAAAGGAGTCCTGCCCGATGCATCCACTTGCTGAAACTCTGCTGGACGAGCCGGTGATCGCAGCCGTCAAGACGGATGACGCTCTGACGGCCGCCCTGGCCTCGCCCTGCAGCACGGTCTTTCTGCTGGCGAGCACCCTGCTCAATGTGGGGGAGCTGGTCCGGCGCATCCACGCGGCCGGAAAGCTGGCCGTCGTGCACATCGACCTTGTGGACGGCCTTTCGGCGCGGGAAGTTGCCGTGAATTCCCTCATTGCGCTGTGCCACCCGGACGGTATCATTTCCACCCACCCGTCCCTGATCCGGCGGGCGCGCCATCAGGGCCTGCTGACCATCCAGCGGGCGTTCATCCTGGACTCCCTTTCCCTGAACAATCTTTCCGGCCAGCTGGAACAAGGCAAGCCGGACTTTGTGGAGATCCTGCCCGGCATCATGCCCCGGGTCATCACCGAGATCAGTACCCGCACCCGGGTGCCGGTGATCGCGGGCGGTCTGCTGCGGGACAAGGCCGACGTCATGGCCGCCATGCGGGCCGGTGCCTCGGCAGTGTCCACCTCTGCCCCGGAGCTGTGGGACATCTGAATCCCGGAAAACACAAAAATGCCTGACCGCTGTCGTTGGCGGTCAGGCATTTTTTATGGAAAGCAGCAGCGTTACGGGTGGCTCTTCCTGACAAGATCTTTGGTGTACAGGGCGCGGGTGGCGTTGAGCACGGCAATGACCATGACGCCCACGTCGGCAAAGATGGCTGTCCACATGCTGGCCATACCGATGGCACCCAGCAGCAGGCAGGCAAACTTGACCGCCAGCGCGAACACGATGTTCTCGTACACGATGCGCAGGGTGCGGCGGGCGATGCGCATGGCCAGTGCGATCTTGGCCGGGTCATCGTCCATCAGCACCACGTCGGCGGCTTCAATGGCGGCGTCGGAGCCCAGGGCACCCATGGCGATGCCCACATCGGCGCGGGACAGCACCGGGGCGTCGTTGATGCCGTCGCCCACAAAGGCCAGATTCTCCTTGGACTTCTTGGCGGCGATGAGTGTTTCGATCTGGTCCACCTTGTCGCCGGGCAGCAGACCGGCGTGGTATTCGTCCAGACCCAGCTGGGCAGAAACGGCCTTGGCCACCGGCTCGGCATCGCCGGTGAGCATGACGGTCTTGCGCACTCCGGCGGCCTTCAGGGCCCGGATGGCCTCGGCACTGTGGGGTTTGACCACGTCGGCGATGAGCAGGCAACCGGCGTATCTGCCGTCGATGGCAATGTGCACGACGGTGCCGGTCTCGCTCACGGCGGGGGCAGAAAGGCCCAGCCGCTCCATCAGACGGGCGTTGCCGGCGGCAACGGGCTTGCCGTCCACCTTGGCGGTCACGCCGTGGCCGCCAAGTTCCTCCACGTCGGTCACGCGGGCGGAGTCGATCTCCTTGCCGTAGGCGGCCTTGATGCTCAGGGAGATGGGGTGCTTGGACCAGCTCTCGGCCAGAGCAGCGGCTTCCACCAGCTGTTCGTCGGTGATGCCGTCGGCCGGGTGGACGCCGGTGACCTTGAAGGTGCCCTGGGTCAGGGTGCCGGTCTTATCAAACACCACGATGCCGGTGCGGGCCAGCTCCTCCAGATAGGTGGAGCCCTTGACCAGGATACCGCAGGCGGAAGCACCGCCGATGCCGCCGAAGAAGCTCAGCGGAATGCTGATGACCAGTGCGCAGGGGCAGCTGATGACCAGGAAGGTCAGGGCGCGGTAGATCCAGTCCCCAAAGCGGGCAGGCTGGCCCATCATCAGCAGCACGATGGGCGGCAGGAAGGCCAGCGCCAGCGCACCGTAGCAGACAGCCGGGGTGTATACCCGGGCAAAGCGGGTGATGAAGTTTTCGGCACGGGCCTTTTTCATGCTGGAGTTCTCCACCAGATCCAGGATCTTGGAAACGGTGGATTCGCCGAACTCTTTGCTGGTCTTGACCTTCAGCAGGCCGGTCATGTTCACGCAGCCGCTGATGACCTCGTCTCCGGTCTGGACGTCGCGGGGCAGGCTCTCACCGGTCAGGGCGGCGGTGTTCAGGGCGGAGGTGCCCTCTACGATCACACCGTCAATGGGCACCCGCTCGCCGGGCTGCACCACGATCACGGTGCCGACCTCTACGTCATCGGGGTCCACCTGCTCCAGCTTGCCGTCCTCGTCCTCCACGTTGGCGTAGTCCGGGCGGATGTCCATCAGGCTGGAAATGCTCTGGCGGCTCTTGCCCACGGCCACGCTCTGGAACAGCTCGCCGATCTGGTAAAAGAGGATAACGGCGCAGCCTTCCACATAGTCGCCCAGGGCAAAGGCACCCACGGTAGCCACCGCCATCAGGAAGCACTCGTCAAAGGGCTGGCGGTTCTTGACGCCCTTGATGGCCTTGCGCAGCACGTCCTTGCCCACCACAAGGTACGGGATGAGGTAGAGCAGCAGCTCCACCGGGGTGGGAAGTGCCGGCAGCACACGGAGCAGCAGCTTGAGCAGGATCACAAGGGCCAGCGCGATCAGGATCTGCTGCAGGCTCTTTTTTTGCTTTTTGGTCATACAAAACGCTCCTTTTGTCAGATTGCGGCGGTTCTGAGAAAAAACGGGAAAACGCAGTGGAATTCAACAGGTTTTCCCCAAAAAAATGGATTTTCCACCCTTTCCCCCGTGTTTTCCACGGGATTTTCCCGCAGAAAACTTTCTTTTCCACGTTTCTTTTTGGAGTTTTCCGCGAAGGGTGTTGAAAAGTGCGTGGAAAGTGTTGAAAACTGCCCGTTTTTTCCACGAAAAAGAGGAGTTTTCCGCTGCCCGGCGGCAGAGGAAAGAAAAGCTCTCCCACAGGGGGAGAGCTGCCGCCCAGCAGCGATGCCGGGAACCGGACCGGAAGAGGTCAGATGTCAAAGATCTCGCAGTCGTCCTCCACCTTCTTGCAGGCGGACAGCACATTCTCCATGGTGGCGTGGGGGTCGGCACCCTCGGCAAACTCCACCTTCATCTTCTGGGTCATGAAGCTGACAGTCGCCTTTTCCACACCGGCAACGGTGTTGGCAGCGTCCTCCATCTTCTGGGCGCAGTTTGCGCAGTCCACTTCGATCTTGTAGGTCTTTTTCATCGTAGATACCAGCCTTTCTGTTTTTGTGCGGGCCGCGGCCCGGAAAATCATTCTTCGATATGGTCCATCCCCAGAGAGAGGATGCTGCGCACATGGTCGTCGTCCAGTGCGTAGTACACGGTCTTGCCCTCCCGCCGGAAGCGTACCAGCTTGGAATCCTTGAGCACCCGCAGCTGGTGGCTCACGGCCGACTGGCTCAGCTGCACGGCGTTGGCAATGTCCTGCACGCACAGCTCATTGTCGTGCAGGGCGTACAGGATCTTGATGCGGGTGGAGTCGCCGAACACCCGGAACAGGTCGGCCAGCTCGTACAGCACTTCGTCATCCGGCATGTCCAGCTCTTCCGGCTGCACGAGGGGTTCGTTCTGCTGTGCCATGGAAGTATCTCCTTTCGGGATGAAATCATATGAACGCCTGTTCATGTGTTCATGATACCACGGGTACAGTACCCTGTCAAGGGGGTTGCACAAGAATTTCTGCATCTGCCCTAAATTGCTGAAAAAACACCTGAAAACGCAAAAAAGATGCAGATTAGACGGGCAAAAAAACAAAAGGCCTGCCACACCTCTTTCGTGCAGCAGGCCTTGCAGGATATCTGCCAGGGGGTCAGATCCTTTTCCGTTTTTCCACCACCCAGGGGGCGTACATCAGCACAAGGGCCAGCGCGATGGCGGGCAGAAAGCCCAGAATGTAGAATTTTTCACCGAACCACGTGGTAAAGGTGCTGGTGATGACGTTGCCATAGGGGTTATTCAAAAAGTAAAAGTTGGTGTGCAGGGGTTTGTTAAGAAAATAGATGGGCAGGGCCGAGCCGAACAAAAAGGCCAGCACCTGCGGCACCCGGCGCACGCTGGGGCGGTATCCGCCCGCCACCAGCAGCACAGGGTAGAGCACCAGCAGGGCGTGGATGCTGACCGAGTGCAGGTTGATGAGGGTGAACCACCCGGGCACATCCCGCCAGCTGGGGCACAGCAGAGCCAGTGCCGCGCCGGGGATGCACAGGGCGTACAGCTCCTCCTTGCACCAGCTGCGGTCGGTGAGGGTGTTGTACAGGCAGACGAACACGTTGATGCTGCACAGGTGCAGCGGCAGATAGCTCCAGTTCCACTGGCCGGTGCAGGCCATGCCCAGCAGCAGGGCGGCCTCGTCGGCCAGCAGGGCCGCCGTGACCCCCACCAGAATGTGCCGCCGGGTGCGCGGCGTGCTGCGGCGGTACCACCACACCATGCCCAGAAGGAACAAAGCCGACAGCGCCAGCTCTATGAGATGGACAGTGCCGAACAGCGGGTAGCACTCATAGCCCGCACCGTATTCGGCGGCGGTGATGTCATAGGATTTCCAGAAGTCAGACATGGAGGTCCCCTCTCTTTCAGAGCCTATCATAGCACAGACAGCCGGAAACCGAAACGGTATTTTTTACAAAATGCGCCAAAGTGGGTGCATTCTTTGCCAAGCTGTGGTATCTTATAAAAGTATAAAACAACAAACTGCGCAAAACGCACAGGAGGGAATTTTTTATGACACTGGAACTTGGCATCCGCGGTGAGCAGAGCGTGTCTGTCACTGCTGTAAACACTGCAAAAACCATGGGCAGCGGCACGCTGGACGTGTTTGCCACCCCGGCCCTGGTGGCCCTGGCCGAAAAGACCTGCTGGATGAGCGTGGCCCCGGCTCTGGCCGAGGGCGACGGCACCGTAGGCACGAAGCTGGAGCTGGAGCACACCGCTCCCACCCCCGTGGGCATGACTGTGACCTGCGAGAGCGAGCTGGTGGCTGTGGAAGGCCGCAAGCTCACCTTCAAAGTGAGCCTGCACGACGAAAAAGGCCCGGTGGGCGGCGGCACCCACGAGCGCTTTGTGATCCACAACGACAAGTTTGCGGCCAAGGCGGAGGCAAAGAAAGGGTAAAACCGGGTGAATAACCTCGCCCTCTCAGGCGCTTCGCGCCAGCTCTCCCAGAGGGAGAGCCAAGAACGTAACGGTAAAGCTCTTGCCTCTCCCTTTGGGAGAGGTGGATTTGCGAAGCAAAGACGGAGAGGGCGAGGCCGTTAAACTGAGAGGGTTCACTCTTCCCCATCGGGCTGCTCCAGCCGCAGCGGCGGCGGGTCCTCGGCCAGCAGCTGCTGTTCGGCGTGGGCCTGTGCGTCCTGCAGCAGCTGTACGGCCTGCACGCTGGCGCGGAACAGCTCAAAATACATCGCTTTGTAATCCGGCACGGCCCCACTCCCCTTTTGCATTCCGTGGGGATAGTCTGCCCCGCAGCACGGGGCCTGATACGCTGCCGGAACGAATCGCCTGAAACGAAAAGGAATCATTATGAAAAACAAGAATCTGTCCTGGGCGGCGGCACTGTTCGTGTTTGCCCTGCTGCTGTGGTGCACGGCAGCCACTCCCGGCAAGATCGCCGACCCGTCTACCTACACCTGTGCGGTGTACAGCACCTTCTTCTCGCTGTTGCCGCCGGTCATTGCCATTGTGCTGGCCCTGAACACCAAGGAGGTGTACACCTCCCTGCTGGTGGGCATCGCCTCGGGCGCACTGCTGTATGCCAACGGAAACCTGGAACTGGCCCTGAATACCCTCTTCTTCCACGAAGAGGGCGGCATGATCGCCAAACTGTCCGACAGCAGCAATGTGGGTATCCTGGTGTTCCTGGTCATGCTGGGCATCCTGGTGGCCCTGATGAACAAGGCCGGCGGCTCGGCCGCCTTTGGCCGCTGGGCATCGAAGCACATCCACTCCCGGGCGGGCGCACAGTTTGCCACCCTGCTGCTGGGTGTGATGATCTTTGTGGACGACTATTTCAACTGCCTGACCGTGGGTTCGGTCATGCGCCCGGTCACCGACCGGCAGAAGGTGTCCCGCGCCAAGCTGGCCTACCTCATCGACGCCACGGCGGCCCCCATCTGCATCATTGCGCCGGTGTCCAGCTGGGCGGCGGCGGTCACCTCCAGCGTGCCGGAGGGGTCTGGCATCAACGGCTTCACCATGTTCCTGCGCACCATCCCCTACAACTACTATGCCCTGCTTACCGTCGTCATGAGCCTGTTCCTCATCTTCACCGGCACGGACTTCGGCTCCATGAAGCTCCATGAGGACAACGCGAAAAACGGCGACCTGTTCACCACCGAGGACCGCCCCTACGGCGACGATGTGGACGACGGCACCGAGACGAAGGGCCATGTTGTGGACCTGATCGCACCGGTGCTGGTGCTGATCGCGGCCTGCATCTTCGGCATGATCTACACCGGCGGCTTCTTTGACGGGGTGGACTTCGTTACCGCCTTTGCAGACTGCAACGCCTCTGCCGGCCTTGTGATGGGCAGCAGCATTGCGCTGCTGTTCACCTTCGTGTTCTACCGGGTGCGCAGCGTCATGACCTTCCAGGACTTTGCGGCCTGCATCCCGGAGGGCTTCAAGGCCATGGTCAGCCCCATGCTCATCCTCACGCTGGCCTGGACCCTGTCCGGCATGACCGGCCTGCTGGGTGCCAAGTATTATGTGGCCAATCTGCTGGGCGGCTCCGCTGCGGCGCTGCAGTATCTGCTGCCGGTGATCATCTTCCTGGTGGCGGTGTTCCTGGCCTTTGCCACCGGCACGAGCTGGGGAACCTTCTCCATTCTGATCCCCATCGTGTGCCACGCATTCCCGGAAGGCGAAATGCTGGTCATCTCCATCGCGGCCTGCCTGTCCGGCGCTGTCTGCGGCGACCACTGCTCCCCCATCTCCGACACCACCATCATGGCCTCGGCGGGTGCCCACTGCAGCCATGTGAACCATGTGTCCACCCAGCTGCCCTATGCCATCACGGCGGCGTCCTGCGCGGCGGTGTGTTATATGATCACCGGCCTGGCACAGGCGGTACTGGGCAGCCGGGCCAGCCTGTTCACCTCGCTGGTGCTGCTGGCCGTGGCCATCGTGCTGGAGCTGGTGGTGCTGAACGTCATCCGGCTGCGAACGGCCAAAGCAGACTGATGCAACGGCGTTTTTGGCCCGGTCAAGGGGGCAAAAATCGTCATTCGCGCAGGTTTCAGGGCGTTTCACGCGGTTTTGCTTCCCTTCCGGCCGTTTTTGTGGTATGATGGACCCAGAAACGAACGACCGTGCGGCCTTTGGCAGAAGAGGAGGACGACCCCAATGAAAAAACGCATTCTCAGCCTGATCCTGGCACTGAGCATGGTGCTCTCCGTGCTCCCCCTGGGAGCCTTTGCAGAAGGCTTCACCCAAGACCTCGTCATGCAGAACGGCTACCCGGTCGGCTCCATTGGCGACGGCTGGTGGTACAGGAACGACACACTGTATCTGAATGATGGAGAGTATGATTTCAGATACACCAATCCCAAAACCATGACAGGAAGGCATACCAAGCAGGCTGTGTTGTGTGCGATTGTGATTTCATCGGGTGTGAAAATTACCGGCGGCACCTTCAATGCAACAGTGTACAACGGACAATGGAACGGCCCCGGCGGAACGATCTCCGGCGGCACCTTCGCGGGCAGTGTGGAAAACCAAGGCAACGTGACCGGCGGCGTGTTCAACGGCAATGCAACTCTAACCAACGTAACAGGTGGCCACAACATCACCTGGGATGCAGCCTCCTCCAATGCCAAGATCGAGAAAGTCAACGGTGTGTCTGCGGAGTGGGACCCCTACGTCATTGTGACCCAATGGACCACGGCCAAGACGAAGGTTGTGACCATCACTGCCAATACCGAAATTTTCAGCCTGAACGGCAAGTCCATCGGCGTGGGCAACTGCAACAGCAGCTACGGCAACGACAAGACGACCGTGAAATTCACCATGCCGGACGAGAACGTGGTGCTCGGCACCGGCGAACTCGTCATGGAGAACGGCTGGCCGAAGGATTCCAACGGCGGCAAAAACCCCTGCAAGGGCGACGGCTGGGAGTACATCCCCAATGACCCGACCAATGGCGACATGCTGCTTCTGACGGGCAGCAACCAGACCGGCGGGCTGTTCGATTTCAGCACCATCGGAGATGGTGCGGCGGTGGAGTGCAACGTCTTTGTGGGCAGGCCGACGGCCATCACGGGCGGCGAGTTCAACGGCAAAGTGTTCAACAACAGCGGCATTCTGGGCGGCACCTTCCACGGCGAGGTCGACAATAGGGCACCGGGCCGCATCGTGAATGGCACGTTCGAGAACTCGGTCGAGAACAACGGCACCATCACCGGCGGCATTTTCGCGGCGGGCCTGTCTGAGAAACACGGCAACGTGACCGGCGGCGTGTTCAACGGCAAAACAGGTTTGGACGGGGTAACAGATCTCCACTCCATCACCTGGGATGCGGCCTCCTCCAATGCCAAGATCGAGAAAGTCAACGGTGTGTCTGCGGATTGGGCCCCCTACGTCGTGACCAGCAATGCCACGACGAAGGAAGTGACCATCACTGCCGACACCGAGATTTTCAGCCTGAACGGCCAGCCCATCGCAGAAAGCAGCTACGGCGTCGACAAGAAGACCGTGACCTTTACCATGCCGGACGATGACGTGGTGCTGAACGGCGAGCTCATCACCAAGCCGGAACCCGAACCGAAACCGGAACCGAAACCGGAACCGGAACCCGAACCGGAACCCGAACCGACGCCGGAACCCAAACCGGAGCCTCAACCGGAACCCACCACCTACACCGTGACCGTCATCGGCGGCACGATCGACGGCAAGACGTCTGTTTCCGCCAAGGAGAACGACACCCTGACCGTGGTGCTGGACCAGAGCGACATTCCGGACGGCATGACGTTTGACCTGTGGAGCATTTCGTCGAGCAAGCTCAGCGGCGATATCAACGTCGATTACCGGGCCGAGGCCATGACCTTCCAGATGCCTGCCGAGGATGTGACCATCCGGGCGCAGTACCGCTCGGCGGAGATCATCGAGGACGCAGCGCCCTCTCCGCTGGCAACGGCGGCGACCATCGCGGTGGGCGGCGCAGCCGCAGGCATCGTGGTGTGGCAGGGCGTGAGCCTAGGCGTAGACCTCTACCTCGCCAATGCGCTGCCCCAGGGTGTGCCGGTGCCGACCGACCGCCGTGCGCTGGCGCTGCTCCTGTGGGAGACCGCAGGCAAACCGGAGGTGGCTCTGCCCACCCTTTACGGCGATATCCCCGCCGAAGAGATCGAGCTGCAAAAGGCCACCCGCTGGGCGGTCCAGAACGGCCTGATGGACGCGGCCGACAAGAAGGATGCGTCCTTCTTTGACCCGGACCATTATGTCACCAAGATGGACGTCTTCGGCGCATGGCTCCGGCTCAAAAAGCTCCTCGGCACCACCTGAACATCCCCGACGCAGTGAGCGTCCCCCTTAACGCAAAGGACCTCCCGGCCTGCATGGGCTGGGGGGCCCTTTGTTTCAAAACGGAAAAATTCCGTTGCTTCTGGGAAAAAACATGGTATACTAAAGGAAATTGAGCGATCGGAAGGAGCCGTACCATGCTGGAAAAAGCATTCAACGACGTTTACACAAAATTCAAGCTGCACTTCTATCAGAACGTGTTTCAGCGCTTTGCCACCCGCGAGGCGACCCTGACCACGGTGGAGTCCTTCTGCATGGAGGGCATCATGGCCATGGGCGAGCCAACCATTGCGGAGTTCTCGCGGATGATGAAAATCTCTACCCCCAACGCGGCGTATAAGATCGGCAGCCTGATGCGCAAGGGCTACGTGGAAAAGATCCAGTCCGCCAAGGACCGGCGCGAGTACCACCTGCGCCCCACCCAGAAGTATTTCGAGTATTACAACATCAGCTATTCCTACCTGCACACCGTGGTCGAGCGTGTGCGGGAGCGCTTCCCCGCTGAGGACGTGGATAAAATGGAACAGATGCTCACCATCATCAGCGAGGAGCTGATGCCGGAGCTGGATCTGAAATCCAAGACGGAGACCGAATAAGCGCCGTTTCACCCCGTTGGAGTAAAACGGCCGGGGCAATTGCAATCCGTGCGCCGGAATGATACAATAGGAGCCAGCGAGAACCGCCGCCGGACGTTTTTCCGGCAAGTGCAAGTGTAAGAAAGAAGGCTTTTATCATGAGCATGAATACAGTCCCTGAGCGTCTGGCTGCGCTGCGCGCCGCCATGGACGCCAATGGCGTGGACCTCTACCTCATCCCGGTGGGCGACCCGCACTCCAGCGAGTATCTGCCCGACCACTACACCTCCCTGACCTATTTCTCCGGCTTCCACGGCGAGAACT
>OLXG01000164.1_pt1 | contig 28477 bp, 25 predicted proteins | sample 1673861 | NCBI WGS metagenome assembly OLXG01 (sample SAMEA103958130, study PRJEB25191) | human gut metagenome | biome: human-associated habitat [ENVO:00009003]; feature: intestine environment [ENVO:2100002]; material: feces | place: Germany | collected 2013/2015
AGTGAAAAATAAGTTATATATTGTTTTTATTAGCTTTACATAATTTTGTAGTTAATGCAATTGTAATACTACCCTCAAGTTTTTGAAAGGTAGGGGCATGGGGAAGGGAAACTTTTTTCAAAAAGTTTCCCTTCCCCATATTACTTCTTTTTTTCGCCCCCCACGTAACCAAAACAAACAGTGTCACTTTGCGGCGTTTTGTCATAGTCTACCGTGGAGCACAAAATGAAGTATCGCAAGTGTCCGCGGTGCGGTCTGAACTGGATTTCACAAACCGACGAGTACTGCAAGGTTTGCATCGACGAGCTGCGCGGCGTAAAAAGTATATTCGATGAGGAAACCGAACCGCAGATTTGCCCCGTGTGCAACGTCAATCCGCTGGTCGGCGACGAGCCTGTCTGCCGTCGGTGTCGCATGCGTGAAAAGTCGTGAAAATTATAATACGTATGCAAAAATTTCGTTACAAAGGCACACCCAAAGCGGTACTTGCCGCGGATAAAAGCGGCGTAAAATGACGTATCTTGTTGCGTGGCGGTTTGCCGGGCGGCAGTTTGAACTCAGCCACGCAACGCCACGGCTTCGGTTTGCCGCGCAGCTACAAATTTTTACAAAAACTTGTCAAACGTCCGTTTGTGTGGTAAAATTGCGGTATGAAAGTTTATGCAATCAGCGACCTGCACCTCAGCACGGCTTGCCCCAAGCCGATGAACGTGTTCGGCACGCAGTGGGACAATTATTTTGAGCAGATTTGCGACGATTGGCGCGCAAAAGTTCAGCCCGACGACCTTGTGTTGTTGCCGGGCGATTTTTCGTGGGGAATGCGCCTTGAAGAAGCCATGCAGGACTTTGCCATGGTTGCGCCCCTTCCCGGCAAAAAAATTATACTTCGCGGCAATCACGACTATTGGTGGAACACGCTGTCGCAGGTTCGTCAGGCACTGCCCGAAGGCTTTTACGCTCTTCAAAACGACTGTTTCCGCTTCGGCAACGTGCTTGTTTGTGGTACGCGCGGTTGGGTTTGCCCAGACGGTGACAATCTGTCCGCCGACGACAAAAAAATCTACCTGCGCGAAACAGAGCGGTTGAAGTTGTCCCTTGCGGCAATGCAGCGCATGCGTAAGGAGGGTGACAAGGTGGTGGCAATCATGCACTATCCGCCCTTCAACGGACGTTACGAGGAAAGCGACTTTGTGCGGCAACTTGTGGCTGCGGACGTGCCGACAGTAGTGTACGGACATCTGCACGGCAAGGATTGTCGGGCGACGTTGCACATGCGGCGTTTCGGCATCGAGTTTTTTCTGACGAGTTGCGATCTGGTGGGCAACAAGTTGACTTTTATTTGCGACGGCGGCGAGTAATGCGGAAACCACGGCAGCTGTGTTGAAATGAGTTGTGTTTGGCGGAAATAGTGCACGGAAATGAGAGGAATGCACTGTAAGGAAAATCGTGCCAAAAGGGCGCCGAAGTAAGTTGGCGAGTGTAATGTGGCGGCAAGGTATTATCCCTCGTGCGAACGCGTGCTCGCTCGCTTCACTTCGGGCATTATAGCCTATGGTGGGTAGCCTACCCAGCCGCACCCTCGTTCAGATGTCGCTGAGGGACAACACCTCGCCACCCCAAATAAAGCAAATTAACCGTTTGTAATCGGTTTACTTACTTCAAGTGTACTAACTTCGGCGGACGTAAAATTACGTCATACCGAGCGGAACGCAGTGTAGTCGAGCGTATCTCCGCGGCAGCGCCAATATGAATAACCTTGCCGACGGGCTGAGTTAGTTTCGTAGTAAGATTGAAGTTTATAAGGTTCGCTTCCGCGGAGACCCTTACGACTTCGCATGCGCTACGCTCAGGGTGACGTAAGTTTTATACATGCAAATTCTATTACGTCATACCGACTAAGCCGTTTGCTTTTAACGGCGCACGGAGTGTATCTCCGCGGCAGCGCCCTTGTAGAAAATCGTTTTAACAAATTTATCCCATGAAAGAATACTACGTTTACATCCTTACAAACAAGCGGAAAAGCGTCCTTTATGTCGGCGTAACAAATGACGTGACGCGCCGATATTTTGAACATTTGACAAAGCAGGATACAGATTCTTTTACTGCAAAATATTGCTTGAACGTGCTTGTCTATGTGGAAAGTTGCAAAAGCATTGAGGAAGCCATTGCCCGTGAAAAACAATTGAAAAAATGGAACAGGCAAAAGAAATTTGACCTTATTGCCACGATAAACCCCGATATGAACAACCTTGCCGACGGGCTGAGTTAGTTTCGTAGTAAGATTGGTGTTTATAAGGTTCGCTTCCGCGGAGGCCCTTACGACTTCGCATGCGCTACGCTCAGGGTGACGTAATTTTGGTATGTCTTAAACCCCTTCTACTTCTAAAATAAAAATGCGAACGACCGCTTTGCCTGGAAACATTGAATGTTTTGAAATAGTCTATTACGTCATACCGACTAAGCCGTTTGCTTTTAACGGCGCACGGAGTGTATCTCCGCGGTAGCGTCCTTGTTTTTCCGGTACAGTCAAGCGACAAAAGGGGTGCGTTGCGCGTGTGAGCAATCTCCGCGGCAGCGCTTTTTTTACCTGATTTCCAAATCTCCTGTATTATTAAGGTTTTTAAGGTATACTTTATTTATATAATAAACTAATAAAAATCGCAAAATTGCGTGTGATATTATCATCAATTATTGCAAAATGCTTGACAAAAACTACTGTTTCGGTAGTATAATGTATACGGTGAAGTTTAGCGGTGCAAAAGTCGTTGCGGCTGTGGTCGCGGCGGCTTGTTCGCTTGCCATGGCAGTGTGTTTGTCCGCGTCAATTGGCGCACACAATGCTTGCCACGCACAAACAAAAGCGTTTTCAGCGCCATACTTTTGCCGAGTATTACAAGAGGGGGTAAGTCAGGCAAAATGACATTTCTTGCAGTGTATTTTATTGTCAACATAGCAGTAGCCGTCATTCTGGACCGCAAACGTCTTAGCGTTGCGCTTATTTCCCATGTTGTAATGTTTTCGGTAATGTCGGTGTTTGTGCTGTTTTGCAGCGGTGTGGAGTTCATTTCGCAAGCGGCAATGCGCCTTCTCGGCGCCGACGTCTACGAAATTTTGCTTTCCGCAATGTGCTTTGGCGACACGGAACTGCTGTTGCCTATCGTAATCATCCAACTGGTGCTTACGTTGCAATTCGCTCTTGTCACGGCGGCGTTCACCTGCGAAGTAATACATTACTTGCAGGCTCGCAAGCCTCGCAAACGGGCAAAACGCCCCGAATATGCGCCGCAAGCGCGGGTAAATACAACATTGCCCGTGTTGCGTAAACTTTGCTACCTTAATCAATCCATATTGTGTTAGGTCGGCTTCCGTCGACCGCAATCAGCACTCGCTGCGGGAAGCGTAGTGCCTTTTGTGATGTCGAAATACGGAAACACCGGCACCGCGCCCGCACGGGTTGACAACAGACTGCCCGTTGCAGCAATGTTCAATTCAAAAGTAAATCCGACAGGGCAAACAGACTGACGTCATTTGTGGCGCTGTGTAACAGTGTCATTCCGGGCGTTAGTCGAAGGATACCCCGGAAGGGTACATTGTAAATTTGTCGCACCTTGCAAATCAACATTGCCCGGTCAACGTCCGCGTGTGTCAGTCGTGGCGGCAAACGCCACAAAGTGCCGCAAGGCACACAAATCGGGTCGCCAATCGGCGACGACAAAACACAACAAAAAAAAATTGATAGAGGGAAAAAATTATGAAATTTACAAATAAAAAACGTGGCTTTACGATTGTCGAACTTATCATCGTAATTGCCGTAATTGCGGTACTTGCCGCAGTACTTATCCCCGTGTTCAGCGGACTTATCCAACAAGGTAAGGACGCCGAAGCAAAAGTAGTCGTCAACACGCTTAACAAGGGTCTTGCAATGAGCACGTCCACGCACAAGACAATGCAGGACGCACTTGAAGCGGTTGAAACCAACGTTGGTATCAACGTAGCAAAACTTGACGAAACATATGCAAAGACTGGCAACAAGATTTTGTGGGATAGCGAATATAACACATTCTTGTTTGTAACCAAGGACGGCAAAAAGGTTTCCGCACCCAACGTTGACAAGTTTACCGATAAGGAAATCAACCTGTGGGCAGTTGCAAAAACCACCGACGACCTTAAAGACAATTACTCTCACTACTGGTACGGCGGCGATGTCGCTGCGGTTGAAGTTGCAACGGGCTTTGACGCAGGTGAAGCAAAAATCGGCACTGTTAACTATGTAAACGCTGCTTCTGCAAAGAACGTTACAATTCGCACGAATGGCGGCACATTGACCGTTAATGCGCCCAAGGACAGCGTTAATCACTATGGTGAGTCCTCGTATGTTTACGTGCAAGACATTTACACAGAATCTTACCATGAACACGGAAATGTCGATGTAGTTAAAATTGACAAGGGACACATTGTACTTGAAGGTGCTGCAAATGTTGGTAGTGTAGAACTTGGTAGCGAAACGACATCTGCAAGCCTTTCTGTAAAATCCGGTGCAACGGTAACTATTGTTGCTAAGGGAAATGAAAATTCGACAATCGACAATAAATCCGGTAGCGAAATTCGCGAAGCAACGACGGAAGAAAAAGAAACTTCAAAACAGTTTGAAGGCGGTTTCGGTACAGAAACAAGTCCGTATCTTGTAAAGACAAGCGAACAGTTTGACCAAATTTACGAAATGTACAAAAACGGCAATGTTGGCTTGAAATATTTCGCATTGCTTGACAATATTGATGTCGGCGACCTTAAAAAATGGGATGTTGCATGCGAAAACACATACAGCGTTGCTTTGAATGGTAATGGATATACGCTTTCTGCTACGCCGTATGCACAAGCTGCACCTTTGTTTGGTATTGCTACAAATTGTGTGTTTACCGATTTGAAGTTGACAACAGCCAATGACTTGGGGTGGAGTTTGTGTTGGCAACTTACAAACGTTGATTTTAACAACGTTGACGTCGTTTATCCTGAAAATGTGGTAACTTTCAACTATGGATTTAGCGCATACTCTTGCACCGTAAGAGGCAATATCAATTTTATAGATTGCGATATTAAGGCAAACGTGAAAATTGATAGTAAGTACGCAGGACTTTTTATCGGTAATTACATCCAGGGTGACACGAATTGTAAATTTGTAAACTGCACATTTGATGGTGAATTCAGAGGTCCGCAAGTAAGCATGTTTATCGGTAATACAAACAATGCAGATAAGTGTGCGCACACATTTATTGTTGAAAACTGTTCTAACTATGGTAGCATTGTAGGCACGATTTCTTCGACCTATTTTGCAACCAATGGTGGCAGTAAGTACGAAGCCGAGGAAGCAAACGCAACGCTTCAAGGTGTAACTAAAGGAAACGGAAAACTTTCTGTGAGTGTACTTGAAAACGGTGCTGTAACGCTGACCGTTGGTGAGAATAACGAATATATTCTCAATTCCAACCTTGCTTCAAACTTTAAATACAAAGTTTCCTTGGTTTCTGGTATTTCCTTGTATGAAAACGGTGAGCTTGTCGGTTCTTCGTATGTAATGATTGATAAGACATTTACTTCTGCAAGCAATTTGGCTACAGGAATGTACAAAGCAAATGTTATCAGCGACAACCTGGTTGATGAAAAGCAAACCTACGGTAACGATGTTGACAGCATGAATGGTCGCCATTATGTTTATGACAGTGCTCTTAACAGATACATCATCGAAACAAACGACGGAACGTATGATGGTAAGGTAAACGGTAAACTGAGTGCGCTTGTATACGTTTATGACGCATCCGGAGTCCTCGTTGGAACAGTAACAGCAAAATAGTTATAATGTATTCAGCCCGTCCTTTGAGTTTAACTCAAAGAACGGGCTGTTTTTTTAGAAATTTTCAGAAAATTTTGAAATCAACTGTTTACAAATGATGACAATAGTGGTATACTATCAGTAGAATATAGAAGGAGGAATACCACAATGGCAAACAATTTAGTTCAATTTCGTACAGACGAACAAACAAGGTTGCAGGCTACGGCTATTTGCAGTCAGTTGGGCATTGATTTGCAATCCTATTTGCGCATGTGTCTGACGCGCCTTGTAGACGAAAAAGGCATTCCGTTCAGTATGCGCATCGCCGACGGTAACAATGGCATTGCGGCAATGCGCCGTGCGCAACAAATTTCTGCAGAGCGCGGAACAAGCGAAATGACGTTGGAACAAATCAACGCCGAAATAGAAGCGAGCCGAGGGTAAACCATGCGATACTACGCAGTAATTGACACCAACGTGGTGGTTTCCGCTTTGCTCAAACGCAATTCCGTGCCCGATACGGTTGTAAGTCTTGCGCTTGGCGGCGTGATAGTGCCGCTTGTGAACGACGAAATTTTGTCCGAGTACGGTGACGTGCTGAGCCGTCCGAAGTTTGGCTTTGACGACGAGACGGTGCAGGCGTTTTTGGCTGCGTTTGCGGCTGTTGCGATAAACCTGACCGCCATTGACACTTTGCCATGGGATATGCCCGACGGCAAAGACCGCGTTTTTTACGAGGTGGTAATGGAACAACGCAAGACCGAAGAAGCCTACCTTGTGACCGGCAATCTGGCGCACTTCCCTGCCAAGCCCTTTGTTGTAAGCCCTCGCGAAATGCTTGAAATCATTGCAGGCGACGAAACTATCTGAACCGCGAACGGCACAGCGCGAGCAGTGCGAATTTAAGCAAGCAAAATTTACAAACAAAACCGTATTTATTACCGTCCCTCGATTTGCCGTCGGGGGACACTTTTTTTTGTATAGAAGTGCCGACCGTTTTTTACTTGGAAAATATTGTCGAATTTTGCGTAAATTTTCCCTTTCGGGAAAACTTAGTGACAAAATCAACAAAAGTTGCCCGTTTGGGAAAATTTAAGTAAAAATCAAACGGATTTTCCCGTTTCGGAAAATTCGCATCTATGTCATGGCTAATTTTTGCTTGTCGTGCGGAACTTTCGACAATTTGGGCGTAAGTTTCGCATTATTTTTGTTTTTTCGACTTGACTTTTTTGTTGCCGCGGTGTATTATCTATACGGAACTTGGGACGAATTTGTCCAAACTTTCGCATTGAAGGGGTGTGCTATGATTGAAAGATCTTTCTACCTGCAACAACTTAAAAACAAAATGTGGAACGGCAACATAAAAGTTATTACCGGTATCAGACGTTGCGGTAAGTCCACATTGCTTTTCGATTTGTTCAAAGACTACCTTTTGAGTGACGGCGTTGCCGAACAAAATATAGTCGAAATCCAACTGGACAAGCGAAAGTTTTTGAAATACCGCAACCCGATTGTTTTGTGCGATTATGTCGAAAGCATAGTTGCCGCCAATCCGTCGGGCAAGTACTACCTGTTTGTTGACGAGGTACAGTTGTCGCAAAGCGTTGTCGACCCCGAAAGCGGCATGGACGTAACCGTTTACGACATGCTTAACGAGTTGAAGGATTACAATAATCTCGATTGTTACGTTACGGGAAGCAACAGCAAAATGCTCAGCAGTGACATCGCGACCGAATTCCGCGGAAGGTCAAGCCAGATAAGGGTACATTCGCTGTCGTTTGCCGAGTACTATTTGTATCGCGGCGGTGCGGTTAGCGAAGCCATTGACGAATATATGGTTTTCGGCGGTATGCCCGGGCTTCTTGCCGAACAGGGCGACAACGAGAAAAAAGATTATCTCAAAAGGTTGTACGACGAAATTTACATCAAGGACCTTGTCGAACACGGCAACATCAAAAGAGAGGACGTGTTGAAAAGTATTCTTGATTACGTTGCTTCGCAGGTCGGTTCGCTTACAAACGCAAGCAAAATTACGGCGGCTATAAACGCTTCGCTGTCGGTAAAAATCGACGACGGGCTGGTTACGCGCTATCTCTACCAACTGTCCGACGCGTTTATCGTGGAAGAAGCCAAAAGATTTGACATAAAGGGCAAAAAATATTTTAGTTATCCAAACAAATACTACTACACGGACATCGGACTGCGCAACGCGCGGTTGAACTTCAGACAAATCGACCCGGGACACATAATGGAAAACATTATTTACAACGAGTTGGTAAGGCGCGGATATTCCGTCGACGTGGGCGTGGTGGAAGACAGGCGCAACTCTGCCAAGAAAAGCAAAGAAATAGATTTTGTTGTAAACTCTTTCGACAAGAAAATTTACATTCAGTCCGCCCTGCGCATGGATGACAACTACAAACAAAACGCCGAATTGGACTCGCTGCGCCTTACCGAGGATTTTTTCAAAAAGATTGTAATACGTAACGACATACCGACAAGTTTCTTCGACGAGGAAGGCATTTACCACGTAAGTTTTGCGGACTTTTTGCTGGACAAAGTGCAACTTTTTTGACCGCATAAGGCTACAAACCTAACAAAAAAACAAATATTTTACATTCGTAACGTCGTCTTTTTCAGGCGCAAGTTTCGAATTAACATAAAGACAACTTCGGTTGTCTTTTTTTTACGCCGAGACGCGCGCCTCAAACAATGACAAAAATTATACAACAACTGCTTTGATACGGCAATTTTGCTATAAAAATGTTTGCTTTTGCACTGTGGGGAAAATTTTTTCAAAAAAGTGGTTCAAAATGGTTGAAAGTGGAGCGATATTGTGCTACAATATCCTTACTCTAAAATAGGTGTAATGTAGGCAACAAATATGTTTTTGCTTGGTAACTTCCAACACACGTTGGACGACAAAAACAGAATACGACTTCCGTCAAAACTGCGCGACCAGATGGGCGACAAATATGTCGTCATGCCCGGTCTTAACGGATGTATTGCCGTTTACCCTGCCGAAGGAGAACAAAAACTGCTGCAAGCGTTGCAGGACATGGACAGTTTCGACCCCGACCAGGCGGAGTGGCTGCGTAGCATTTCGGAATACAGCGACCTGGTGGAACCGGACGGGCAAGGACGTTTTATCCTGAACAAGGATTTGATGGAGCTGTGCCACATCGTCAAGGACGTGCGTATCGTCGGCGCAATCAACAAGGTGGAAATATGGAGCGAGGAAGCCTACATGGAACGTCGCAACAAGCAGGATCGCAGTGCAGCCGCCTTTGACGAACGCTACAAAAATTTGCACAAGGCGATGTCCAAATGAACTTCAACCACGTATCGGTGCTCCTTGATGAGTGCATAGAAGGCTTGAATATACGCCCCGACGGCATTTACGTCGATTGTACCGCAGGCGGCGGCGGACACTCTGCCGAGATACTGAAACGGCTGTCCGACAAAGGCTTGCTGGTGTGTATCGACAAGGACGAAGAGGCGTTGAACGTTTGCAAAACGCGCCTCGATGCCGACAATGTTCGGTTTGCGCACAGCGACTTCAAGCAGATTGCCGAAGTGCTGGCAAACCTGGGCATTAACAAGGTTGACGGCATACTTGCCGACCTTGGCGTAAGCAGTTACCAGATAGACAACCCGCAGCGCGGTTTCAGTTACATGCACCCGGAAGCACCCTTGGACATGCGTATGGACGACAGCCAAGGCATAACCGCGGCGGACATACTGAACACCTACGACGAACAGCAACTTTTTGCGGTGATACGCGATTACGGCGAAGAAAAATTTGCAAAACTTATTGCGAAAAACATCGTTGCCGCCCGCAGCAAAAAGCCATTTGCACTTTGCGGCGATTTGCTGGACGTGGTGGAACGCAGCGTACCCTATGCCAGCCGCAAAAACGGCGGACACCCTGCAAAGCGAACCTTTCAGGCGTTGCGCATAGAAGTAAACCAGGAATTGACCGGTCTTGACGCTTATCTGCGGCAAGCCGTGGACAGCCTTAACCCAGGCGGACGGATGGCTGTCATTACCTTTCACAGCCTGGAGGACAGGATTGTCAAACACACGTTTGCCGACCTTGCCACCGACTGTATCTGTCCACCCTCGTTGCCCGTTTGCGTTTGCGGACATCGTGCAAAGGGAATACTTGTAAACAAAAAGCCGATACTTCCCTCTGACTGCGAGCAGCAAAACAACCCTCGCAGTAAAAGCGCAAAACTAAGGATTTTTGAAAAGCGTTGACGAAAAAGGGCGTCAATTGCTAAGCGTTGACGGCAAAACTGCCGCAGAAACGCATAAAACATCAAGGTGGTGAATACAATGTTCAGAAACGACAGGACAAACAATCAGGTTGACAACACGGACGTTTACGCAGGCGTAATGCATCCGTATTTTTCGCAGGATCCGAGTTTCAATCAGGGACAAAGCGCAGGCAACGACGTCTACGCTAATTTGGGCATGCCTTCCGCAGCTGTCGGCACACAAACTCAACAGCAGACGGACGCGGGCGAATTCAACCTTGAAAGCATTCAGAAACGCCTTGGCAATGTAGATACCACAAGCGAAATGGCTGTAGGCACAACACCCGACGTTATGCCCAGCTCGACAACGCTCAACATGGCGTACCAACGTAATTACGCAAACGACGATCAAACCGCCGTAAGAAGCAAGGTAAGCACCAGAACAAAGGTGATTGCCGTAAGTTACGTTGCAGTAGTGCTTGCCCTTGTGCTTGCAGTTACGCTTTGCGCGGTGTCCGTCGGAACTACGTTTGCAACCTACTCAGGTCTTGACGCGGCGTACAACACAGCCGTTTCGGATTCATCTGCCCTTGACGGAATGATCGAAACGGAAAACGCCAACAGCGACCAACTGTTTAAGCGTGCAACGGAACTTGGCTACGTAGACGCGGCGGAAACAAACGTGCATTACTACCAAAGACTCGAAACAAGACCCGCACAAAATTTCCAGGTCGAATCCAACTGGTTTGACGCATTGTGCGATTGGTTCAGCGGAGTTTTCGGAGGCTGATTTGCAGCAAAACTTCTTAACAGGCAAAAAACGATTGCTGTCACTTTTAGTGGCGGCAATTTTTTTGTTTTGTGGCATATTTTTGCGTCTGGCGTATATACAAGTAGTTTGGGGTGCGGAACTTCAGACCAAAGCCGCCGACCAATGGACGAGAGACTTGCCGATAGTGGCGTATCGCGGCGACATCGTGGACCGAAACGGCGTTGTGCTGGCAGGTACAAAAACGGGTTTTGCGTTGTATGCGCGACCTGCTTCCGTTGACGACGCCGAGGCGGAATCGGCTGCGCTTGCCGACGTGCTGGGGTTGCCGCAAGCCGATGTTTACGCAAAAATAAGCAAAAAGGGCGTGTCAGAGGTGCGCCTTGTGCGGCAGATGGACGAAACGCTTGCCGAAAAGGTGCGTGCGCTTGATTTGCCCGGGGTGTATCTTGCCGAGCAGGGTGAGCGCGTGTACGGCTACGGCGATATGCTTTGTCAGACGTTGGGGTTCGTGTCGGCGGACGGCATGGGTCAGACGGGGCTTGAAGCCTACTACGACAAGTACCTGAAAGGGGTAAACGGCAGTGTGTTGACGGAAACCGACCTTGTCGGCAAAGAGTTGAGCGGCGGCGAGATGACCTACGTGCCTGCAATTGACGGCATGACATTGCGCCTGACCATCGACATGCGCGTGCAGTCAATTGTCGAGGACGTGTTGCAACTGGCTTACGTCAGGCAGGGCGCGGCAAGCACTAAGTGCATTGTAATGGACGTCAACAGCGGCGAAATACTGGCAATGGGCGCAAAACCCGGCGTTGACCTTAACAATTTACCGCGCGACGACGTGCAGACGCTGCTGAAAAACAGCAAAAACACCCTGCTTACAGATGTGTACGAGCCGGGGTCGACCTTCAAAATCCTCACGGCGGCGGCATGCCTGAATGAGTATGAGGCAGGCAACCCCAACGCGTTCGGACCAGACCACATTTTCAATTCGTCCGGCGTGCGCATAATAGACGGCAGTAAAATCAGCTGTTGGACGAAGCACGCCAACGGCAAGCACAGCAACGAAAACCTTGCCGACGCTCTCAAAAACAGTTGCAACCCCGTGTTTACCGACATCGCGCTGTCGCTTGGGAAAGACACTTTTTACAAATATCTGTCGGCGTTCGGGTACGGCAAACCCAGCGGCATTGACTTTGACGGCGAACAAGGCGGACTGCTTGTGTCGCAATCGACGGTAACTCGCGGCGACCTTGCGCGTATCGGCTTCGGGCAGACCATTGCAGTCACCGCAATGCAGTTGGCTTGTGCCACGGCGGCTGCGGTAAACGGCGGCTTGTTGCTTCGACCATACCTCGTAAAGGAAATCGTCGACCCGACAACGGGGCAGGTTGCTGCAAGGTTCGGCAGTGAGGTGCGCGGACGTGCCGTAAGTGAAAGCACAAGCAAACAAATTGCCGAAATGCTTCGTCGGGTTGTAGCCGAGGGCGGCGGTAAAAATGCAAACGTAGAGGGCTGCGAAGTCGGTGGCAAAACCGGTACGGCGCAAAAGTTTGTGGACGGCAAGTTGGCGGTAGGCAAGTATGTAAGTAGTTTTGTGGGGTTTTTCCCTGCAAGTGCGCCGAAGTATCTGGTGCTGTTTATCGTGGACGAGCCGCAAGGGCAATCATACGGTAGCATTGTGGCGGCGCCGTATGCCGGGGATATCATTCGCGCCATAAGCGAGAGCACATACGGGCACGCATGACGGCTACGTTTGCCAGCCCTACTCAGTTACGTACGCTTAGTACGCGCCTTCGCAGGTCAGTCAACTGTTGCCGCCCTTCGCACCCGTCTGTGCTCTCGCTTGGCATTGTTACTCGTCCGAGCAAACATGCGGTACGTTCAATCGCCGGTTGCCTGTATCTGCACTAATCTGCGCCCTCGCCCGGTCGGAAAATAAACAAATTCCACATTACAAAAAGCCTTCGTCCTCGGGGAAAAGGTGCAGGCGAATGCCGACGGATGAGGGGTGGAAACAAGCAATGAATTTGAAACTTGTCACTGCACTACAAAAAGGCTTACATTTTATAAAAAAATTTCCTACAGAAGTCAATCAAATGTCAGGTCGTTTTGACCCGGCATTTTTATTTATTGGACGGTGGTGGCGTTGTGTTTCATATTTTTGGCGGTTGTTAAATACAATACTACATAACTATCCTTGGGGAAAATCGTGTATTTGCAGCAGGTGCTTAACGGAATTGCGTACAGACAAATCGGTACGGGTAACCCTGACATTACCGCGCTTGCCTGCGATACGGCGGACGTTGTGCCCGGGTGTTTGTTCTTTTGTCTTTCGGGCAGCAAAAACGACGGTCACGATTTTTTTCGCAAGGCAATCGGGGATGGCGCGGCGGCGGTGGTTTGCGAAAGACCGCTCGACACGCAAGCTGTGCAATTTGTAGTAGAGGACTCCCGCGCGGCAATGTCACTTGCGGCAAGAAACTTTTACGGGCGCGCTGCCGACAAACTGCAACTTGTGTTTGTGTGCGGCACCAACGGCAAAACAAGCGTAACCTACCTACTGGACGCGATTTTTTCCCGCGCAGGCTACCGCACGGGCGTAATAGGCACCAATGGGGTGTATTTCGGCGGACGTAAGCACGCATGCAACCTTACTACGCCCGACCCTATCGAAATGCACAAGTGGCTGTGGCAGATGTATCTCAACAAAGTACAGATAGTTTTTGCCGAGGCTTCGGCGCACGCAATTGCTCTGCGCAAACTGCTTGGTATGCACGCCGATGTCGCTGTGTTTACCAACTTTTCGCAGGATCATCTGGACTACTTCAAAACTATGGACAACTACAAGGCGGTTAAAAAATCGCTGTTTTGTCCACAATACGTAACAAACGCCGTGGTAAACATCGACGATGAAGTAGGGCGCGAAATTGTTTCGGAATTTTCGCCCGTGCTTACGGTGTCGACGGAACAAACCGCCGACGTCCGCGCCGAGAACATTGTTTTGCGTACGGGCGGCTCGACATTCACCGTCGACGCCTGCGGCTCAAAGGCAGTGTTTGACACACAACTTGCCGGCAAGTTTAACGTTTACAACATTTTGTCGGCTGTCGGTGTTGCAACAGTTTACGGCATAGACATTGCAACCTGCGCGGCGGCAATAGATGGCGTAACCTGTATCGACGGTCGCAATCAGACCGTTGTTACCGATGACGGCGTACGCATAGTGGTGGATTTTGCGCATACGCCTGACGGAGTGGACAACATTTTGTCTCACCTCAGGCAGACTACCGAAGGCAAACTGATTGTCGTGTTCGGCTGCGGCGGAAACAGGGACAAGTACAAACGTCCGCTGATGGGCAGGTCGGTCAGCCGTTTCGCGGACTTTGCCGTAGTGACAAACGACAATCCGCGCTACGAGGAACCGACGGCAATCGTCGCCGACATCAAACCGGGACTTACCTGCAACTACAAAGTCGTACTCAATCGTGCGCAAGCCACCAAGGAAGCACTGGACATGGCGCGGCGCGGCGACACGGTTGCCATTCTCGGCAAGGGCGCGGAAATCTACCAGGAAATAAAGGGCAAGCGCATTTACTACAATGACGCCGAAGTGGTGGCTCGCCTTACAACGCCGCAAAGGTAACCCGAATGGCAACAGCCCGAGGAACTTTGTAAACTTGCCCGTCGTAAAATTCGGAGGAACAATGATTCGTATCGTTGCCGCTTTGGCTACATTTTCAATGTCGTTGGTGTTCTGCCTTGTGCTGTTGCCCGTACTGCGCAAACTAAAGGCAGGTCAGCAAATACTTTGTTACGTGACGGAACACAGCGGCAAAAGCGGCACCCCTACAATGGGCGGCATTGCATTTATTGCGGCAATCTGCGTGGGCGGCGCGATATTTTGCGACATCACCGACAGCGTTACGCAAGTGGCACTTTCCGTGTTTGCCGCATATGGTGCAATAGGTTTTCTGGATGACTTTATCAAGGTGCGTTACCACCGTAACGAGGGACTGCGCGCCTACCAGAAAATCTTCTTTCAACTGGCTGTCGCCGTCATTGTCGCGCTGTACGTGTACGGGCAGGCAAGTATCGGCGGAAAGTTGGTTTTACCCTTCGTCGGCAGTCAGTCGGACATCGGATTTTGGGTCATACCGTTTGTAGTGTTCATTTTTGTGGCGTGCACAAACGGCGTAAATCTGACCGACGGAATTGACGGCTTGGCAACGACTACCACAATTGCTTTTCTGGTGGGGCTTGCTGTTTTTCTGTCGGCGCAGGTGGTGCGGCTGGAAGCCGTCGGCGATACGTTGGCTGCCGACGTTTGCGGCAATGTGCTTACGTTGTGTTTTCTGTCGGTGGGCGCGCTTAGTGCCTTTTTGCTGTTCAACGTAAACGACGCCAAAATGTTTATGGGCGATACGGGCAGTCTTGCTCTCGGTGCGCTTGTGGCATGTACGGCAATCTTCACTCGCATGAGTTTGTTTATCCCTATTCTCGGTCTGATGTTTGTCGTCAGTTGTCTTTCGGTAATTTTGCAGGTGGTTTACTTCAAACTTACCCACGGCAAACGTATATTTTTGATGGCGCCGTATCACCATCATTTGCAACATAAAGGCTGGTCAGAAAGTCGCATTTGCGTGCTTTACGCTGTGGTTACTTGTGTAACTACTCTCGTTTTGGTTTGTTTTGGAGAATAATATGTCAGACATAGTAATTTACGGAACAGGCAAAACCGGGCAAAGTTTAGCGCAACTGGTCAAAAGACGCGGTGACAACCCGATTATGTACGATGACGAACACGGCTTCGTTCCGAGTGGTGATTTTTGCGGCAAAACGGTACTTTTAAGTCCCGGTGTACCGCCTGACGCAAAGGGACTTGCCGAGGCAAATCGTTGCGGGGCGCATGTGGTGTCGGAACTAAATTACTGTATGCCGCTGTGCAAAGGACAGGTGATTTCCGTCACGGGCACCAACGGCAAAACTACGGTCTGTCGCATGATCAAGCATGTGTTGGACAAGGCATGTTACCCGTCGCGCCTGCTCGGTAACGGCGGTGTTCCGTTTTCTTCGGAAGTCGCGGACATCGCCGAGGACGAAACGGTGGTGCTTGAAAGTTCCAGTTTCCAACTTCGAAACGCCGACAACTTCGCACCGCAGGTCAGCGTGGTTACAAATCTCGCGCCCGACCACATTACATATCACGGCAATTACGCCGCTTACGTTCGTGCCAAATGCAACAATTTTTTGCACCAGAATCCAAACCAATTTGCCGTTTTCAACGCCGACGACAAAGACCTGTTCATTTTTGCCCAGCATGCAAAAAGCCGCGTTGTGTTCTATTCGCTTACAGACAAAAACGCAAACTGTTTTGTTGACGACGACGGCTTTGTCGTGTGGAATTACGGCGGCAAAAAGCAACGTGTCAAACCTTGTTTTCCGTCGCCTTATGCGCACAACAAAAGCAACTTTCTTGCGGCTGTCTGCGCCTCTGTGCTTGCGGGCGTACCGTTTGCCGACGCGGTCGAAGCCCTTGCCGATTTCGTCTTTTCGCCGCATCGCATGCAGTTTGTCGCGGAAAGCCGCGGCGTAACTTTTGTTGACGACAGTAAGGGCACCAACGTTGCGGCAACCCTTGCGGCGGTAAGTTGTTTTACCTGTCCCGTTGCGTTGATCGTCGGCGGCTACGACAAGGGCGAAAGTTTTCTGCCGTTGTTTTCCGCCCTTCCGCACAACGTGGTTTTTGTCGCGGCAATAGGGCAAACGGCAACTCGCATGCAAAAACAAGCGGCGGCTTGCGGTGTGTCGGTGCAGGTTTTTGACCATTACAAAACCGCCGTTGCTGCTTGCTGTTCGTCGGTGTCCGAAACGGGTGGCGTGGTGCTGCTCAGCAACGCATGCGCAAGTTTCGACATGTTTGACGGCTATGCGCAGCGTGGCGAATACTTTGCCGGGGTTGTAAAGGAAGTGATCGATGCCGAAAAAAAATGATCGTCGCCCCGACTACGTACTGCTTGTTGCCGTTGTCGCACTTGTTGTAGTCGGCGTGTTGTTTGTGTACAGCGCAAGCAGTTACTCGGCGGAACGTACATACGGTAACAAATTTTACTTTGCGACTAAACAGGCAATCGGCGCGGCGGTGGGCATTGTCGCGCTTGTCGTGTGCAGTTTCCTGCCCATGCGCCTTGTCCGCAAGATGTGGATTGTCGGCGTTGTTCTGTCCGTCGTCCTGCTTGCGCTGGTTTTTGTACCCGGTATCGGCATCGAAAACTACGGCGCGAAACGCTGGATCGGCTTCGGCGGCTTTTCTATGCAGCCGTCGGAAATTGCCAAGTTTGCCTTTGTGCTGTTTGCGGCGGTGTACATGTCGCGGGTCGATATGTCGCGCACGGTGTGTTGTCTGCCGGTGCTCGGAGTGGGGTGCCTGCTGTGCCTGCTGATTATTGCGGAACCAAACATGAGTATTACCGTGTGCATGGCGGCGGTTATGCTTGCAATGCTGTTTATCGGCGGTGTGAAGGCAAAATATTTTGTTTTGCTGCTTGTGCCTGCGGTGGTTGCTGCGCCCGTGCTTATTTTCCTTGAGCCATACCGCGTGCAACGGCTGCTTGCGTTCATCGACCCGTGGGCTTCGCCTAAGGGCGAGGGATACCAACTCATTCAGTCGCTGTACGCGCTGGGAAGCGGCGGTTTCTTCGGTGTTGGGTTGTTCAACAGCAGGCAAAAGTTCCGCTTTTTGCCATTTGCCGAAAGCGACTTCGTCTTTGCCGTCATCGGAGAGGAAACGGGGCTTGTCGGTTGTCTTATTCTGTTTGCGCTGTATCTGCTTGTCATTGTGCGCGGCGTGCGTATCGCGCTCAATTCCTGCGACAGGTTCGGCATGCTTCTCGGCGGCGGAATTACCGCTGTAATTGCCGTGCAAAGCATAGTCAATTTTGCCGTAGTTACGGGCAGCGTACCGCCTACCGGTTTGCCTCTGCCGTTTGTCAGTTACGGCGGAACGTCCCTTGTGGTGTTTATGTCGGCTGTCGGGCTGCTGCTAAATTTGTCAAAAAGTTGCGTTGAAGGAAGAAAAAATTGGATTACATAGTAAACGGCGGAAACAAACTGTACGGCGAACTGCCGATATACGGCGCAAAAAACTGCGCGCTTGCCTGCCTTGGAGCGAGCTTGCTTACCGAAGGGCAGGTTACCCTTGTCGGCGTGCCGCAAATCGTGGACGTTGACAACATGTTGCGTCTGCTTACGGCAATGGGCAAAAAGGTGGTGCGCTTCGGCGACGTTGTGGCTGTGTCGGGCGGTGTCACGTCTACGGCGGTGTCTGCGGAATGTGCGCGCATGCTTCGCGGCTCGGCGTTGGTGCTTGGTTCTGCGCTCGGTCGCTACGGAAACGTCGCTTTGCCCCTTCCCGGCGGTTGCGCAATAGGTGCGCGCCCGATGGACATACACTGCGACGGCTTACGCGCAATGGGGGTGTCGGTGTGCGATTGCGGAGATTTACTGACTGCCGAAGGGCGTCCGCATGGCGTGGACTACTCGTTGCGTTTCGCAAGCGTGGGCGCGACAGAAAATCTGCTTTGCGCGGCGGTGCTTGGTGACGGTACCTTTGTACTACGTAATTGCGCTACCGAGCCGGAAGTGACCGCCCTTGCAAAACTGCTTGTGGAAATGGGTGCGAAAATCGGCGGTGTGGGACGAAGCAGTCTGACGGTGACGGGAGTAGCCGAACTGCACGGCGCGACAATGCACATTATCCCCGACCGTATAGTGGCCGCTACCTACCTTGCCGCCGTGTGCGCATGCGGCGGAAAACTGCTGCTTACACATTACCCGTCGGAATACATGACGGCTTTTGAAACGGCAGCTTGCAAAAATGCAGGAATCAAACGCTTTGACGACGCCGCCGAAGTGACGGTGAAACACCGCGTAAAATCTGTCGGGCATATAGTCACTGCCCCGTACCCTGCTTTTCACACCGACATGCAGTCCCTTGCGCTGACCCTTGCCGCCACGGCAAAAGGTAAAAGCGTAATCTGTGAAAAACTGTTTGAAAACCGTCTGCGGCACAACGCCGGGCAACTTGCATGTATGGGTGCCGACATCCGTGTTTCGGGTGATACGGCGTTTGTTTCGGGAACAAAACTTCACGGCGCGGAAGTAACCTGTGCCGACCTCAGGGGCGGCGCCGCATTGACTGTTGCCGCGCTTTGCGCAGAAGGTTGCTCTACGGTGAGTGACATAATGCACATTGATCGCGGCTATGTCGCACTGGACAAATGTCTGCACAGTGTGGGCGCGGACATACGGCGGAAGTAGTGCTTTGGCGACTGTTTCGCAAACGCCCGACATTAAAAATTCCTTTCAATGCTACCCGTAACGCCACGCGACGTTGCATTTCGGCTTTTCGGAACTTTTGTTGTTGTCGAAAAAGATAAACGTAACGCAAACTTTGCATATTTTTAGTCGTCTTTACTCGTCAATGTTATTGACGAGTTTTTTTTTGTGTAGTATAATAAATCTGTTGTTTTATATCTGTAAGTCGTCCCGCTTGTGGCGCGAGTGAAAATCGGCGTACATTTACGCAAAATTTGTATTCGACGAGGTACATCGTGAAAAATAAAAAATTGTTAATTATCATTGCCGTGGTTGTGGGCGTCGTGGCGTTGTTTGTGGTGCTGGGCGTCACCTTCAGCGTGCACGAAGCCGACGTTACGTTTTTCTGCTCCGACGGTAGCAAGTATATCGTTCCGCAAAGCGAACTCAATCCGCCGTCCGCAGACGACGTGCTGGGTCTTGCCAAGGGTAAAAGCGTATTTGCACTCAACAAGAAACAACTTATGGGCGAGCTTAACAAGAAGTACCACGGTTGGACGGCGGTAGGTGTTGTTATCGGATTCCCCAACAAAATAAACGTGTATTTCGTCTACAGCGAAGTGTGCGCCAAGGTTGCGACCGCCACTGCCGAAGTGTACATTGACGCAAACGGCAACATTGTCGAACATCGCGACGGCGTAAACTGCATCGACATTTCATCGGCATTCAACAGTAAGACGGTGGTGTCAACGACGGTAGGCACCGAACTCAACTTCGGCAACTCTGCCGACAACCAACGTCTCGGACAGGTGCTACAGGCAATTTCCGGCATGTGGCAATTGCAGGTAGATTACGACCAGATGCCGGAAGTGTTCGGTACAAGCGGTGTGTTTACCTTTGACGACATGGGCGACATGCACATCGCCGTCAAAAAGACTGCTACGATCGTTATCAAATCGCCTGCCGACGGCGAGGACATCGCAAGCCGCGTAATCAAGGGCTTCAGCGTGTACTTCAAGGCGGACGACAATCTGCAGACCAGCGGGGTGGTGATTACGGTTACGAAGGACGGTCGTATCACAACAGAAGGCAAATAATCGCACATCTAAGGGCTACGTGCTTGCGACACATCAGTCACGTACGTCCTTGTACGCTCCTTCTGTGTTGCTGCGCCTGTTGCCCTTATCTGCACAATTCTTTGCCTTCTGTTACTGAGGGCAAATAAAGTGCCTTGTGTTTTACAACCAACGTGCCCTTGACCATGAGGGGTGGGCGGTCGGGGTGGCGGTGCTGTGGGGGTATTACTCCAAGTGGTGACGTTGAGAACGGGCATTATATTTATCTCTTGTAATCTTGCCGGAAACAATCTTAGACGAGTGGAACCCTTTCGGGGGATTGCCACGTCGCTTTGCTTTCTCGCAATGACATAATTACACAATGGCATTACACAGTCCATTTCTCATTACGTCCGCCGAAGTAAGTGCACTTGAAACAAGCAAATAAGTTGCAAATCATTAGTCAACTTTATTACGGGTGGCAAGGTGTTAAGTCGCAGCGACATCTGAACGAGGGCGCGGCTGGGAAGGCTGTCTACCATAGGCGATATTGCTCGTGCGAAGCGAGCATCAGGCGTTTTTCGTATGGTGACACCTTGACATCACTCTACATCTGCTAATATACTTCGGCAATCACGACTTTTCGGCGGCTATCATATTAAACATGTTTCAATCGCCTGTAGGTCAGCCGATTTTCGGCGACTTTCTCATAAATTCCTTTAGGCGGCACTCGTGCCTGATTTCGGAGGTTAACACAAATGAAAAACAATTTTGTCAATATTCTTGACTTTGGCTCGGGCAAAATCACCTGTATGGCAGCTACTAAAGTTTCCGACGACGGTGAATTTGTCATCAAGGCGGTAGGCCAAACTAACTACAACGGCTTTGACGACAACGCCTGGTACGAACCGAACACAATCAAGGACGCCATCGAAGGCGCGATCCGTCAGGTTGAGGAAAAGACAAAAACTTCAATCAACAATCTGTACGTCGGTGTGCCCGGTGCGTTTTGCGCCGTCGCCACAAGCGAAGCCAGCATTATTTACCGCAGTAAGACCAAACTCGACCAGAACGACGTAAACGAAATCGTCAAAAAAGCCGACATCTACGGTTGCGGTGCGGATTACACTCCGCTTGGCGGCAAACCGGTCTACTTCATCATCGACGGCGCAATAAAAACAACCGACGCGGTTGGCACGATTGCAAGCAAACTTACGGGACTTGTCAGTTTCTCCTACATGAAAAACTACTTCAAAAAGACCGTTTCGCGTGCGCTAAGCAACATCGGCATTACCAACGTTACCTATTTCAACGCTTGCGACGCGCAGGCAAAGTACGTGGCGCAACAAATGCGTTGTACCGACCACTGTATCGTAATTGACGTAGGACACCTTACAACGACGGTTTCGTTGTGCGGCGGCAACGCATTGTTGTTTGAACGCAGTTTCGCCCTCGGCAGCGCGTATCTCGGCAGCGACCTTATGCAGGTGCTCGGTTGCGACTTCCCCTTTGCAATGCAGATTCTGGAAAAAGTCAACCTCAATCTGGACGTCAAAAACGGCGACATCTACACGGTAAACGGCAAAGCGGTGGACGCACATCAGGCAAACGAAGTAATCAAGGCGCGCATACAGCAGATTTCGCAGTACATTGTCAAAAGTTTCAGTTACTGCGACAAGGAAATTCCTCGCACGACGCCCATCATTCTGACAGGTGGCGGTCTTACCTATCTCAGGGGCGGCGCAGACTGGCTGGCAACGCAACTTTGCAAGCCGGTGCGCGTGTACGACAGCGTAAATCCGCAAACCAAACGTAACGAATACACAAGTTGCTACGGCCTTATTTCCGAAGCAATCAAAACCGGCACAAAAAGCAAAGGGCTGTTCTCTTTCTTCCGCAAGTAATTTGCGGCGGACATGTTAAGCAGTTGTGCAAATGTACAGGCAAACAACATTAAAAACGCATTTTAATTGTCGCAAAATCTGCAACGGCAGGCGGCGACAATAAAAGATAAATCAGACACTGTTCTCTACTAAACGGAGGTTAATATGGAAACCAATCCTAACGGAATTGCAAAAATTATGATTATCGGTGTAGGCGGTGGCGGCGGTAATGCCGTAAACGCCATGATTAAGGCAGGCATCAAAAACGTTGAATTTCTTGCTCTCAACACCGACCAGCAAGCTCTTACCAAACTTGCCGCAAACCAAATGCCCATCGGCGAAAAGGTTACTCGCGGTCTCGGCGCAGGCGCAAACCCCGAAGTCGGTCGTGAAGCGGCTCTTGAAAGCAAAGACAAAATTCAGGAAGCATTGCAAGGCGTAGACCTGCTGTTTATTGCCGCAGGTATGGGCGGCGGTACAGGCACCGGCGCAGCGCCGATAGTTGCGCAAATCGCAAAAGAGCTGGGTATACTGACCATTGCCGTAGTTACCAAACCCTTCAATTTCGAAGGCATTCGCCGTATGAAGAATGCTGAACTGGGCATCGAAAACCTTAAAGGCAACGTAGACAGCCTTGTTATCGTGCAAAACGAGAAACTTAACCGCGACAAAAACTTCAGCATTATGGACGCTTTTACCAAGGCGGACGAAATTCTGCTGCAAGGTATCCGCGGCATTACCGACATCGTGGTGCAGGACGGTCGTATCAACCTGGACCTTGCCGACATCAAGTCTGTCATGCGCAACAGCGGCATGGCACATATGGGTATAGGCGAAGGTCGCGGCAAAAACAAGACCATCGACGCAATCCGCAAGGCAGTGTATTCGCCCCTTCTGGAAACGACAATTCAGGGCGCAAGTAGCCTTATCGTAAACTTCCGCGGAGGCGAGGATTTGCTGCTTGACGAAATCACCGTCGGCGTAGACCTTGTCCGTCAGGTAATCTCGCCCGAAGCCAACGTTATGTTCGGCGTGGCGTTTGACCCTCAGATGAAAGACGAAGTGCAGGTTACGCTTATTGCGACCGGCTTCAACGGCGGACCAAACAACCAGACGTCGTTTTTCAGCAGTGAAGCGGCAACCAACGTTGCGGCAAACAATCTGCAACGCGGCGCGGCTGCAACCGAAGCGGCAAGACCGCAAACAAGCACAAACCCGTTCCCCACGGCGCAACAGAATCCTGCAATGGACAACCGTTCGCCCGTTGACGGCGGCAGTATCAGCGGCACGCTGAGTGTGGACGAAGATCCGAGTATTCCTCCTTTCCTGAGGAAAATGAGAGGTTAGTTTTTTATGAAAAGATTGATGATAAAAGACCTTTTTGTCGGCGGCGCACAGTACGACGGCAAAATCGTGACTGTCTGCGGCTGGGCAAAAACCATCCGCGACAGCAAGGTTTTCGGCTTTATCGAGCTTAACGACGGCAGTTGCTTCAAAAGTTTGCAAGTCGTGTTCGAGCAAGGACAACTCGACAACTTCGACGAAATTGCCAAACTTAACGTCGGCAGTGCACTTGTCGTAACGGGCAAAGTGGTGCTGACCCCCAACAACAAACAGCCGCTTGAAGTAAAGGCAACGGAGATCGTCGTCGAAGGCAAGTCTACACCCGACTACCCGTTGCAGAAGAAACGCCACAGTGTGGAATTTTTGCGTGAAATCGCGCACCTGAGACCGCGCACAAACCTCATCGGCGCAACCATGCGCGTGCGCAGTGAGGCGGCGTTTGCTTTGCACAGTTTCTTCCACAGCCAAGGCTTTGTGTACGTACATACGCCGCTTATTACGGCAAGTGACTGCGAGGGCGCAGGCGAAATGTTCCGCGTGACAACCCTTGACATGAACAACGTACCCAAGACGGACGACGGCAAAGTGGATTACACCAAGGATTTCTTCGGCAAGTCCGCAAACCTTACCGTCAGCGGACAACTTAACGCCGAAACATACGCCATGGCTTACGGCAAGGTGTACACATTCGGACCCACTTTCCGCGCGGAAAAGTCCAACACGCTTCGTCACGCGGCGGAATTCTGGATGATCGAGCCGGAAATTGCCTTTGCCGATCTTTCCGACGACATGCAACTTGCCGAGGACATGATTAAGTACGTAATCAATCACGTGTTGACTACATGCCCCGACGAAATCGAATTTTTCAACAACTTTGTCGACAACGGCTTGAAGGAACGTCTGAACAAACTTGTAAACAGTCACTTTGAGCGTATGAGTTACACCAAGGCAATCGAACTGCTTACGCCGCACAACGACAAATTCGAGTTTCCCGTGCACTGGGGCAGCGACATTGCGACGGAACACGAACGTTTCCTGACCGAACAGATTGTAGGCGGACCTGTGTTTGTTACCGATTACCCCAAGGAAATCAAGTCTTTCTACATGCGCATGAACGACGACGGCAAGACCGTTGCGGCAACGGATATGCTTGTGCCCGGCGTGGGCGAACTTATCGGCGGCAGTCAGCGTGAGGAACGTCTTGACGTGCTTACCGCCCGTATGAAGGAACTGGGACTGAAAGAGGAGGACTACTGGTGGTACCTTGAACTGCGTAAGTACGGCGGTACCAAACACGCAGGCTTTGGCTTAGGCTTCGAACGCCTTGTAATGTATCTTACCGGCGTGCAAAATATCCGCGACGTAATTCCTTTCCCGCGCACGGTTGGCACTTGCAACTTCTGATAAAAGGCAAAACAAAATTGAAGGCTGTCGGAAATCGGCAGCCTTTTTTCTGTGGATATGCTTTTGTTCCAAAACAGGAAATCGGGTCAGTAAAATTATTTTGTCTGTGTCACTCGAAATAATCTAAAAAATACAATTCTCAAGGTGCGAAAGGTTTTTGACACCCGAGCGTGCACGATTAGGGTTACAGCCGTAAACTATTTTAGGCAATAAACTAATAGTGGTCAAGCCTCTGCTTGTGACGGCAAGACGATTAAAGGTAAACGGGGGAATTCTTTGTCCGATGTGCCGCGTACATAATTTATTGCGTGATTAGCCGACGCAGCACTTACGTAAATTATCAGTGATGCGGATTAAACCTGAGTAAAAAGCGGCTGTCGAGTTGTCGACAACCGCTTTCTGTTTAGTGTTTTTTTTGTTACAAATCGTCCGCGTCCTGTACGGGCTTTTCGTACTTGCCCAGTCCTACCGGATTGCCCGTGTATGCCCCTAAGGGGTCTAAGTCGGACTCCGTGTCGGACTTGCTGTTTTTTGCGGAACGACTGCCCGACTTATTCTGACAGTTGCTTGCGCCTTTTGTGTTTTTAGCGTTCTTTGTGCCGCAATTCTTTGTTCCGCAGTTTTTACTTGTTCCGTTGTTAGTTGTTTTCATTTTTATTTACCTCCCTGGACTTGTTTTTTTTGTCCCGAAAGTAGTGTGCTCATTCGCAGGGCGGTTTATACCGCGGTTTTTCAAAACAAAAAGAAATTTCGCTGTGGCAATCGTCCGTGCAGAATTTTACCGCGCGTCCGTCGCGTTTGCAAACAAAACATATGCCGTTTTGCGGTTGCGGTTTCGGCGGTCGTCTCTTGGGCGGACAATGGCGACTGCAAACCGTGGCAAGGTATGTATCCTGATTCTGAAATCTGTTCATGTTTGTCGTCCGTTGTTAAAATATGCAAATTTGATTTTTTGTGTCAAAAGACTTGAAAACTTAACAATTGTGTACTATAATAGAAGAAGAGTTTAGGAGGAAATAGCAATGATTTTTGAAAAAGTGCAAAAACTTCTTGCGGAACAACTTAACATCGACGACGTTGACTCCATCAAGATGGACAGCAACATCGTGACCGATCTGCATGCCGACAGCCTTGACGTGGTGGAACTGCTGATGAGCCTTGAAGACAACTTCAACATCACCGTACCCGACGAAATTGCCAACGAACTTGTTACTGTCGAAGCAATCGTCAAGTACATCGAATCGCAAGTTAAGTAATTTTCGTTGCTTTTATCCCACGTTGCCGCAATTCGGTCGCGTGGGATTTTTTTTGCCGATTTGTTGCCCGATTGCGTAAAGATACCCGAATTGTGACAAAAAATACAGTTTTGTAGAGTACTATTACACGCATAGTATATCAAAATAGTGCTTTTGTCTTTTTTTTTCGGGTGTTTCGTGGTGGTAAATGCTAACCATGTAGCGAAAGAAAAGAATGAGAAACAACCGCAATAAATGTAAAAACAATGGTTTCGCAACGCTTGCCCAAACAAAGGAATACATATGAATTACAATGAACTTGTCAAGTTGCTGCGCAAAAACAGCGACGAAAAATACAACCGATTTAACGCCGCTATCGTAAACAGCAGTGTGCCGACAATTGGCGTAAGATTGCCGACCGTTCGCAAAAACGCCAAAAGCGTGACGGTGGACGAAGCATTGTCCTACCCCGTGCACGAGTATCTTGAGGTGGATACGATTGTCGGCATAGTGCTTTCTTCGGCGAAACTGCCCTTTGAGGAAAAATCCGCGCTTCTGACAAAATTTGCGCAAACTATCGAAAATTGGTCTGTCTGCGACTGCAACACCGTCAAGGTGCCGAAAGCGGAACGCAAACAATATTTTCAGTTTTTTAAGTCAATGCTTCCGTCGGCAATGCCCTTTGTCTGCCGCTACGGCGTTGTCAATTTGCTGGCAAACTACCTTGACGACGAGTACATAAACGCCGTTTTTGACAGCCTTCAAACAATCGTGACCTATGGTCACTACTACGTTGACATGGCGGTGGCGTGGCTTGTGGCAACCGCCGCGGCGAAGTGTCGTGACGTTACGTTTGCTTACCTTGTCGGCGACAGCAAGCGCGTGCTTAACGTGTTTACCTACAACAAGGCACTGCAAAAAATGCGCGACAGTTACCGCATTTCCGACGATGACAAGGCTGCAACCTACGCCCTGAAACGCAGCGATTGATTTTTTTGCAATTAAGTGCGGTTAGGGTTAATTTAGCCATCACTAATAATTTTGGCACCGGAGCGTGCACAATTGGAGTTACAGCCATAAACTATTTGTGATTGTAAATAAATAGTGGTCAAGCCTCGGCTTGTGGCGGCGGCTAATTATGCGTTAAACGACGCTCCCTGTACGTCAAGGCTTAATGCAATCGGCAGTGATGTTTTGCAGTGTTCGCATGTCCGTTCAGGCTGACAATGTATTTTGTTGAGCGATGTCGCAGATATCTGTCTGTTGCAAGGCCGCTGTCGTAATTTGTCGGTCATTGTCGTCTGCGGCGCGTGGTGGCACTGGCGGTAAATAATGGCGGTGCAATTTGCATAGACTATTACTATGTACGAAAACACTCTCAGCGTGCCGCATGACAACAAATACATCTTCGATTACGTGGTAACGGCGTTGTCGCGGCCGCTTTGTCGGGCAAATGCATTAAGCACGGTTGCCTGCGACGGCAAACGCAACTATTTTACCTACGCTTGCGCCGACGTTTACTCGCACTGCGTTTCCGACGACGTTGCCGACGTGGTTGCGGAAGCTCTGTCGCTGGGGTACAAAAACAAATATTTGCGTACTTTGCTTGGCGTAACTTCCGACAACTTTTATCAGAACGTGCTTGTCAACGTGATCTGTGTGTTTGACAGCGTGGTTGACAAACAGGCGGTGCGCCGCATTGTGGAACCCGACAGACCGCTGTTTCTAGACGGGTACTACAATTTCCGCATGGGGCAGATGAAGCGAAAGTGGAACGAGTTGTCGCAACTTGTCGGGGCAAACCGCTACGTGCTTGAGGATAATTCGCTCGTGGTGGAATTTTTGCAGTATCTGACGGAGCAGGTAGAGGGCAAGCGCGAAGCAATGTCGGTCGTGTTTGACGGTGGCAACGATTATTTTCTGTTTGACGGCGGCAACAAACTTTTGCCCGCAATGCGCACCCTTGCCGAGCGCGTGACTGCCGAGGAAGAAGCGATTGTCAACCTTGTGTGTATGCGCCCGTCGCGGCTGACTGTATATGCAAAGACAAAACCGTCACAGGACTTTTGCGACCTTGCGGGCGCGCTGTTCGACGTCGACTACAAAACGGTGTAAATTGCATTTGTACGTCGGCGGATGCGTCTGAAAAAAATGCCGTTACAGATAAAACCCTATGGTGTCAATGCGTTGCATTGGCACTTTTGCTTGTAATTATATATATTTTATGGTAGAATTCTTATTGTCAATATGGGCGCCGAGCACGGGTCGTGTACCCACTACTAAAAGGGCGCCGAAGTGCGGAAGTTGTCGCCGAAATAATGAAGTTGATGTAAGGGGTCCTGCCGAGGAATTACCCTACGTGCGAACGCGTGCTCGCTCGCT
>OLXG01000176.1_pt1 | contig 27470 bp, 37 predicted proteins | sample 1673861 | NCBI WGS metagenome assembly OLXG01 (sample SAMEA103958130, study PRJEB25191) | human gut metagenome | biome: human-associated habitat [ENVO:00009003]; feature: intestine environment [ENVO:2100002]; material: feces | place: Germany | collected 2013/2015
TATAGAATGAAGAAATGTAAAAGAGATCGTTCCTATGCGTGTGCAAACAGATTTGCCAGAGGAGGCTCTATGGACGAATTATATACAAAGCTTGCCGCTCTGGCCGCCCGCTTTGGCGCTGAAAAATTAGTCCTCTATGGTTCTCGCGCCAGAGGTGACTTTCACGAGCGCAGTGATATTGACCTTGCTGTATATGGTATGCCGGAAAAGCAGCGCGGCGGTTTTGCAATTGAGGCAGACGATCTGCCCACGCTGCTGAAACTGGATATCGTCCATGTTTCTCCGAACATGGACACCGCGTTTCGCAAGAACATTGAGAAGGATGGTGTGGTACTCTATGCTGCAGAAAATTGAGAACTACAAAAACGCAATCATGCAGTTGGAAGATGCTGTGAACTGTTATCTTGCATCTCCACAGGATACTCTTTATCGTGACGGGTTGATCCAGCGCTTCGAGTTCACAGTAGAGCTGGCATGGAAGTCGCTCCGCGAATATCTGGAGGATCAGGGGGTCGTTCTCTCTGTCATTTCACCACGCGCCGTGTTGAAGGAAGCCTACGCTGCCGGTGTGATCGATGATGCGGATGCTTGGAACGCGATCATTTCAGCGCGGAACCTCACGTCCCATGTTTACGACGAAGCCACCGCCGCCGAGATCGCACGGCAGATCTGTGAGGATTTTCTTCCCATACTTCGTGCGCTGCTGCTGCGTTACCAACAGTGATATAACATATAAGCCGACAGTGTCATACTGTCGGCTTTTTCTATTCCGCACACAGATCCTCGTTCCAATCCTTTTGCACCGGTACCAGCCGCATGGTGGAGATACCCTCCGCACGTAGATAGCCTTCCATACGCTGTGAGGCGTTGTGCCCTGCCTCGTCATTGTCGAGGCAGAGGTACACCTGCCGAATCTGCGGATAGGTGCGGAGCATTTGCTCCACCGGCGCGAAGGCCGTGCCGCAGCAGGCCACATAGTTCTGCGCCTGCCAGTCATTCATATGCAGGGTGATGTAGGACAATAGGTCGATGGGCGACTCGAACACATAGAGCGCTTCACTGCCACCCGCAAAGTGAAAGCTGTACCGTGCGTCGCTGCCCTCCACGGTCTGGCGAAAGCTTTTCCCCTGACTGGCTGTACTCCGCAGGTGCGCGTGTCTGGCTGTGCCGTTTTCATCTACGCCGACGAATACACAGTTGTGATGGGCTGCATCCTCATAAAGCAGATGGGCGTGGGCAAAAAAAGAGACCACCTCACGGTGGATGCGTCGATGCTGTGTCAGGTAAGCAAACACACGGCGCATATTTCCGTTGGCGGTCGGCAGGGCAAACTCTTTTGGCGGCGCTGGAGCTGGTTTTTCATAGGTCTGTCCATTGCACAGCAGCAGCGACACGGCGTCGGCATAACCCAGATGATAGAAACGCTGCACGAAGCTGATGGCATTGCCGCCTTCGTGCGTGGCGTGATCGAACCAATGGTTGCCTCGAATGGTGACGCTATGGTCGCTGGCCAGACGCTTATCACGTCCGGAGGGCAGCAGCTTTTCTCCGCGGCTCCACAGGAACACCTCCAGATCCGTCCTCGCCGCCAGGTCTTTTTGTTCTTGGGTAAAATGAATGTAGGGCATGGTTGTCCTCCTCATTATGGTATCATTTGTTCATTCCGTAGGCGCGCCTGCTCCTCGTGGTCGTCCCGCTTGTGGCCCATGGCCATTCGCTTTTCCATCAGTCGCCTGCGGCGCTTGGAGTCGATACGCAGCGCAGGCGGGATGACCGGCATATTGCCGCGGAACACACGGCTCATGTGGTGAAGCAGTTGAATGACCGCGCCGCCCTCTATTTTGATCTGCGATGTGACCGCCTGCGGCTGCGGCATGACCACAGGAGATTCAGACGACCACGGTACCTGCTGTTCGACAGGTTCTGTCTCAAGAGAGGCTTGTTCCGGCACAGGCTGCCGAAACGTCTCTGCCTGCTGAATGATCATATTCTTGATGGCGCGGAACTCTTTTTGCTGCACCAGTGGCTGGTGGGGCGGCGTGTTCCGTCCGTAGTAACCGGCAATCTCATCCTTCAGCTTCCACCACTGCTCATAGCAGGCTGCCACCTCCGGGAGCTGGGCCAGCCGTTCTACGATCTCGTCCACCTGCGCCTTGACCTCTTTGGGCAGATAACCATAGACGTGTTTGCCGTCGATCTGATCCAATGTCTGAGACAGCTCCCACAGCTTCTGCTCTATCACAGGATCAGTACAGTCGCTGTGCTCCATTGCTGTAATGCGCGTCACCAGAGCATCCCTTGCGGTCTGAACACTCTCTTTGTAGGCAGCATCCTTCTTGATGTAGAGTTCTTTCATATCCTCATGGAAGATAGCGTTTGTCATCTTAGAGCGCATGGCAGCGATACCTTCCCGCGTGAGATATCCTTTCTTCGGCTCTGTTGACCACACCATCATGTGGACATGGGGGTGATGCCCCTCGTCATGGTACGCCGCGTACCATCGGAAATCATCTGTCTGAATACGCATGGCTTCCGCAATAGCGGCGCTCTCCTGCTTCAGCAGATTCTGCCACGCGGCGGCCTTGTTGTATCCCAGGCGCTCCGCGTCCTCACGCCGCAGAGAGAAAATAAACGTCCACACCTTTCCGTTGTGAGCTTCCAACTCGGCCTTCGCGGCCTTGAGGTCGGTGGTGTCTGCCTCGCTGAACAGGCCATGGCCGCCGTGCTTTTCGGCACGGGGACGCTGGGCGATGTAGGACATGTAGCCGCTCTCGGATTCCATCTCGTGCAGATGCGTGTCCAGCGCGGTGGCGATGAACGCGGAAGCCGTGCCTCGATTGGGCGTCTGCATATAGTCGCTGTACTCGAAAAGCTCCTTTGCGTCAGGGAAATTCTTCAGCAGTTTCGTGATGAATTGCTCCTGCTTCTTGGTCACAGGCTCGGTGCTCTGGATGATCTCTACACCGTCCCGCGTAGCAACGTATTCCATGTAGCCGGTTGCCTTGCCGTTCTTGATGTAGCCACTTTTTTGTATCAGCCGCGCCATGCGTTACTCCTCCTGATGGAACAGCAGCACGTCCTTGAAGGAGATGTTGCCGTGTGTGGATGCCACCTCGCGGATGCTGCTGCCGCGCATCTTGCTGTACTCATCGCGTGTCATGTCCACGTCGCCGCCCAGCAGATGGTTGGTCATATTGTGCTCTACCACCAACTTGAACAGCAGCCTGCCCAGCCGGTCACCGAACACGCCCAGCGTTCCTTCCAGCACCTCCTGCATTGCATGAGGCAGGTACGCACCTGTCCGCTCGGCGTGCAAGCGGCTGCAATAGTATCGAAGAGCTTTCTCTACGAACTCGTTGCGGGTGGGGCAATTATCCAGCTTGTAGAGTGCATCCACCTCCTGCCACACGTCGTCTGACAGCCAAACAGAGTGCCTGCTTTTCCCATTTTTATCCATCGAGTCACACCTCCTTCCTGCGCGTCCCGAAATCCTTGTAAACACGAGGCTGACGGGTATTTTTGCAAAGAATAGCGTCAAAACATATCCGGGGCCTGAGAATCAGCGCCATTTTCAAAACGCCGCAAACCCTTGTGGCAGTCCGCACTGTGGGCTGCCGTGAATGGCATTGGCGCAGAAAAGCGCCAATGCTTTTCTCCTGCTCCGCTTTCGGCGCACCGAAAAGCGGGCCGAAAACGCTCCAAACCTCCGGGGCCGCTATCCTTACCCTCCCGCGTCCCTGCGAGGCCACAAACCGGCCCACAGGGGCAAACACGGGGCTACATCTGTATCTGCGGAGACGGCCCCGGCTCCTCTTGAAGCTGCCGGGCGAAATCGTGCAGGCTCATGCCGTTTTGCTTCTGGCAAAACTCCTCCATCTTCCGAGCCAGCACCTCCTGCTCGGCGGCATTCAGGTGATAGCTCCAATTCTCCTCTGTGTCATCTCCCTTGCAGAGGTTCAGCTCCAGCGTATCGCAAGGTCTGCCCTGCGCGATGTCATAGTTGGCGTAGATATTCAGCCAGTCATCATTCGCATCTGTACACACGAATGTGCCGAAGGCGGCATCCACATCGAATTCGGCCTGTACATAAAAGTTCAGCTTGCCGTTCTCCATCATGATCTCATCGCTGAACGAAAAATTCTGTGCGGTGAGATGCCCCGGCGATGTGAGCTCCCTACCATCCAGCAGTTTGCGGAGTTGCTCCTCCGTCGTTGTGAAGCACGGAGTTGTGGCCTGATAGATCGACGGGATCACATCCCGCATCGCCCACGTTGTCCAACCGTCCATGATGTGGACTGCGGAGAACTCCCGCTTGTCAAATTCCAGATCAAACACACCGGTGACTTTTCCAGTGTTCTCCATGCGGAGACGCATCATGGTCTGATACTCCTCCGGCGTGATAGGCTGCCCCTGCGAATATAGAGCGATGAATTTGCCGGTGCTGTGGTCTGTATCCTTGAGGTATTTTCGGAGCGTCTGTGCAGCACCCAGCAGCTCCTCGCCGGGCGTCATGCGGAAGTAATGTTCCTCGCCACCCTCCACAACGTGGTATGCGGAATAGGTACGCGCCGCCTCCGCTTCCTCCCGCGCCATACGGTCTTCCTCCCTGATCTCTCGGCTGATACGTTTATATTCACGCTCCGGAAGTTGGTTGCACAGTTCATCCAGCACATTTTCCAGATGCTCCTGTAAGGTCTCATCCTTCAGATGATGCTCAATGGCTTCTTTCCACCTGCGGTCAAGCCATACGATGATTTCTTCGTGCTGTGCCATAGTTGATCCCTCCTCACATTGTCAGGTCTTGCTGATTCTCTTGCAGATCCTCACAGAGACGGAAGACCGTGTGCCTGAACTCATCGTCACGATCCACGTCCTGTTCCGTCTGCCACGCATCCCGCACACAGGTCAGAGGATACCCGTCGGAGAGCAGCAGGAGCATCTGATATCGTTCCAGTTTTGCGGTAAGAAGCGCATTGTAGCAATAGCGGGTCGCCTCGATCTCTCTGGCGTTGGCGATAAGTTCACTCTGCGTCATGCGGTAGAGGGATTCGGTGTACTCCGTCTGTTCCCGCTCAACGCATTGAATGAGAGCATCCCGCAGCTCCGCGTTGGTCTGCACCGGCTCTCCCTGTGTAAGTCCTTCCATAAGAAAGCGCGGCACGTCGATGACCTCTGCATTTTGGAAAGCAAGGTCACCGCGGTAGCCGACTTTCAGCGCGGAGAATTCATGCGCCGCTTTGACCAACTCCGCAGGGCTTCCCGCAGGCACCTCCTGCTCCCAGCGGTACCAATTGTCCTTCTGATGGCAGGGCTTGAGCTTAAGGATGATATAGTCCTCCGGCACGAATTTGGGATAGCGGCAGAGCTGCCCGCCCACGGCATAGTAGGGCTTGCCCTCGCACATGACAGTCTGCTCCATATACGCTTTCATCTTTTGCAGGTCTGTGCAGAACCAGCACTCGCTGTCACCGAAGCGGCGTATCCTGCCAGCCTCCAGAATGCTGTCCAGATTCTCTTTCTTCGTCAGGTGATAGACCTTAGACGGTGCGCTTTCTTTGACATATGCCATGGTTATTCCTCCTGCTGCATAGCTGCTGCCTGCTCGTTTGCTGCCTTCGCCGCCCTCACCGGTCGGCGTGGACGGGGCGGCGGAGCCAGCAGACTGTCCACATATTCCCGGATGGGTTCCGGTACTTCCTTCTCATAGAGCTGCCGCAGAGCATCGTCCATGCGGCGCTGGACGGAACTGTTTTTCTTCTTGAGGACAAACTCCAACGCCTTGAGACGTTCCTCCTCCATGCTGACGGTGACGCAGATCTTCTCCATGCCGCACCTCACATTTCACCGCAGAGCTTGTACAGGATCACCTTCAGCACCGGCTCGTTGTCGCCGCTGTGCAGCTCCAGCCATGTATCCTGCAGCGCCGCCAGCGGGTCATCCAGCGACAGCAGATAGCGCATCTGCGGGAGAGAAATGTCATCCCTGCGCTGCACCAACCGGCAGCAGACCTGCGCCGCGTAGATTTCTTTCGTCCTGCCCAGCAGTTGTTCTGACGTCAAAGCTTGCAGCGAGGCGGTGTAGTCCAGATAGTTCTGCTTCAATTTCTCCAGCAATGCCCGCCGCATTTCTTTCTCTAATGTGCAAGTGTTCTCGTCCATTTGTGACCTCCTTAATCATAGTTGATATACGGAATCTCCAGCCAGTGTGTCCAGCCGCGGCCTTGGAGCTGCGTCTTGACCACACCGTACTTGGTACCCATGGCCTCGATGACCTGACCGCCGCCGATATAAACGCCGATGTGTCCCGACTTCCACACCGCCAGTCCCGGCACCTCCGGGATGGTGTCGATGGTGCCTTTGCGCGTGGCGTTGTAGTACATCTGGTTGGCACCAATATCCGGCATCCCGTTGGTACCGTACTCGATCTCCATAGTGTCCGCGTTCAGCCAGCCGTAGCCCTTGATGAGTCCCACACAGTCGGCGGTGTGTTTGCCCAGCCAGTTGTTGCGGATGAAGTCCGCGTACTGTCCCACACCCTCCGGGTATTGGGTCAGCTTATATTGGAACAGCTCCGGCGTCAGCACCTGACCGTAGGTGCCCCATACATAACCCCAGCCGGACTGCCATGCGTTGGTGACGTAGGCCACCAGATCGGCGGCGTTCTTGGTGGTGGGGCTCGTCAGGTCGGAGATATCCAGTTCCACACCGCTGCCGCCACCGGGCGTATAGCTGCCATCGAAGGTATCGCCGCCTGTGCTGCCCACTACCATGCTGTAGATGTGCGCGGCGTTGGCCTTGTCCTCCTCCGTTACCGGTTCGCCCTGCCATGCTGCCAGCTTTTCATACACCGTTTCCAGCGGCAACGGCACTGCCACATAGTAAACGGTAGTCTGCACCACTACCGTGCCATCCTCCAGCACGTCCGTGGTGGTGTCGGTGCGCTCCTCCAGATGGTAGAAGCACTCCACGAAGTTGGCGGCGGCACGGCGGGTAGGGGCGTCGTCGCCAAAGCAGAGGGCATAGAAAACGGCCTTGACCTGCAAGGGATCAAGGCCGCCGCTCTCGGCTTTGGCATTCACGGCGGCGACCGCCGAATCCAGAAGAGAGAAAGCTGTCCGCATCTCGGTGATGTGGTCTTTGTATTCGGTTGGGATCTTGTCCGTGAAGGCCGGGCCATAGAAGGACGCGGACACGGCAAAGTTGTTGTGCTCCACCGCCGCTGTGCCGAAGCTGCACAGGAACACCGCCAATAATATCAGCGGCGAAAGGATGGCGGCAACGACCCAGCCCACCGTCTTGCGGCCTTTTTCCGTAGACAGCACAGCCGCCGCCAGCCGCGCCAGTGTTGCCCCTGTCATCACTTCCCACCCTTTGTGCCGAACAGCTTCGCCTTATGCTCCGGTGCAATGACCTTCATCATATACCGGTCACTGCCGCAGCGGAAAAGGCATTCGCCGTTCTGTGCCTTGCTGATGAGGTCGAACTCTGTATCCTCCATTTGCAGCATATTGGTGAAGAACTGCTTCTCCGTAGTACCGGGGTTGAAAAAGAACTGATGGGTCGGGATGGCAAACAGGGGCTTGGTCATCTCCCGTACTTCCCGCTGGTTGAAATCCTCCAGATTTTGCGAGGCCATCATCAGGGCGGAATCCCGCTTGCGGACACGTTTCAGGCAGTTGCGAATGTACTCAATGGCGATGGGGTTGGACAGCCACAGGTACAGCTCATCCAGCGCCGCCACTGTCCGGCCCTCCACCAGCAGCTTGTCTGACATATACGCCAGCACATTGAACAGCAGCGCGTTCCGCAGGCTCTTGGCGGCGCTCAGCACACCGCCTACGCCGAACACCAGAAAACGGTCGCTGGTGATATCCGTATGCCCATTGAAAAAGTGGGCGTCGGCTCCCACGCACATGGAGTGTAGACCCAGCAGCACCTCCTGCAGCAGCTCCTTGGTATAGAGCTGGTGGGTGTCCGGATCATAGTGGAGGTATTCCTCCTCCAGCAGCCCGTAGAAATCCGACAGGATGGGATAGTCCATGGCGGTGAGTTGCCGGGGATCGGTGTGTTCCGAGATACCCCATTTGGCATAGAGCTTTGTCAGCATGATCTCAATGGTGTCCAGCTGGGCATCAGAGAAATCCTTGTATGCCTTAAAGAAGTCCTTCAGAAAGGAAACATGCCTCGCTAAAAAGGTATTTTTTCGGAAAGCCTCTGGTGCCGACTCGTCCGGTTCCGGTGCGGTGTCCCAGCACTTCACCTCCAGCACATTGATGTGCCGGTCACCTGCCATCAGGTCGATGAAGCAGCCGTTCAGATTCCTACATAAATCTCCCAGCTCATGCTCCGCGTCCAGCGAGATCACGGATTTTCCCGACTCGATCAGGTTGCAGATCAGCAGCTTCATCAGGTATGATTTGCCCTGACCGCTGTTGCCCAGGATCAGGATATTGGCGGAGGTCTTGTCGCTCTCGCGCCGGTCGAAGTCCACCACGATGTTGCTGCCGAACTTGTCCTTGCCGATGTAGAAGCCGTTGGGATCGGCCTTGCCGGAATAATTGAAGGGAAACAGGTTGGCCACAGAGCTGGCAGGCAGTACCCGCTGGAACTGCGGCCCCAACGCGGCGTAGCCTGCGGGGTTCACCGTAAGGAATCCTTGCTGCTGCCGCAGCACCAGTTTGTCTATCGTTAGCTTGCAGCGCACCAACTCCGCTTCCACGCTGGTTTGCAGCAGCTTCAGGTTTTCAAAGCTGTCCGCCATGACCTCCACATAGACCGCGCAGTACAGCAGCGGCTCATGCTCACGATCCAGCGCGCCTACCAGCGAGGCCATGTCCTGCAAGTTACTCTCCGCCGTGATAACACGGCGCAGGTTGTTGGTGTTGGCCCGCTCCAGCTTATTGCGGTTGGTGGCGTTGTGGATGATACGGTTTTCCTCAGCAGGCGTCACGAGACGGCAGACGATCCGCAGCGTCACACCGCGCCGGTCGCCCAAGCGGCCCAGCAGTGCTTGCGAGTCGGTGGCGGCAGGATATTCCCGCAGGGCCCACACGCACCGCCATGTGTTGCCGGAAATGTAGTGATCCGTCTCAAATTTCAGCACCCCCGGCGCGATGCAGTCCAGAAAGGACAACACCATCGGTTCCTCCGGGGGTGCTTTCTTGCGTTTGAAGATATTTTTCATAGTCCCTCCATGAAGAAAATGTCCATCCGGGGCTTCAACTCCGGCTCCCGGCCGGTAAACTGCTCCGGCTCCTGAAACTGCGCCGTGTACTTCTGGATCTGGTCATCCGTCAGGGAACAGAAGCCGCCCTCGTGGTCGTCGCCCACCAGAAAGAACGGGCCGCAGATGATGTCCTCCTCCAGCCACCGGTTGGGTGCCATACCGTTAAGCTTGCCCTCCTCGTTGCAGCAGAGGATAACGCCATCCTCCACATACACCGGCTGGAACAGCCCCTGCACCTCCTGCTGGATGGCAGCCAGAGTATCCTCCATTTCCTTTTCATAGGGAGCCTGTCCCGGCTCCACTTTCAAAATGCGCATATCAGCTCTCCTTCACATACCGCTCACCGTCCACGCTGTCATAGACCTCGTGGGATACGTCCTGCTCATAGTAGACCGCCAGCAGCTCCCGCAGCTCCTGCTCATTGGCACGGTGGACGGTAAAGCCGTTATCAGAGAGGTGTTTCTCCACATTGGCCAAGTACGACTCCGTGAAGCCTCCCTCGCCACGCTGCCGCAGGATCAGGCAGAAGGTGCGGGCCGAAGCCATGGAGGTCTGGACGCTGTCCAGATGGACACAGTCCGCCTCCAGCAGCGCACGGATGGCGGGGTTCGTTTCCTCCTCCAGCCGCTTGCGGTAGAAGCTGCGGTTGTCCTGATAGGACTCCTTGGAGTCCGTGGCCAGAATTTCCACCTCCGCCATGCCTTTCAACACATTCATCAGGCTGTGGATACGCTGGCGCACGATGCTCTCCGGCAGCACGTTCAGGTTGCTGGGCTTCAGGATGAGATAAACCAGCTCGCCATTGGGTGTACGGATGCTGCGCTCCGTGATCTCGTCGATGCCCAGGAGCTGCTGGGCGGATGGCGGTTTCTTCTTGAAAATGCTCATGAGCCTAATCTCCATTCATAGTATTGACGTCCGAAAAAGAATGCTCCGGCGTAGCGCAGGAAATCCAGCATACTGACACCATCATGTCGGATGGCCAGAAAGGCGTACACAGCGGTGACCACCAGCGGAGTCACGAAACCGGTCTGTGCCAGCGCCAGCGCAGACAGCAGCAGGCCGATGCCGATCAGCGCCACATCCCGCAGCGCCCACAGCCACAGCATAGGCCGCGCGGTCAGGTTGTCTGGGTATAGGTACATTTCTCTTACCTCAAATCTTCTTGAAATTGGACAAAGGAAAAGGCCACCGAAAACGGTGACCTTTTCCCTTGTGCTTATTAAATTCTGTGGTCGCGCACCCATTGCAGAAGTGCGTCATAATCCATCGTTCTAGACGCCACGGCCAGACCGACCTCCACGACTTCCTCGTTGGTACATTCAAGCCGGATGCCGTTTACCTCCAGAAACGTCAGCATGACGTACATACCGATGCGCTTGTTGCCATCCACAAAAGCATGGTTGGAGATCAGCGTATAGCCGAGCCGTGCGCCCTTCTCCTCCTTGGTGGGATAGAACTCCTGCCCGCCAAATCCGGCGAACGCATTTTCCAAGGCAGAGTCCAGCAGCGCTTCATCTCTGACGCCAATGCTGCCGCCCGTTTCCTGCGCGATAAGCTTATGCAGAAGCAGCACCTTTTCTTTTGAGAACTTGATCATTTGGCAAGCTCCAGAAAGGCAGGCTTATACTTCTTCAGTATCCGCGCGGCCACCACGTCGATTTTCTCATCATCTGTCATATCGATCACAGGCGATGAGTCCAGATCCACCAGCATATACTTGGGCCGGTTATTCTTGAAGATCACAGCCTGTCCGTTTTTCTCGGCAATACGAGTTACTCTCGAAAAGTTCTGATTGGCCTCGGAGACAGAGACGATCGTATTCGTATCAATTGTCATAGCGAACACCTCCTACATCTATTATACGCAGAAGTAGGTAAAAATCAACCTACAATTTTGGCGACGGTGTTCGCCGACAGTAACACAAAAGAGTAACGCCGCAATTGCGACGCTGCTCTGCCTTACTCCGCCGCGTCGGCGGCGTTGTTCAGCTCCCGCTCGATAAGGCCCAGAATGAAATCCTTCTGCTTTAGGCCGTTCCGGGCGAGATAGTCCTTTAGTCGCTCGAAGAGCTCCTCCGGTACCTGAAAGGCGATGGTGCGGTTGTTGGTGCTCATAGTCTTTGCTCCTCCTTCAAAATGTTCTGTGAGTATGGCTTCGATGTACGCGCCCAGCGTTTGGCCACGCTGCTCCTGTTCCTGCCGCACCCGCTGGTGCAGGGCTTCCGGAATGGGGGCGCATAAATTTTTCATGGTTCCCATTTTGATGCTCCTTTCTGCCTCCCGCGAGGCAAGCAAAGCATAGCCCAAACACCGCGGCAAAGCTATTGACAAGTACAACGAGAATGCAAGCGCAAACGAAGCAGAATGGACAAGGTGCTCATTTTACTGCCTGTACCACCGTGCGGGTCATATTGACCGCAGTCTGTGCCGTGTATACGGCAGACATAATGTTAGCTCTCGTGGTGGTATCCAAGCCGAAGGCTCCCGCGATGCGGGGGATCTCACCGGCGGAGAGCATCAGGCCCAAACCCAGCAGAGCGTGATCTTTGAATACCATCAGGCCCGCCACCAGAATGGTGGCCTGCAAAAAGGCGGTCAGACACAAGCCAATGACCTGTTTGCACCACTGGATGAAACCATCTGTGTACCCTCTCGGTACGCTGAACATATACAGGCTCCCCACGGCGATCTGGATAAGTAAGATGCCGCCGCGCTTGAGGTTGGCAAAAAACACCTTGATAATAGCATAGGCCATAAGGATCAGGCAGAACAGCAGCATAAGACCGCTGGTGGGCGTGTTCACAAAACCTCCGAAGGGCGTCAGGTTCACAAGATTGGCGATGCTGTCCACAAGGCTGAAATTCTCCAGTATCTGCTTCGCTACATCGCCTATGGTGACCGTCCCGAAGCCGGTAATGCCCGCGGTCAGGCTGGATTGCAGGGAGATGGCAAGTACATACAGCCGCACCGGAAGCTGCGTGAACAGCTCCACCGCCAGAAAGCCCTTGAAGGCGTTCAGCACCGTCTCCCGCACATTGCCCCGACCGGAGGAATACTCCACGCCGCACTCGAAGCAGGCCACCACCAGCCCCACGGCATACAGCGCCCAGCCCAGATAGGAGAAAAACAGCACGATGCTCTGCACCCAGCTCATATCAAAGAGCTCGGCGCCCATGCTGCCCATCTCGGCAAAGAAATTGCCCAGGAAGCCCACGATCTGGCCGTAGAACCAGTCCAGGATCTGCCCCAGCACTGTATTTGCCACAAAATCCCAGATAAACAATTCTCAGTTCACCTCCTCCACGCAAAAGAGCGGGCATTTCATCAAATCCCGATAATGTCCCACACATACAGCGGGGCGGTCAGGGTGAACACCAGACAGGCGAAAAGGATGGCCGGTGCGCTCCACTCAAAGTGACCGGTCTTGCGGAAATCAAAGTACGCAAGGCCAAGTTTGGCGAAGAAAAATACTGCCAGGATCAGGTCAATGGCGGGAAATACCACGTTGTTGACCACCGTCTTGATCTGACCGGAGGCTGTGGCCCAGGTGCTCTCCACGGCGCTGGCCACATCGCCGGTGCCGCCGCTGGTGCCTGTGGCGTAGGCCGACACGCACAGCAGGCAGCAAAGAAGCGCTGTGAGACACAGCGCCGCCATCGTTCGTTTTACAGTTTTCATGTTCATGTTCTCCTTGTCACATTGTCATTTCATTCATGGACGGGCTTTGCGCTGCCGCCTGCCGCAGTTGAGCCAGCTTCCCCGCGGCCCAATCGGGAAGGCACTCGTCCTTGAGGATCCCCACGAACTCCGAACGGTTCCAGCGGGTCATTTCTCCGTCCCCCAGACAGGTGCAGCGTACCGAGCGGCCTCTGGCGTTTGGGCGGCAGCCGAAGCCATCCCACGCCAGCCAAAGCTGATCCTCCGGCCGCCAGCAGGCTTCTCGCAGCACTTCCGGGGACAGCACCAGTACCTTTCCGGTGAAGTCCTGTTCACGGGAATTTGGCGCACAGTGCTCCGCTCCAAACAGGTGCAACTTTGCCAGCTCCGCCCGATACTGCGTAACGAATCCATCCAGCACTGTGGGATGGCTGCCCACCATAAATGCGTAGCGATGGTCACCATCGGGAGGAATATAGACGCTCTGGCTCCACTGCTTATTTGTCGGGTGATAGCGGCCATCGTAGGAATGCTCCTGCAAGGTGTTGGCCAACACGAAGGCCGTCCGCTTATAGCCGTAATGGTCAATGACACGCTTGGCACAATCCTCCTTCAGGTGCATACCGTCGAAGTCCTCGCGGATGGCAAGTTCTATGGCTCCGGCACAGGCGCAGTTAGCGCGGTAATTGGTCCGCCATTGCTCCAGCTCGCCACGTTCCCGCGCCTCCTTCGCCGTGTAGGGGTACATCTCACGGGTCATAGATGATCTCTCCGTTCTCCAGATACTGTGTCAGCAGTCCTTTGCAGCAGTCATTGTCCATCAGCACAGCCAGGAGCTGTTCCGGCACCTGAGAGAGATCATAGTGCCCCTCGTCTACCGTTTGACAGCGATGGCAGCACATGGGGCGGCAGGCGGCGATCAGGCCGTTCAGCAGTTGGTCGAAGGCCTCCTGCATTCCCTCCAGCACGTCGATGAGCTCCAAGGCTGTCATGGCCTGGGGCATCAGCATGATAAGATGTCGGCACATATGGGCTTCCAGCGCAATGTCCGACAGCGCCAGAGCCGCAAGCATTTCGTTGGGTATCTGAAGCCCTCGTTGATTGAGTTCCATCTCACAAGTCATAGTTTTCTCCTATTTTTCTTTCAGTGGGTATTGGGGTGTATGTACTAACGTACAGGCTTTCTTTCCGTTGTCGTAGTTATTGAAGAAGGATATCTGCGGCGCAAACATAGATGGATCATAGTTGGTCATAATGTACTCCTCATAGCGATCTTCCTTCTTTTTTGACATACTGTTCGGTCGATCCACCTCGAAGATGAAAAAGTCATGATATAGTTCTTTGATCTCGTCTTTCTTGTTGTAGGACACGATCACAAAGCTTTTTCGCGTGACCAGCATATCATGCAGTTCCTGATGATCCGACCTGTAAAAAGGTACGCCATACTTTTCCGCGCCAAGATACGGCGGGTCGCAATAGAAAACCGTATCCAGTGCGTCATGTTTGCTCAAGATATCCTTGTAGCTCCGGTTCTCCATGGGAATGTGCTGCAATATCCGCGCACATCTGATGATCTGATGCTCGAATCTATCCCAATCACGGTCGAGCGCGGCAAACTCTGTTCCCAGCCCGTTGTAGCTGAGGTTGTGGAGCAAAAAGAACATTGCCGCCCGCTGCGCGTCCGGTGGGATGGCACGCTGCATCAGCATTGCGCTGATCTCTTCCGCCTGTGCAGGCGGGAAACTGATCTGCGTCAGCTCCAGCTCTTCCGCCAAATTCTTTCCGGCAAAATCTTTATCTTTCAAAGCGCGGAGCATGGTCTCAAATTCCTCACGGGAATTTTGCATATATTTTAGCTCTGTGATCACGGACACCGGTTTTTCCCTGACGCAATACATCATGTTATAAAGGTTGCTGTCAAGATCGTTATAGATCCGCAGCACGCCGCGCGGCGTTTGAAGATTCAAGGTCACACAGCCGCTCCCACCAAAAACATCCACCAATTTGTTGTAATGTATCGGCATCAGGCTCTGGATGGCCCACATCAACTGCGCTTTGCTGCCTTTCCATGGAATAAGCTTGGCCAATGGTATGTTCATCCGCCCTCCTTACCAAAGCCATCCAGCGAACGTACCAGCCCTGCAATGGCGGCATTCAGCCCATCCCGCATCTTTTCAAGGCTCTGGATGGTGTCATATACCTCCGCAGCAGTCTCCGCATAGAAATACCCACCCCGGCAAGCCGAGATGGGTATGCTGTCACACCGCAGGCGATTGATTTTCTTCCGCAGCTCATTGCCGCTCAAACCCAGCGCCTTTTCCAGCGCACAACTGCTGATAGCGTTCTTCCTGCCTTTATAGCCCTCCTCCAGATACCGCACAATGGTTTCTCGTTGCATAAATTTCTCCTTTACATGGTCAGCTCCATTTCTTGTCGCGGGGTCTGAATGGGCTGACCGTCCAGACGGGCGAGGTAGCCGTAATCGCCAAGGACACCGTTATCCCGTCGCATCACGTCCTGACCGTAGGCGTCCAGATCCAGATGCGGCAGGAGGAGCTTACATTCCTTTTCACCGGTGATGACACCCAGCTCGTCCCGCGCCAGCTCTCTGGGCGAATGGATCTCCGGCTCGAAGCTATATTCGTCCAGATGGCCGGTCAGAGCAATAGCTTCCTCCAGTCGGGAAAGCTGCAACTGCTGGGCCACCGCCTTGAACTTCACCAGCTCACCATTCATGTCAAGCTCCTCCAAGCACCGGGCAAAACGGTTGAGCTGCTCCATCCCGTCATAGGCCATATCTGTAAACGACCACATTTCCGGCATGGCAGTATCTTCACATTCCAGATACACCTCCTGCCAGCTGTCCAGATCCAGCTGCATCAGCACGGCGTTTAGTTCTGCCTGCGATGCGGGCAGGTTCAGCGACACAGTCTGGTGCTCATTGGAGCACAGAAACCGCATCATATACGCCGGTTTCCGGGGTGGCTTGCCTAAATCGGCGGAAGCCTGCTTCAGCTCAGAGTGCTGTTCCACATAGCCGTGTGGCGTAATGACACTCTGTTCGCCTTGCCGCATCGTCCTGCCGATTTTGGCGTAGTCCAACATTTCCAGCACTTTGTCCGGAACCTTTTCCAGCTCCGGCAGGAAATCATTTTCTACATAGAATTTCCCCAGCGCCGTATCATCCCTGACCTCCGGCACCACATGGCAGCAGTCTACGCTGTATGCCAGATCCAGCATCCGCTGGACGGTCAGCTCGCCGCCGTTGCTCTGGCACAGCTTATCGGTTTCCATCTGCACCAGACCCTCGAAAGCTATGGCATCTGCCTTGTTAAACGTACTGAGCTGCTCTGCCAGCGCGTTGAAGTGATAGAGATCGCACTTGTCCAGATGGGACTCCAGAAAGTCATACCGCCCCAAGTCCTCCACCTGCCAGTAGGGTTCCTGCCCCTCCCGCAATCGTAGCTTCTCCAGCGCGTCCCGCATTGCCCACGGTTTGGCGGGCAAGTCCAGCGTGGTGCCGTTGTCGTTATCGGGGTTGCCAAGATATACAGAAAAAACAACTTTATCCAAGCTCCATTCCTCCTCGCCGCTGCACGATGTCATCACAGTTATCGGGGTCTGCGCCGGGTACGTCCCAGCCGCACATACTTCCGATCTTCATGGCCTCCTCCTGCGCGGGCGTCACGCCCAGTTTCCGGTTCTGCTCGTCTGCAATGAGGCGGTTCTCGTGGGTATCATCGGTCGACCAGTCACTGGGATAGTACCCGCTCTCGCCACGCTTGACGCAGATGAGCTGTCCCGTCCCCGGCAGCAGTGTGAAGCACATCTCCGGCAGTTTGTCCAGATGGGGGCAAAAATGCTCCTGCTCCGTCTGGATACTCCAGTCGTGATCCTGCCACAGATGGACGTACAGTTCATTGCCTCGTCCGATGGCGATCTCCCGCTGCTCGAAGCCCTCGCCCCAACCGTCCGACGCCTGACCGGTGATAAACTCCTTCAGTGTGGTCAGCTCCGTTGCGGAAAGCTCATGCCAGAGCTGACACTCCGCTACACCCCAGAGCTGCCCGCCGCGCAGCTCCGCGCCGAATGTAACAGAACGCACCTTGTTATTTACAGCATCAGGCTTATTGTACCAATTCATGAGGCCGCGGGTGACTTCCTCCGGCATCCGGTACTTCACAAGGGCGCTGCGGATGTTGTCCTCGTATTGAACCAGCTCCCGCCCCGACAGCAGCTCCGGCTCCTCCGGCATATCTCCCCACTCATCCCGCGCATAGAGGTCGGCGGTGAGGGGCATATACAGTTTCATCACGCTGAGCTGAGGCGGCAGAACGGTGAAGCTGTCTACACCGGGGATGAGCGCCAATGTCCGTCCGTTGTCCCACCTCATATGGAACTGTCCCGCGTCGTCGATGTGTTCCACCGTTCCTGTCATTCCTGCCGGTACCGGCGAGAAGGGATCATCCATATTATCCAGCCGGATACGGGTGCCGGGCGGGTACTGCTTCCGCAGGAACGTTACCATTTCTCTGCTGATATCCATGTCACAGCCCTCCCATCTTCATATAGTCTGCCAACTCATGGGGATTTTCTTCCCCCATGAAGTCGAATAAAATATCGTCCGCCGCCTTGCGGACAGCGGGATCGTCTGTCAGGACTTCATAGTGAAAGCCTGTGCTGTCCCGATAGGGCAGCTCCTCGCGGATGCAGTCCAGAAAGGCGTTCGCGTCATAGTAGGGGATGACGTCTCCGTTGGCGAAGGTGGCCCGTCCCACCATATGAATGCTGCCCACGGCTCACATCTCCCTGCGGCCGCGGGGACGGGTACGGCGGGTAAAGTAAATGGCCGCAGCGCCCGCCACGGCCAGAATGATGCAAATTGCTTTTTTCATCGTGTTTTCCTCCTAATTTTTGGTTCTTTCGCAGCACACCACATACCGCTGCCGCCCACCTGAAGCGTAAGGGTGGCAGGTCAGCAGCGTCAGCAGGTCGCGGCCTTGCTGGATTTTGATCCTTTCGATTTGATGCGGCTGGATGATTTGAATATCGGCTACCGTATAGGTCAGCGTTTCCCACAGATTGGTGAGCCTTACGGTGTCACCCACAGCCAGCTTATCTATGTGTCGGAAGTAATCCGCACCGCGCCAGCCTCGGTGTCCTGCGATAACGCAGTTAGTGTTGTTGCCGCCGATAGGTGCAGAGGTGTTACCCAGCACCGCAGCGCCTGCGGCAAGATGGTCGTCGGATGCGCCCAAATAGACCGGCATGGTCAGTTCCATGGCTGAAATTTCTAAGACACCTATGATTTCGTCCTCTATGCCATAGGCAGGGAGATCAGCGGCGGGTTCCTCGCAGGCTTCCAAGTCAACAAGGCCAGATTGCTTCTCGTTATAGATGCGCTGATTGTACGCTTGCAAGGCCGACAGCAATTCGGGGTACTGCTGCTCCGGTTCATCATGTTCTGCCAAGAACTCTTGCACAGCAGTTGCGGCGTTGCTCTGGAGCCTGTGTCCCGCGAACACCGGCCATAGCATGACGCAGATACCCACCACGGCCAGCAGCGCCGCCAGTACGAGAGATGTCTTACGCATGGCGCACCCTCCTTACCAAAAAGTAAGCGCCGCCCACCACCGCCACCGCGCCAAGGCCGATGCCCAAGCCGATAAGGTAGTGCTGCGTCCACGAGGATGCCACGGGTTTTTCTGCGGCATCCTCCGCTTTCTGTTCTGGCACATACGGCACCCGATGGCCGCGTACCAGCAGCCGATGGGTATTAACTCCAAACGGCGTACATGTCACCAGCGTGACCAAATCCTTGCCTTCTTCGATTTGCAGCAGCGATGTATCTGTAGGAAGTACCGTATTGATTGCGTCTACCTCATAGGCCAACACCTCACCCAATACATAGATGTAAAATGTATCGCCTTTTTCGAGTTGGTCAATGTCCGAAAACAGCTTGGACGAGGCCATGCCGCTGTGAGCGGATAACACAGCATGAGTGCTTTCTCCGCCCACCGGCAGGGATGTGCCTACCACATGGCCGACCGATTTTTCCAGCGTATCGGCTCCCGTACCGTGCTGCACGGGCAAGTACACGTTGATTTTGGGAATGTCAACATAGCACATGGCACCGCCCACGGTGAGCTGCTCAGTGTAGGCCAAGGGAGGGGCGGATGCCCCTCCCTCAGAGATCGTCGCATCGGCCAGCATGGCGTTATACTGCTGTGCCGCCTGCCGCTGGGCGGTCAGCTCGGCATCATCGGTGTCCTCTATGGCCGCGGTATAGGCTGTCTCCACGTCGGAGTGGTACTTTTCACTCAGAAGTTCTCCCACCAGCGGGTAAAGCAGAAGCCCCAGTGCCACAACACCGCAAGCCGCCGCCAGTAGCCAGCGTTTCACTGCTCGCTCTTATGCTTGCGGGACTTCACCACGATGAAAGCCGCAACACCCAGCAGGGCCACACCGCCGATAGTGAACATCCAAGTGCCGTAGCCGCCCGTCTTGGGCAGATCAAAGCTGGGGTTGTTAATCACGGTCAGGGGGACAATGGCATTGCCATCGGTCATGGTGGCGTCCTTGCCATTGACCGTAGCAGAAGCGGTCAGCAGCTTCGCGCCGCACTGCTCACAAGTACCGTTTTCCTTGGTGGTAATCACGACCTTGACTGCCTCCTTGAGCAGCACATAGCCCTTATCGGTGGCGATTTCGGTCAGGGAATAAGCGTCATCTTCCAGGCCCTTAACCACGATGTGGCCCTGTGCATTGGGGATAAAGGTGGTAGCATCAGCCTTCTTGGCGGCAATGCCCTTGGCGTAATACACGCTATCCTTCAGGTCGGCAACGACATACACATCGTCGGTGTCATTGTGCAGTAGGAACTTGACGTTCTGGACGCTGCCTTTGCCATCGCTGAACTGCTTCAGCACATCAATGCCGTAAGTATACACATGGCAGCAGTCCTTCAGAGTGTCGTAGTAAGTAGTGTTGGTGCGTTTCCAAGTCAGCTCGACTTCGTTGGGGTTGTCGGTATCGCCCATCTGCGCGTCGGCGGTCAGGGTGGCAGCATAAGTGATCCGCATGGTGCAGTCAGAGTAGCCGCGCTTTACGCTGTCGGTGTAAACAGTGGTCGCCTCGTTGATCTCCGCCAGACCGGTTTCGGTCATGCGGATGGTCATAGAGTTGGCGGTATCATCATAGGTCACGGTGAACTTGGCGGAATCCTCGCCCCAAGTGGCAATCTTATCGGTGCAGGCGGAATCACGGAAGAACTCGATAACCACGTCGTTCTTGTTGTACTTGATGCCCTTGCTCAGAGTATCCACATAGGTGTATTCACTCAGGGAAGAAGCTTTAGAGGTAATCGTGGGCAGGGTGCTGATAATCTGGTAGTCCACGATATCGCCCACGGAGGCGGTAGCGGTGTGAGCGTAACCGTCCGTGATGTCGGTCAGGCTGCCGTTATTCTTTCCAGTGCTGCTCTTGCTCTCGCGGACAGTCTTTTCGAGGTCGGGGTTGCCGGTCTGGTTTTTGGGGTAAATGACCAGATCGTAAAGCCACTCGCTGCCATCGACGGTCGTCATAGGCAGGGAGATCAGGAAGGGATTGCAAGTAGAAGTTACGTTTTCGGGAACGCGAGTTTCCACCACCAGATAAAGCCCCTGCTCCATGTTGGATGCAGAGGTATGACCGGTCGTATCGGTCTCAGTCATGGCAACGCCGCCGTTCTTCACGGCAGTTTCCAGAGCGTTCTTCGCACTCGTGGCATTGGCAGCCAGCGCGGCAGCCAGCTTATTGTTCAGACTGTCAGAAGTATAGTAGTTGATGCCGTTCTCAGTCTTGTGAGCATCGGAAGCGGTCAGGCCGATGGCGGACAGCACGGCGTTGGAGCGGTCAGAGCCATCAAAGCCATACAGCACACGCACCTGACGCTGACCATCCACCACCTCGTTGTTCATGGCAATGTCAGCGACGCGGAGGTAGGTGAACTCCACGCCCTGAATGGCGTATTTGCTCAGTTTGTCGATAACAGCCTCGTCATGTAGGCCAGTGGAAACGTAGGATTCCGTATCCCATACGCCATCTTCGCTGGCTTTGGTGATATCGTACTTATAAATAGAAAGCGACGCCTTCTTGCTGGCGTCAATGGTAGGTTCGGCAAATGCCGTAGTAACGAGGCTCAAGGCCATAATGGCGGGCATGAGCATGGCGAATACGCGATGGATCTTTTTCATTTGGTTGTCTCCTTGTTCATAATTTAGAGTTGAGTTTTTTCCTTTTTGCGGGTATACTGGTGGTATCAATCCAGAGGAGGTGCTTGCAGATGGTTTATACCGTAGAACAAATCGCACAGCGAATTTTGCCTGTCGCGCAAAAATATGGGCTGAAGGCAGTTTATCTGTTCGGCTCCTACGCCCGCGGTACGGCAACAGAATCCAGCGACATCGACCTGTTGATCGACACCTCTGGAACGAATATCAAGAGCCTGCTCTCGCTCTCCGCTGTGTACTGCGATCTGGAAGATGCTCTCCACAAAAATATTGACCTGATTACGGTCAGTTCTCTGGAACAGCGTCCTCAGATGGAAAACGATGTCCGTTTCCGAGATGCGGTGCTGAAAGAAAGGGTGAATCTCTATGTTGCCGCCTGATGCCCAGCGTTTAGCCCATATCCGCGATTACTGCCTTGAAATCCGCAAGACGATCGAGCGCTACGGAGAATCCTTTGAAACCTTTGACAGCGACCCTGATTACCAGCGCTCCGTGTCCTTCTGCATTTTACAGATCGGAGAGTTGAGTGGAAAACTCTCCGCTGAATATCGGCTTGAGACAACGAAGCAGATTCAATAGGGGCCTATCAAGGCCATGCGTAATCTTGTGGCGCATAACTACGGAAGCATGAGCCGCGAGATCATATGGGAGACTGCCGTAGCAGATATCCCGGTTCTATGTGAGTTCTGCGAACAGCAACTACAAGCATTTCAGAATTGAACCATCAGCCTGCCATTTCATGGCGGGCTGATTTTTTGCAGAAATAAACACCCGCCATCAGAGCGAGTGCTGCAAACAGGAAATAGGTTGTGAATCCCACGCCGCCCGTGAACGGCAGGACAAATCCCGCGCTATTGCAGGCGGTGATAGTAACGTCGGGACTATCGCTGTCCAGCGTCCCTGTGAACAGCGGCTCGGTCATCAGGGTGTAGCCTGCGGGAGCTTTCGTTTCCGTCACGCGGTACTGCACGCCGATCTTGAGGTCGTTCCACTGGGCGATGCCTGTTTTGTCGGTGGTAATCTTACCTACCTCCGTCCAGTTCTTACCGTCTGTGGAAGTTTCCAGCAGCAGCTCCGCACCGGCGAGGGGACTGCCGGTAACATCCACCTTGCGGACGGTAAGGCTTCCCTTCGCCATGGTGTTCGTCCGCGTCTCGGTGATGTTCAGCGTTCCCGTGGTGATGGTAATCGGGTACTTGGTATCGTCCACCACATACCCCTCCGGCGCACTAATTTCTTGGTAGATATAGCTGCCCAACGGGAGGTCAGTAAAGACCGCTTTACCGTTTGTTCCGCTAGTCGCATCGGCCACCTTATTGCCAGCGCTATCGAACAGCCGGTAAGTAACGCCTGCCAGCGCCTTGCCAGTGTCTGCGTCCACCTTATTGATGGTCAGGCTGCCCTTGGCAAGAGCGTTTGTCCGCGTTTCCGTAATGTTCAGCGTCTCGGTGGTAATGGTAATCGGGTACTTGGTATCATCCACCACATAGCCCTCCGGCGCACTGATCTCCTGATAGGTATAACTGCCGAGAGGCAAATCAGAAAAGACCGCCATACCATCCGTGCCAGTAGTCACATCGGCCACCTTATTGCCGCTGGCATCATAGAGCCAGTAGGTCACACCTGCCAGCGCCTTGCCGGTGTCTGCATCGGTCTTATTGATGGTCAGACTGCCCTTATCTTCCGTCACGGTGGCCTTGATCTTGATGTAGGCTCTCACGGGATCAAGCCCTGTACCGGTATAGCTGGCCAGAGACTGATATTTGCCGGTAGAATCATACCAACACAGCACTGCTTCGTCCGGATCAATACCGTAGGCACTGCCGGTAGCGGAATAGGTTTTCTCGGTCGTGAGGCCCTTGGCGGCTTCAGCCGTGGCCGTGATGGTCAGGGTGTTGCCGCGCTGGGAAAACGTAATGCCGTTGCCATTGTTGCTGGAAAAGTTGAAGTCGCCCAGCACACCATTAGTATCGGTCACGCTGGCGCTGTAGTTGCCGCTGGAGTCCTTCGTCAGTTCGATGGTATCGCACCAACGGCTGCTTGTCGCCGCAAAGCTGGGAATATCCGTGGCGCTCTGCATCGCATCTACGATTTCTCTGTACCACAACTCAAATGTGGGATAACGAGACGTATCCACGCAGCCAAAAAATGGGCTGCTGCCCCAGGATCGGTAGTCATAGGGACTTCTGTACTCGCAAATTAAGTCCCAAATGACTGCCTGCGTGGCGGCCCATTTTTCAGCGCCGATAATATCGCTGCTGTTGCTGTCGCCGTAGGCTGTGCCGTACTCAGCGCTGGGGTAGCCACAGGCAAGCGCCAGTGCGATACCGCTCTGAACGGACGCAGGCAAGTTGTACCAGCACCCGCTGGAGCCCTGCACATAATTACTGCTGTCATCCGAGCGAACACCCGGCTGGATGCAGTAGGCCACCGCACCGTTGACATACTTGACGTGATACAGGGCGCTGCCACTTCCCAAGCTGCTGTCCGCCAGAATGGTCAGATTTCTCGTGCTGGGCGTGGTCGAACTGCTGTAGTCATACTGCTTGAAGGTCAATTGCGAGGTGTAGACATACACCTTGTATTTGACAACGACCGTAGCAGCATAAGCGGACACGGCCAACATGGCTGCCATGACCAGCGCCAAGATGAGTGCTGTCATGCTTTTGAATACTTTCAAATATTTTTCCTCCTTTTTTCAAAAGGTAAAGCCCCTCTGTTGCCAGAGAGGCTTTGCGTATGGAATTGTTGCGTGTTAGTCATAGAGAACGTAGATCAGCATGCTTCCGCCGTCCTCCACAATGCAGACGTTGCAGTGGAATCCGGCGTCTGCCACGCTATCCCGGCCTGCCTGCATCATGAGCTGGCAGAAGGTGAAATCCACCATGTCCCGCGCCTTGGCTTCTAACGTCTCTTGCGAGGCATCCACCGGCACTGCGGCGGGGAAGCGGTAGGCGCTGTTGCCCAGCGTCAGGCTACTGTCCGTGGTAACGCCATACTGCGTGGTCGCGTAGGAGTTGGCTGCATTGATGGCCGCCTGCCGGTCTGCGGGAGCCGTGGGTTCGGGGGTAGGCTCCGGTTCCGGTGTCGGCTCCGGCTCCACATAGCCCGTCTTGGCGTGGACAGTCTCGGAGGGAATGTCCTCTGTGACATTGGGCTGTGTGGTGGGTACAGGCGCAGCCTGCGGCACTTCGGTATCTGCGTTTACCGGGGTATCCGCCGCCTTGGCCTGTTCAACCACCACGGGGGTCGTGTCCTGAACCGTCTGTTCAGGAGCAGGAGCAGGGGTGGGTTCGCTGGCAGCGGGCGCTTCCGCCCGTGGGGAAATGACTGCCGGTGCGGGAATCGGGGCGTTCTGAGTGCCTTTGGCTGCACAACCTATGAGACATATCATACTCAGCACCAGTCCTACACAGCAGATCGCTTTCTTTTTCATCATGGTATCATCCTTTCCTTTCAGATGACATCATTATGAAGCCCCAGACATTTGCTGTCAAAATTTTGTCTGCCGCCAGCGCAGCTTCATTTTACCAGATCGTTTTCCTTGACCGGAATGGCGGGTTCTCTCTGTTTGGCGGCTTCCAGCTCTGCTTTCAGCGCCTTGACTTTTTCCCGCACAGAGGGCTTATCCATCTCGGTAGAGGTTCTGGCACCACTCCCGCGCTCCCTGAAGCTGTTCCCGGACGGAGCGCGGGGCCGTTGTTTTCTTGCGTCACTCTGCACAGGTGCCGGGTAGCCCATTCGCTCAAAGATGCGGTTGATCTGCTTGGCATCCTTGGCCTTGGCCATAATCTCCACTGTGCCGGTTTTCTCCACCTTATTGACGATGGGATAGAACAGCACCCCATAGCGCTTGCTCTCCATCTGAAAGCCTTTTAGATCATCCTGCTTAATGGAGAAAATGGTCAGCTCCTCGCCATCCTGAATCAGCCGCTTCAGGCCCGTCTTACCAGCTAGCTTCGGGTTATCCTTGGCAATGGCGATCAGCAGCGCCGCCAGATTTTTGGCACCCAGCCCCGCCAGCTTTACGGCACTTTCCGTGATTTGGATACTCTCTTTCACCACCAGATCGGCAGTCTCACCGCTGGTACTCACGTTTGCGTTCCTCCTTTCTCACTTGTTCTTGTCGCTCGGCTTCCGCCTGCTGTAGCTGCTCGGATATTTGCGGCACATCCGCCAATATCCTGCGGCACAGGGCCAATTCCCTGCGCTTTTCCCGCAGGGAGGCAGTCTGCCGGTCAATCTCGGCGCTGCACCGTGCTTTGCTTTCCTCATCTGTGGCTCGCCTCCTTTCCTGATAGAGTGGTTTTCGCTGTATGACGCCTGCTTCGATCTCGCGCTCCAGCTCGCCGGTACGGGCGGTCAGTTCCTCCGCTGTGGTGATATGATTCGACCACAAATAGCGGAACTGCCGCTCGTACCGCTCCAGCCGAACGACCTCCTGCCGCATGGAAAAAGGGACGCGCCAGAAGTACTTCTTCCGGTGTGTCCCTCGCAGCAGATAGAGATACCTGAGATAAAGCGCGTAAAAACCTGTGATTTTTCTTTTCGGCCCAGCAGGGCACTTTCCTTTGATGCGGTAGCGCTTGCTCTTATGCGGAAGGTCTGGCACGGACTGTGCGCCGCCTTCCCGCTGGGCAGCCAGCCGCCTGCGGATATCCTGCTCCGTGTAACCGTCGCCCAGGCTATCCAGCCGGATCGCCCGCTTACCGCCCGGTGGCAGCACCGTCACATATTTGCGGTTGGGGTTATTCTGCACCACATACCCGCGCCGCCGCAAAAGCATCAGGAATGTCTCGTATGTATACGCCTCTCCGATGATGCTGTCAATGTCGCCGCGAATAACGCTGCGGATAGTGGGCCTGCCTGCGTTTTCCGCCTTCCATTCGGCGTAGTGCTTTCCTTTGCCCTGCGGCACGATCACGGGCAGGTCGTTTTCGCGGCACAGGGAATCGGATGTGCTTCGCACATCGAAATAGTAGCTGCCGGGGCTGGAGTGATACTTTTTGCCATCCACGAAGGACACAGAATTCACCACCACATGATTGTGAAGATGGGCCTTATCCAGATGTGTCCCGATGACCACCTCGTAGCGGTCGCCAAATAAGCGCCGGGCAAACTCCACGCCGATGGCATGGGCCTGCTCCGGCGTCACCTCGCCGGGTGCAAAGGACTGGATGAAGTGATATCCCACCACGCCGCCCAGCTTGCCGAAACGGCTCTTTGTCTCCTGCATCTCTGCATAGGCGGTTGCCGCATTGCTACAGTTGAGCGTTGTAACAAATTGGGGCTGCTCCGTTTTATCAGAATCCACCGCATAATCAATACCGGCGTTCAGTGAGGTCTTACCTCCGTTGACGGCGTAGTTCACCCGCTTATCCAGCCGGTCACGGATGGCGATGATCTTCGTAATGGCCATATCAGAGTTCTTTCAGCCGCTGCCAAATCATTTCCTGCATTGCCTTGATACGCGCTATCTCCTCCATGCGGACAAAACCGCTGGCATTGGCTACCTTTGCTATTTGGTTGATATTCGCTGCCACGCCGGACATTTGGCGCAGCAGCTCCGTCAGCTCGTCGCGGCTCACCGGGTCAAGGCCGCTGGTGGGTTCGTCCAGTATCAGCAGCCGGGCATTGTGGCTCAGCGCCAAGGCGATCATGTACTTGACCTTCATGCCGCTGGAAAGCTGATCCACCCGCTTGCTCTCATCAATACGGAACAGCTCCAAATAGTGGCGGTATTTTTCCTCGTCCCAGTTGTTATAAAACCTGCGGGTCACGTCTGTGATGGTCTTGATCTTCTTTTTGGGATAGAAATCGATCCCCCCCAGCACCACGCCCAGCTCACGCCGGACAGCGCGCTCATTCTCCGCGTAGTCCATGCCGAATACCCTGACCGCACCCGCGTCCGGGTGTACCATACCCAGAATGGACTTCAGCGTGGTGCTCTTGCCTGCGCCGTTGCGGCCGATAAACCCCATCACCGCGCCCTGCGGCACGTCAAAGGACACCCCATTCAGCGTAAACGCCGGGTAGCGCTTGGTCAGGCCCTGTACCTCCAGTACGTTCATTCGTCCTCCGCCTCCTCACTCTCGCTGGGCAGACTGTTAAATACCGTCTTCATCAGCGGGTTCAGCTTATCCACGGTCTGCAGTGCCAGGCCCTTTTTCTTGTCCGCCATCAGCACCAGCGTATCTCCCGGCTGCAGGCCGAACATATCCCGCGCCTCCTTGGGGATAACGATCTGTCCCTTAGGGCCGATCTTGACGCTGCTCATAAAGTAGCGCTCATCTCTGCTCACATTCTCACTCCTTTC